>Ga0126342_10005232_pt1 | contig 22546 bp, 22 predicted proteins | sample Cyp1metagenome_FD_92528 | JGI IMG/M metagenome (GOLD analysis project Ga0126342, IMG submission 92528) | Coral microbial communities from Lord Howe Island, Old Settlement Bay, Australia - Cyphastrea 1 metagenome | ecosystem: Host-associated > Invertebrates > Cnidaria > Coral ...
AAAATTGTTTTTTTTCGCGCTGCTCTCATGAAACTCAGACAAGCCCGGCTTTGCAAAAAACAATTGTTCAGGCTCTAAAAAATCATTTTTTCGCATGCCTGTTGTCAAATCTGCCAAGTCCACCTCGTTACCTCGTTTAAGCTCGCTCCAAATTGTGCAGATGCATGTTGTCGAACCCTAAAACCCTAAAACCCTGAAAACTCTGAATCCGAAAGCAGAAAACACTGCGTAGTATACGCAGTATTTTCTGCAATTTATCTTCTCATGTTCGACGACAGGGAATCCTCAATGTTGCAGTCCGGGCAAACCACGGGGTCTGTGCGTACTATTAGTTTACCCAAGGGTAAGCCAGTTGTATACCCCAGTTCATCTGCCTTGCCACTTCCGAACTACTTGGAGGATCATCGGGGCTATTCCATGTATACCTGGGTGATTCCTACCAGTTGCGTCACGGTATGATATCCAAATTATATTCCAGTCATCCCACTTGATATTTCAAAACAAAAATACAACAACTCGGCCCCCAAAAGTAGGAATAGAGCTACTAACCCAGTTTCTGGAGTTAACTGGAGTTAACTGGTACTAACCAGCTACTAACCAGCTACTAACCAGTGGGTACCCAATGACAGTGGCTTCCCCATCGACCTTAAAGGCCCAGTACTCCAGGAACAACGCCGCAGCTGCGATCCTGGGACCCGCTTTCAGAAGGTTTTTGTCAGGGTTTCTGTAGGGTTCATTTAGGGTTTTGCCTGGGTTTTTCTAGGTTCTCTTTAGGGTTTAATTATATATATATATATATATTGGCAGTGTGTCAAAACCTTGTACCCCTGGTGAACATCAAAATAGCTGGTAAATGGATGTTCATCCCATTAAAAATTGTATTAATAGGTATTGATCCATACCCATATAATTATATATATAGTAGAGTTAATGGATCTTAATGGAGATTATAAACTAACTTCTTTAGTGAATGGATGCGAACGGAGTTTATGCTCGCTAGTGGCAATCAAAGGCTGGAAATCCCGAGCGAAGCGTCTGTCTGGGAACATCATTGGGCAAGCCATGATTATCAGAGTGTGATTGTTGCTTGAGAAAACATGGCTTTCCCAGTTGGAACATGATAATCATTGGAACTCAGAGTTTGAAAACATTTGATTATCCATGAGTTCCAACTGATATCCCCGGCAAGCATGGCATGACGGTGACGTTCCCATCTATAAACCTCAATACCCCCAGGCAGAAGCCTCCAAAATGGTAGTTGGACAACGGCATGTTTGTTCAAGATCGTGGCCACTAAAATACTGTGAACTTTTGATGATAATCTCTCAGAATCAGGTATGATATTCACAATTAATGCAATATGTATACACAATATTACACAATTATATCTACGCATATACATTCCATGTTCAGACGTTCGGTGAGCAGCTACGTCTGCCCTTCATCTTGCTACCTCTCAGGACGGGGCACAGGATGGCATATGGCCAAATAGGCATGAAGATAAATCCTTGGTGGACACTGCCATCTGTCAAAGGGTCCGGAGAGGAAACATCTGAGTTGATCCTTGAAAACGAGAGCATGGTGAATTCTTCATTCACAAAGGGTCTGGGGAGTCCGGTGTACTCACTTGAAAAGTGAGACACATCCAAGTCTGACTTTTGAGCATTAGAACTTGCTTGTGCCACAAGCAGCCATATTCAGCATGGTCGGCATCAAAAGATCAGCTACAATTGCAATACGCTCCATTGAACTAAGGTAGTTGTGGAAATCCAGGTGTTTCACTAGGAAATGATCACTATATATAGATATATATATATATATATTTATATATATTATCATATGTTAGTTTACTGCAGTGTACATGCTGTTTTCTAGTTGCTACGGCTTCTAAATGGGCATGCACAAGTGCCCCTAATCTTAGTTATTTCAATTGATGAAGGTGGGTGGCTTCTAAGGCACTTAGAACTTTTCAGGGACATGGTTCCTACAATGGGGGATCCCCAATTCATGGATAGTTTATTTCATGGAACATCCATCTATAAATGGATGATTTAGGGCTACCTCCGTGACTTCGGAAACCCCCATATCCAAAAGGTCATTGAAGCAATCTGGAGTCCGCCAGTGCAGGTCCCCGCCCATAATTGCAGAAAGATATCCAACTGTTGTCTTACTGGTGCAGTGGGATGATTCTTAATCTGGTTGGTGGTGTCAACCCCTCTGAAAAATATTAGTCAGTTGGGATGATTATTCCCAATATATGGAAAAATAAAAAATGTTCCAAACCACCAACCAGTTTCATAGTACTCATGAATCATTTCCCCATTAAGCACCAGGAAATAACCAACATCCTGGCGCACAATCTCAGCAGGAAACGCCAGCTGCCCTTACTTTCCAGGACCCTAAATCCACATAAATCATCATAAATTCCCTATACTTATCATGGTTTCATCAGGTTTCCCCAAGTCATATCAGCAGAATTCACTAAGCTTCAACAAATGAGGCCGTTTTCCTATCGTCTGGTTGGGAAACTCGATTCACAGCTCCAACTGGCTTCCATTTTTTCTTGGGAATATGGATACCCCCAACTCCTTAGCTCACTCACCTCCTAGAACTGGGATGTCATCACAGTCATGGGATGCCTGGAGAATCTCTCCATGATTCATCATTCCCAGCCTCTATTGAGTCGGTGAATTTTTCCATGTGGGGCCAAAAATATAGCGTTCAGTTGCTGCAAATAACTCCAACAAAACTATGGTTTATAGTACGCAAATAACTATAGCTACTGGGGTTTATAAACCAACTAACATCACTGGGCCCCACATACCCATGATTTCCCAAGGCGCCCATGACGAAGGTCAAGATGACCTTGGCGAAGGGCCGGGTCCTTGGCGCAGGGTCGGGTGGAAATGGGTGGAAAGTCTGATGGTTCTGAAGATTACCAGCTATAGTTAGTTTATAAGCCCCAGTAGCTATAGTAGCTATAGTGATGTTAGTTGGATTCTTGATGGATATTCTGATATTCTGAATATTTTGTCTGATTATTTTTCTGGATTTTTGAAGATTACCAATTGGTATGATTCATTGATGTGAAATATGAACATTGATGGATAGTGTATGATATTGTTGATGTGAAATTGCCGTCTCTTTTTTGCTTCTGTGTAAATCGCTGGATTCGTGACATCTGCGCCTTCCATTTTGGATGAAAAGTTGAAATCCGCTGTAAGTGATGCTGGGATCTCCGAACAGAAAAAGCTGAACCATCCACCCAAAAAAAAACGCTTTGATGCTGGAAAAAGAACAGTTTTGATGGTCTTAAAGTCTTAAAATCAACTTTTGATGCTTCACTTCTGGATCCATGGCCCCCCATGGCCCCTGAAAGCCCTGAAAGGCCCGGTGCTGATCCATGTCCGGGAGCTCGAAGAAGGTTTGAAACCTCCAGCGACCCGTCAAGCCACGAAGATACGGATATAAGTTTATTATGAAGCATATTATGAAGTGTATATGAAGTATATATTCTGAAGTCTGTATGTGTGTATAATATATATATATATATATATGTATGTATCAGTGTGTGTGAAGTATAGATGAAGTATATGAACATCCTTTATCGAAAATGGATATGTTTTAGTTGACAAAGTATGACAAAATGGTCCCCTCTTTTGTTTTTGTTTTCCGGTCTGGGGCTGTTTCCTTGCTATACTGTATTTGCAGCATTTCGGAACAAAAGTCTTTCAGAAATGGACGGAATGTGCAGCGTTTTGGACCTTTAGTCTCCCTTTTGCAGTGTATCCCCTACATTTGGCAGCTAAAACGTGTACTTTGCAGGGTATTATCTTCAGCATGCTTGAGCTAAAATCTCTTCGGGGTCCACTAATCTACTCATTCTCGGTCTACCTGAATATTTAGATAGAATGGGTCAAAATTCGGTTGGCGAGTACAAAAAGTGGCTAAGTACTGATATACTAATTGGTGGTTTCAACCGTCAACCCTCCTGAAAATTTATTAGTCAGATTGGATCATCATCCCAACTATTGGGGAAAATAAAAAACGATCCAAACCACCAACCAGTATATGTATCTGAGTAAGGAAACCCTGATATGTTCGGCCCAGTTATCTCCGGTGATATGGCTGAGCCCTCCATCTCAATGCATACGAAAAACGGCCCGGGTTTTTTATCAGAAAACCACCATCGGTTTCGGTGTCCCCATTACCCTCTGGTTATGTCAAAATAGCTATTGAAAATGGCCATTTATAGTGGATTTTCCCATTCAAAATGGTGATTTTCCATAGTTATGTTAAATTACCAGAGGGTAAAATAGTAAAAAGAACGCAAAGTTTGAAGAACTAATTTGGATGATCACTTGAGAACCCCCATGCCACGCCAAGTGGCTGGCTTTGGGTCAGGGTCGCTGGCGGCTTTTCCAGATTCAAGCGCTGGTCCCGCATGAAATTCCTGGATAACTTCAGCAATGGTTGACCCAACTGTTCTGGAGGAATCCTTCTGTTTCAAACATCACCCTGCGGCCACGATACCCACAAAGAATCTCAATATACACAAGAAAGAGTGTATTGTGGCCCGGTATACTTGTGGTGAAATAATAACTATTACGGGTCTCATATCATATATGAAACTGGTTGGTGGTCTCAACCCCTCTGAAAAATATGAGTTCGTCAGTTGGGATTATGACAATCCCAATATATGTAAAGTCATAATCCATTCCATGGTTCCAGTCACCACCAACCAGTGATTATTAACCATTATTAACCATCATTAACCATCATTATCCCATATCAAATCAATGTTCCAGTCACCACCAATGATGGATTTTAATATATAAATGAGGTTTTATGGAGGTTTTCGTGTTGTCATGGTACCATGGTACCCCCTTAGATCATCCAGTCCTCATCCCATGACTTTGCCAAGGAGCCGGATCAGCAATTTGCAGCTGAAGAGGATGTAGAGGGGGATGGTGATGCAGTTGAAGCTGAGCCCAAAAAGCGAACTGGACATTTCGAACTGGGAGAGTTTCACCTGAAAAATTTAATGGATATTCATATATTTTTATATATTATAATGGATCTTGAATGACTTTTGATGATTTGATGTGTATCTGATACACCTCTGCGGCCTCATGGGGTCATCCTCTACTGGACGACAAATCGAAACTATCGAGTCTGGCAAAACTTCTATGGGAGATAAAAATGAAAAAATCAACTGTAATTATGGTATTATATGGTATATTTATATGGTATTACCATGTATTACCCGAAAATTACCAGTTCGAAGATATCTACAACTTCAGACAAATCCCGTTCTGATCGGATTTTTCGGAGATTCTGACTGTTTTTTTCGCCCTGGTGACCATGGTGGGTCGGCCTAAGTTCACCCCAGTTCATTCAGTGTAAGTAGGATTAGTCCGGTAAAAAAACTGGGATGAACTAAGCCTCTTGTTAACTGAGGTGAACGACCGAAAAATACATGGCCAATCTTAGATACCCTGCAAAAAATCAAATTCTTAGCTGGCGAACGTAGACATTGAAACCAAAAGACTAAAGGACTAGTTTCTACCCATCCAAGATTGACCTATAGCATAAATTATATACAATGGTTGATGTACGAGGTTACCCTCTTAGTGGTTCTTTATATGCTAAAAAAGTACAGATGCTCTTAGTAGTTTTTCTCACTGACACCGACCCGGCATGACCGCATTTCAACCAAATGCAGACTTCCCCGTATTCATCCACATCCACCTGAATTCATCCTTCAATCCTTCACATCGTTGGGTAATATTAAAATCATTGAAATCCACATCGTTGGGTAACCCCCAAAAAGATCCTTAAAAAGATCGACCAAATGCGAATTTCAAGCTATTTTCATAGGGATTTCAACCATGTTCTGCATCAACCATGGTTGCAGCAACCATGTGCCACCGAGCCGCGTCATGAGCGACGCAATGTCTGAGACGAGGTTCCCCGCCGTGTACCAGAAACGGGCTTCCCAGTTCACCAACATCGCAATGACGCAGTAGCAGGTCCTAGCCGGGCCAATGGGGCCACCAACCGGGTGAGTCTACGAAATCATGTTATATCTGAATTTGGGATATAGAAACTGGATGAAACTGGGATTTTCGAAAGTTGAAACCGGTTTTCTGAGAATTGGAATGATGGATGCATTAACATAGGAGATCTGTGAAATGGTGAAATGGTGGAGGGATCTCCAAATCCCTGAAAATCGCCATGGAACGGCAATTTTGATGTCAAGGCCTTTCGGAAAATATTGTGAGTCTGAGTCAACATAGCAAATCTATGGCAATACCTGAAGCACACGACCCTCTGAATCCCGCTGAAAGCTGCCACCAAGACCATATTTCAAAGAGCTGAATCTTGCTAAGGCTGGATTGTTGCTCGGCCGTTTGAGTTTGCCGAAAATGTCATCATTTTTCCACTGCTGGGGGTCAAACCGCGTCACTCTCATGCTACAACTGAAGAAAGCTCATCCTGACAGGTAACCCCAGAGAAACTATGACTTCGGACCGTCAGACCCCGGAAACCATCAACGCCATGGCTCAAGTAAAACAACGAAAGTTTGGCCAAGAGTGAAACATCTCGACCAGTCTTCGTCCTGAGCAGTACTGGGGGGTAATGCCATCACCGGGTTTTGCGCAGTACTGGGCGGTTCACCCTTGGCACAAATGGATCCCACCATTCCACCTGAAATCTGCAAGTGGCGAAACAGCCACTCGCAGATTTGAATGGCTGTCCTCAAGTTTTGGTAACCCAAAAACGAACCCCCAGAAAAAACCCATGGTTTTTCAACACGGTCAATTGTGCCATTCGTTTCACCAGTGCCATCGCAGTGTTTAACGCGTGCGGTCAAAATCCCATTGATCTTCCACTGGGCCATGGGCCATGTGAAAAAAACCCTGGTGTGCTGAGAGGATTGACCGGGCCATTCACCGGGCCCATGTTGGACGAGGTTCATATGTTTCTGCTGCATCACTTGTCTCCTGCACGAAAGGAGGATGATTTCGGAAGAGGTTAGCTACCTTTAATACCTTACATGTTTGGAAATGTTTAGTGTTTAAGATCCTTTAATTACTGTACGAAACTCTAAGCCCTAGATTAATTCATGTATCCTTTGTTTTCTCAACATTGGGAAATTCATCCTCCGGATGAAACTCTCCACGGTCTCCAGATGTGCTCGGCCCCCATGCTTCAGAAACGCAGAAACACCACATGGTATCCTATAGCCTATACATAACCATGCCTTTTACGCTGAGATATTAATGATATGACTAGTTCCTCCAAATGTTTCCCAAATCCAGTTCTGTGATTGATAATGGCTTAAGATGGGTTTGTCTGAAAATAGGGTACCTCCATCTGGGGGGAATATCACATTTTCCCAGTGAACAAATGGCGATGTGGTTCCAAAATCTGGACGGCTGCGCTTGGCCTGGGCTTGCTCAAAATGAGCTTAGTAAACCGGTTTTACCCCCCGGTAACGTAGATTCGTGGCCATCCATGTGGAATATCATCCAGTGGATGGAATGGAGCTGTCCCCAAGATCTTCAAACAATGCTAGATCATGATACATCATTTCTCGTTTCAACATGTCTAGAAACTCTATATTAATACATTTATAATACATTTATCATTTATCCATCATTTATGTATCATTTATCCATCATTTTTCCATCCCACTTTAGCAAAATCTACCATACATCCACCAGCGCTGATCCATCTCCTGATCGTCAGGGAAGCTCTGATGCGGATCATCATCACCACAAAGGCCACCAAGAGACTGGAAAAGGTGCCCCAGCCGCCCCCCTTGCGCTCCGCCTGCCGGGGGCTTAAGGCTGGTGGAAGGTCTGGGCTGCGAAAATGTAGAGAACAAATAGTGATCATGTGGGTAAAACATGGTAAAACAATGTCATAAACCACCCATTTGGGAATGGTTTCCACCACCTATTTATGGTGATTTGGGGGATGGTTTATTATTGTATTAACCACATTAGTACTTGTACAGATGATGTCTTAATTGATCTGGAGTGAAACTGTGACGCTTCAAACAAAAGGGATGGACAACTGGCAAAATGGCGTAGTTACACACAAAAAAAAATGAGGAAATCCATAATTGATGGCCATTATCCTATGGTTATGCTATGGTTATACTATTTTCACTATGGTTATGAATTATGGCTATTATAACCATGAGGAAATACACTTGATCCTGAACCACAGAAATCTGGAAATCTTTGTCCTCTACAGATGGTCGAATCTAAATTTACAGATGGCCAGTGGCTGGAAAAAACGGTGGAATCATCCTTTCAGGGACTGCCGTAACCTGATCTCGCCTCGCCATCTGGATCTATCTATCTTGAATAACACCATTTTAAGGAGGTCCCAATGCAGCATGAACATCCGCATGAACGAAAAATATCGTTGTTTTTTTTGGTGGTGAAATGATTGAATAAGGGCACCACCGTGCCACCATCTGGCGCCACCCTTGGTCGTTTCCCATCCCGTCAGATTCTCGCCTTGTTGCCCATGAAGTGATCCAAAATCCAGTTGATGGACACCACAATGAGAAGACATCCAATCAAAGTCCTCAGGCTTTGTAGGAAATCATGGGAAAACCCCTAGGAAATCATGGGAAATTGCATATGACCATGGGGTGTTTGCCATGCCTCCAAAAAAATGCATTGGGGGGTAGCCTCTAAAAAATACAAACCCACAGTGAACAACGGTGCCCGTGCCAGGTCATGTTTGATGGCGTCTGTCTTAAAATATCACCAGAAAATCCAGGGCATTCAACGAGCGGCCACTGCACTTGGGTGCATTTGGGTGTTTCTTGAATGAGGGGGCCAAAAATCATGAGATGTCCAACTGTGATGTGTCCTTGGTCCTTCATCTCTTGGCTACAGGAAAATCATCAGTTTTATCATCTAAAAATGAGTCATTTTCCATAGCTATGTTAAACAACCAGAGGATAGATTTCCAACAGGGTTTTATTTCCATTGTCTGATTACAAAGCGTTCTGCAAACACACACGATTTCGTGCATCCGCTATCTCTCAAACATGCATTTTGTGCGAGACTTTGATCGAAAACTGCAACTCGCTTTGCTGTGAGACTTCTTTGCTGTGAGTTTTCTTTGCTGTGAAACTCACCGCAGAAGTATAGACTTCTAAACTTCCTTTGATAAATCCCTATGAAAATTGGATGACCATCCCCCAATCTGGGTCAATTCAGTGCAATCACCTCCTTCTGGGATTTCTCAGCCATATATGACCAGAGGCTATCCTCCATATATCCCCAGCAGTCCCCCCATCAATCTGGCTGAATTGTAATACTGGTTGGTGGTTGAGCCACCCCTCTGAAAAATATGAGTTCGTCAGTTGGGATGATGAAATTCCCAACTGAATGAAAAGTCATAAAATTCCATGGTTCCAAACCACCAACCAGAATAATTTGCTAACCTGAAAATCGTTTTTATCATACCATGTGGGGATGATTCCACACATTCACCATCATTCCAGGCCGCCGTGAAGTCCACCTCCAGATGATGACTCAATCCCCATTTGAGCCATTAAAAATACCCCTATCCCATCTCATACTACAGTATAAGGCACAAAAAAAATCCCCAATAAGGCACACTGCGACGAAGCCGTAGGTCTTCGCTCTCAGCCACAGGCGAAGCTGGTGAGAGGCCTCAAGCCGGCACAACGGGCGAACTGGGGGCGACGTGGGGCGGTGAGGCCTGCTGAAGTTGGGATTTAACATGATTTAACCATGCAAAACGATGGAAAATGCAAATGTGACGATCAATTAATTGGAATTGAATCTCCAAACATGATGTTCAATGGATTGGTTTAAGGCTTAAGGGAAAGTCTACAGGAAACCGTTGTTTTGAGCATAACAAATTGAGATTTACAGTGGAATGATGGAATATAAATGGAATTCTAAACGGAATAATCATTTACCATAAAAGGAGTCATGTCTAGGTTTCAGGGGCTCCTGGTCCTCATGGTCATGACCATTGCTGAAGTTGTTCTGATGAAAAAAATGGTGATAATGATGCATATTTGGCTCTGAAAAAAAATACATAGCTACGTTAAATTGCCAGAGGGTAAGGGACTATTGATGAAGTCAATTTTTACCGTCTCTAAACAAGGTGGCTAATTGACTGTAGAATTTCCAGGATCAGAGGTCCGCCAGAATCCAAGGTCGGATGGACTTTGCATATTAACAAAATGGGTCAAGAGATGTCCAGAGCCGGTACTGCCCCGAAAAAAGTGAAGAAAACCAGTTCTTGTCTCAAGCAGACGGAATCGTCTTCCATAGCCTGTTTTTGAAGCTTTGAAAGTCAAATTCTAAGCGGCTGATACACAATATGTTTTTTTCATAAAACAGCCTCCAAACCCCACGGGCGCACCGAGAGGTTTTCCCACAAGATGTCCGAAGGGTTCGCCGCGCGTGTGATGCGCACCGGAATCAGCCGACGACGTGTCGTCGAGGTGTTTGATGATGGCCACAACATGTAGCAAGGCCAAAAAAGATAGGGAATATATATGAAATATATGTAAAACCTGGAAATATGATATGAATAATTGATCTACTGTATATCTATAACATCCAGGAAATCTATATATATATATGTTTTGATCTTTGAACAAGTAGACATAGGGGTATCACCCGCAAAATATGGACATATCAGTGGCAAAATATTAAACCCCAATTGTTTGATTGTTTATCATACAGTTTGCCCTATGGAAAATCACCATTGATGTGAAATAGTAAGTACAGAAAAACAGTATAGCTGTCGCTATGAGCTATGGGCCATGATCAACCATCACTCAGAACATGGGGGATCCGGAATACCCCAAAATGGTCATTCGTGGAAAATGAGGTCTTAAATCATAAAATGGATCTTAGGGGTATTATGAAGCAAACATGGGAAGACCGCCAGCAAATATAAATAATATATATAATTATATATATATATATATCCTGGTTGGTGGTTTCAACCCCTCAGATATTGGTCAGTTGGGATTATGACATTCCCAACTGAATGGAAAGTCATAAAAGTCATGTTCCAAACCACCAACCAGTATCAATAAGGATATCGTATGATACATAATTGACGTACTCATACATGGATTTGCCCGCTGCGGAAAACTGGGTTTATGTCGCCGTCGTAAATTGCCGGGTTCGTTCGGTGAGCCAAAATGGCGATGCCAAAACGGTGATGGCGATGCCCGCTACATATACAGTCATGTGGTAATTGAAGCTAATACCCTCTGGTAAACTAACATAACTATGGAAAATCACCATTTTTAATTGGTAAATCCACTATAAATGGCCATTTTCAATAGCAAACTGTTAGTTTACCAGAGGGTAAACCAACCGTTTGGAGATGGTTTAGACATGATCCAAGCCATCAAGGGCCTGTGATTCGGAGAATGGTTTATTGGTTTATTCCCATGGGAGAATCCTCAGTTCCCGCCGTGGCACCACGTGTCTCTTCCGAAATCGTGTGGTGCGACCTGACCCGAAAAGGCATGACCCGGCGACCCAGCGATGACCGTGATGCTACCCGGTATATGCATATGCATGTGTATGCTTGAAACTCAAATAAGACGAACACAGATTCGATCATATATTCACATATATTCACATATTCACAGAATTTCGCATAATTTCACATATATTCATATTCGCCCTTTCACAGTGTGGTTACCCTCCGGGGCCGCTAAGTGATTTCGGCCGCTTGCCCCGCTTGCTCCGCTTGCGGGGGAAATAATGAATCCTCCTCCTTGCCCCGATTGCCCCCCATCCCCAGCAAGCGGAGCAAGTGGGGGAAGCGGGGCGAGTGGGGCGAGTGGGGCGAGTGGGGCGAGTGGCGGATTTCACTTAACTTTCCTCGGGGGCACCTGCAATGCCCTCTCATTTCTGAGATAGCTCCCAGCACTTTACAGATATCCAAAACACACTGCTGCTTCATCTCCCAAAATTTTCCTGGTGGGCAACACCAACCACCCCTATCATCGCGCTGCCGTTCTGCGGCCCATCAAAAAAAATATTGGCCTATCCTATTTGATCCTCAAATTTCCGGGACACAACCACCATTTTGGTCTAAATGTGGGTAAAATGCCCTTCTCTATCCCAACCGTTATGGCGAGCAATCCTGGCAATGCAAGATCGTCTTCCCAGGAACTATGTGCGTGGTCCAAGCAGCCATGTCTGAGTACAAGCCTGTGACCCGGGTCTAGCTACATGTGAATTTTAAATACTCACTATACATTCTCTATATTATATATATATATATGAATTATACAGTCTACATATATATATATTGTATTATACATATTTTATATATATATATATACATATTATACATACATATATATATATATATATATATATTCTACATATATATATTATTACATTATATATGTATTACTTATATATATGTGTGTGTGTATGTATTATTACACTATATATATATATATGTATTATTACATTATATGTATTACTTATGTATATATATATACACATTTATATATATATACATATATTTATACATATTTATATGTATATATATATATATGTTATTTTTAAAAAATAATAATAATAAACATCATCTAACTATATCAAACTATGGTTCTGACATGTTATAACCACCATAAAGCCAAAGCATTCACCAGCCCACTCTTCCCGAACTTCACCACAGCGGCTGTTGATCTTCAGACATTGCGTCAAGTTCATGAGCCACTCCTTGGTTTGCGATGACGACTCTGCCCTGCAGGCAATCCCTGGGGTATTTTCGGTGCGGTAAGATGACGGGCCCCGAATCAACGAAACCATAGGAAAAATTGTGATTTAACAAAGAAAAATAAGGATTGCATGGGATTTACAGGCATATCTCACTGATTTGTGCTGATGTGTGATAGCCAAGTTGGTTTGTAAGTTGCTGATCCTTTGGCTTTATGGGGGATTTTTTACGGTTATTTTCATTGAATGGTGCCCACCTCGTAGCCGGGGTCTTTCTGTTGGAGATTTTACAGTATCAAAATATGGGAATATCATGGGCATGCAATCAAATGTCACCAAAGATAACCATGAAAATGGAAATATGGTTGAGGATATCATGGGGAAAAAAAAAAAAACATGAAAATGAAAGAAATTGGGATATCTTGGGATATGTTCCCTCAAAAAGATAGCTGGTTGGTCAATTCGCAAACTTGCTTTTCAATTAGGGAATTGCAACTCATCATGCATGTGGACAACATACGCTCGTCAAGTGGGCTTTGTACTTGGATGTCATTTAGAAAAGGATTGAAAACAGAACTGAGTAGTGCACTTCCAAATTTTGCTATTGAAGATTCTATAAGATTCTCACATCTCCTTTACGGTCGTAAATGAAAGAATTCCCTGTACTGTATTTTCTCTCCATCATTTTTTGACTTTTCAACTTTTCAACCAACATTTCAGCTGTTTGCAACCAAACATCAGCTGGACCCCTACAAAGATCTAAAAATCATCTTCAACCCCTGAAAGAATATGTTCCATCAGACTTGAATGGTGTAGCAAAAAATTACCCTCTGGTAATTTAACGTAGCTATTGAAAATGGCCATAGAAATAGTGGATTTTCCCATAAAAAATAGTGATTGTCCATAGCTATGTAAACGTTTACCAGAGGGTATGCCAAAATCTGGGAAACCTCTGTAAAAAGTTCCTGCCCATGCTGATCCGAGATGCAAAGAAGTTATCCCATTGCTCGATCACTTCTCCTGAAAGTGACTCGAGGTCCACATCTCTCCATGTAGGATATTAATGTTCCCATGATTACCCTCTGGTAAATTAACATAGACCCTGAAAATAGCCTAGCTTTAATGGAAACTAATCTTCCAAACCCTATCTGCCAGGGTCTATGTTAATTTACCAGAGGGTAGCATGATTTTTTGCTGAATCACTGAATTTCAGGAGAAGAAAACATACCTGGATGATCAAAGAGGTTGATTTTCCAAGCGCCATAGAATATCAGTGGGCTTGGGAAAATCTTCATTCACTGGAGACCCCACGGAAATCCCCGTTATGTTCAGCAGGAAATTCATTCAAAAATAGCAATCTATTAGCAAGCTCAGCAAGCTCACTTCCTTGGATATATGAACATATAGGTGTGCCCAAAAACAATGCATACCCCAGGTTATTGCACGGTTCATCGGGACAAGGATGAATTTTACCATGAAAATGTGGGGTTTCCCTTAAATTCAAAGACGGCCAGGTCCATCTGGACCTCGGAAAGCACTTGGATGTGGTAAATCTTCCCCATCAAACACTGGCGAAAAGATATGTCCCAAGTTCATCCAGGGACACAATTTTTGGGTCTAAAAAATTGACGGAACATGTTGGAAAATCACAAATTCCATGAAATTACTCTCTGGTACTCAAACCGGCATGACAGAAAACTCCCGCACGCAATAGTTTGATGCTTTCCACAGCTAGCCATCTGTGACCGGACACACCATCAACTATAGTTACGGTATTGTTACGGTATATCCCGCATAAACCAAAACAATCAACAAGTTCCAAGCCAACTTGGCTATCACAAATCAGCATAAATCAGTTAGACATGCATCTAAATCCCATTCAATCCGTATTTTTCTTGGTTAATTCACATGAAATCACCATTTTTCCCTATGGGTTGTCGTTGATTCGTTTCGCATGCCCGAGCCGCGATGCTCTTCTTGCGAACGCAAGACCACCACCGCCTGTCCTCGGTGCGGTCACTGGCAGTGGTTGAAGGAGATAGATTGATATTGGTGAATCGTGGTGAATATTAGTATGGTGTTATTAGTATGGTGAATATATAATGGTTAATTGTGGTTAATTAAGTATGGTTCATATTGATAATGGTTAATATCTTGTATGGTTAATTAGGGTTGATTATTCATGATTAATATTGATAATTGTTAATTATGGTTAATTTGTGCTTAATTGTGGTTAATTAAACTGGTGATTAGAGAACAATAGTGCTTAAGAGTGGTGAATCATGACCAGTACCTGTTGATCATGGTTTATAATGGTTGATTACGATTATATAATGAAGTAAACCCTGGCTGCCAGAAACCTACCTTTTGGGGATTGTTTTTTACCAACCAGAAAATGTCTTTTTTTGTCTGATTTTATGGATGATTGATTATCAACAACTATATAAAATTATATGTTGGGTTTACTGCATCTAATGTTACATCCATAGTTAACCCATATTTGCTGGTCACATCAGTCACATCCTCATGCTTTTTGCCAAGAGTTTTATCGAATGTTTGTTGGTGATCTCCCATTTCTTGTTGGCTATATAGGGCCCCCTTGGCCAAAAAATCCATCATTTTCGCTGATGAAATCCACTTTCTTACGCGACAGCCATGGTTTCTGGTCAAGTTTCCATTTTTTGCAGTTGAATCACAACATAATAGGTAAAAATGATGTTTTATTCACTGGAAAATTGGAATGGTAACCTATCATACCCAGTTGATTCCCTATTCTTTGTTTGGGAAACATACTGCAGTGTTCAAAATCTAATCGTCTAACGTTCACAAAAGCATCAAATGGCGGTGACCACCGGACATCAGTAAGTTTACCAGTGTTTACCACATCGCCCCAACCTGTGCATGGCAGCGCAGCTCTCAAGGCTTCGGAGGACCTGGCGTTTCTGGCGTTTCGGATGGCCAATATGGAGGTGTCCTGCAGGATACCCTGGAAAAACCTGGGAATTGATGAGATCTTAGAGCTAAAAATGGTTTCTTTGCTTGTTTTGCTCGAAGCCCTCATTTTTTGGGCAACATGTCAAATCTGCCCATGATGTTCCTCTTTAAGAGAAAGAGGCTGTTGTTTAAGGGTCTCCAAATCTTCCTGTGACTCCAAACTATTTATATACCCCGCAGAAATATAGATGGTGAAAATTATGTTCCATGGGTAAAAATGACTGACATATAAGTGATTAAACACTCATGAGCAGCCTTCACTGGGTTCAGGTACCCCATTTTTTGGGGTCGCACAATTAATGACCATGGGGGGTCGCCTAAACGGTCGTCTCAATTCCTTGAGCCGTTCTTCCAAAGCAGGTGTCTCTCCACTTTCAGCCATCTCCTTCGCTAAGGACTGGGCCTGATTTTTTGGGGGAGAATCATGGTTAAAAGCACCAAATCAAATGGTTTTTAACATCATTTTAGCAAAATTGCAAGTTGGGTATCCCCATGGTTTTCTACGTTTTTGGACTGCTCACAATTCTTGTTGGGATGGTAACAACATGTACCTGGAGTACCGGGTAGGAGCTTTCAGCAACAAATATCTGGATTGGTGGTGCAACTCAACACCATGAGGGCTCAGCCCGTTTTTTACAGTGACTCATCACATTCGTGTTGAAAAAATGCCACCAAATGGGATGCGCCCCCTTTTCGGGCACACCCAACAGATAAAAACGGGAATCTCTACAATAATTATCAATAATGGGGGACTCTGTTGTAACTATATTTGACATTATTTGACCAACAATTTGGTGGTGTCATCCCTGTTACAGGGGGCTGGTCCTAAATTGGGTCAGTTTGCTCACGTGGAAGCCAATGGTGACTTTCGGTACGGTACCCCATTTTTAGGAAAAAACATATATCGAGAGAGAGAGAGAGGGAGATGCATGTTTCAGAGAGGTGTATAGTTATAATCAAATATACATAACTATACATACAGACATACACATATATACATATATAATCATATATAGCTAGAAATTAGATAGATATTCACATTTATGTTTACCAACAAAAGAATTTTAATTCGATATGTCACAAAAAATGTCACCCATCGGTGGAGCCTCCCATCTCCTCCTTAGCTTCTTTGATATCATGGAGCATCTGTTGAAAGACCTCCATGTCGTAGGAGATAACCACCTAAGATGGTCCGAAAAATCCTAGCATCAAAGAGGATGTTCATCAACAAGAGGCCAACAACAAAGTCATGTTCATCAACAATGAACAAGGGTTACTAAGGGTTACTAAAACATTCTGAAACTGCAAAAAGGAATGAAGGACTCAATCTTATTCAATTTCGATCTTCGGGTCAGCAAAAAGGTGACACTTCTGAATGCCTCATACCTCGCCTCAATCTCTGGTGAAACACTGTTCTGGACAATGCTGCTAGTGCAATGCCCTATTCATGGCCAATCTTAGATACCCTGCAAAAAAACAAATTCTTAGCTTAGCTGGTTAATAGATATTCCCATTGAAACCAAAAGACTAAAGGACTAGTTTCTACCCATCCAAGATTGACCTAGCAACCTAGTATTGCTATCACCCATCAAAAACTGGCTGATTTGTAGGGCTTACCACAACAGGCTGTGGGTTCCAAGAAGCCATGACAACCTCCGTGCGCTCAGGGCGGCCATGCTTCTCCTTGGCCACGGATTTGACTGAAAAGAACAGGGAGAAAAGCAGCGATTCGGATAGACTGGGAGATGACAAATAGTGGAATACAGTATGCAAAACAACAAAGAATCATATGTTCATCGCCTTGTCTTTGTTTCATGGGAGATTTCTTCCGATGGATCGAGTCGTGCGCCCTACTGAGTGGTTGGAAGAATTGCAGGGGTTTTCCTATATGTCATGGGGATAAAAACATGGTGTTTGGTGTAGATGCTCAAAAAAAACATCATTGACTACCTTATGCGAGGTCATTAGTTGAAAATTCATCCAGATTCATCCCAGATATATATATATATATATATCATAAATATATATATATATCATGTGTATATATATATCATATATATATATATATATGATACATATCATATATATATATATCATATAATGATATATCACATATATATATATCATACATATATATATATATATTCCCATTCACTATCTTATGTGCTTGGGAATCTCAATCTTAGGGGCTCCTTGGCTTCGCATGGCGTAGAAAAAACGATGATGGCCCAGCGAAAAAGCGTCCCAATGGGGAATTCATGGGCTCAAGACTCATGGGAGATATCATATATTTAACTCATGGGAACATTAAATATATATATATATATATATATATATTCCCATATATATGATATATATATATGATATGTATCATATATATATATATCAGAATGATGTATAAATATATCATATATATATATATATTATACAAATATACAAATATCAGAATTATGTGTATATATATACAAAAGGCTTATATAGATAGATAAACTTCATGGAACTTCAAAAGGCTTAGATATACTTTTTCAGATTGGAACTTCAAAAGGCTTATATACAGTATATAGACATAGATAGATAATTCTAGATCTGGGTAAATTTTAATATTTCACTAACCTGAAATCTTGTGGCCAGCTATGGGGATATGTTCCCTTACTAACCATGATTTATCTCCCGGATCCGCTGCACCGGAGAACAAACAACTGATGGCATGGATGAAGCTATGGCATGGATTAACCATTTACCCTCTGGTAAACATACAAAAAGCTATTGAAAATGGCCATTTATAGTGGATTTTCCCATTAAAAATGGGTGGATTTTCCATTGTTATGTTAGTTCACCGGAGGGTTTGTTTTACATATTTTATCTGACATCCCTATGTTCGGTTTTCATCATGGTTAATCCATGGATTACCCATATAGGATCCATGGTGCTGGTAGAAAAATGCGATCCCATAAAAGGGGTATATTGATGGGATCCATGGAGCACCATATATAGCAGCACCGTTAGGATCCGTCATGGGTTAATGCTATGATTTTCATATTCTGGGCAAATTATCATATTTCACTCACCTGAATTGTTGGCCCAGCTATGGGGATTTCCCGAATCCTAACCATGATTTCCAGGGTCAAATTTACCCAGATATCATCCCGACCATCGGAACTCCCGACTCGCCCAGCTGCGATGAATTCTTTGATCTCATCTTCGTCCCTGGTCAGACGGCCCCGAGAAAGACACCTTCAATGGGAGAGTGCCCATTTAGGGTCAAAAATCATGAATATGATGGTATTTATATGGTATTTATACATGGTATTTATATGGTATTTATATGCTATTTATATGGTATTTATATTTAGCCATTATATTAAAGGTAATTTCCCAAACCTTCTCATCTGTTGGAGTTCACCACAGCACCAGGGTTCTGACTAGATACTTTGTGACAAATCCCAAACTGAGTTTGAGGATACCCTCTGGTGAACATACAAAAAGCTATTGAAAATGGCCATTTATAGTGGATTTTCCCATTAAAAATGGTGATTTTCCATTGCTATGTTAGTTCACCAGAGTGTATATGAGGACAGGTTGAATGATGGTTTCACCATTCTATCATCTTCTATCAACGATCAATTTCTCAGATGGGTTGGCCATTTAAACGCCAATCGAAAGACTTGTTCGCCAGTTCGTGCAGCAAATAGATGCAAATACCCTCTGGCAATTTAACAGTTTGCTATTGAAAATAGCAGATAGAAAATGATAGAAATAGTTGAGTTACCTATTTTCCAGATGGTGATTTTCCATATAAATCACAATTTTCCCATGGTTTTCCCATGGTTTTCCCATGGTTTTCCCATGGTTTTCCCATGGTTTCCTATTAAAAATGGTGATTTATATGGCTGAAGCCATGAAATTTTTCTTCGCTCCTGGCATCGGAGGGCAGTCCATCCAGGAACAACGCGAAGTCATCTGGATCCACCTGGCGAGCGACGGATGTGAGTTTTGTTGGTCCTGGTAAGCAGCCCCTGGTTTTTTTCAAGGTCATCTGATTGGTGGTTAAAAAACCATCTTGAAAAATATGAAAGTCAATGGGAAGGATTATCCCATACATTATGGAAAATAAAAGCCATGTTTGAAACCACCAACCAGTCATCAAACATGAATCACCACATGACCAGGTGGAACCTGGGTAGGTTCTGTATCTAATAAACACAACCCTTCTGCGAAGTCGGGCTTGGATGCATGGTTAATTCTCAAAATTCCCTATAAAAAATTAATAGATGTTGAGTGAACCCTGGGAAAATCATGTAAGGAATTGTCCAGCAAGCCATGTTTCACTACCGGAACCATAAACATTAATCCCCATGATTAATGCCATATACATATTATATCCCATTGATTCCATTCATAGATTACATTTCTACTTAATACCATTAAAATCCCATATACATCCATATACTCTAGAATTATGTACCATATTATATATTACAGGTGAATGGTTATAATAGTTACATATATCATATATATATATCACCAGGAACATATTTTCATGAACCAATTCCTTAAAATTACGTAATTATTAACCAGGAACATATATATAACATATTAATGAACATATTAATATATATATATAATCTCGAACCCCCATTGGTGTTCTTGGTTCTTTGTTGGTGAACCCTGGGAATCCCGTCTTGGAAAACGTCTAACGGACAACGTCGACGATCTGCGGGCCTGGCGCCTGTCGATCTGCTGACGCAACTGGTGCTGCAGCCTGAGGATAAAAGAAACCGCGAATCGATGGAGAAACTCTGTTGATGTTATCCAAACTCTGTTTATGGCCCATAGAAATGATGGTTAATAATGGTTAATCAGTGCTAATAATGGTTAATAATGGTTAATAATGGTTAATCTATGTATATCTGGTTGGTGGTTAAAAAAACCATCTTGAAAAATGACGGAGTTCGTCGATGGGAAGGATGACATCCCATATATGACATGGAAAATAAAAGCCATGTTTGAAACCACCAACGTATATATATATATATATATATACATGTGTGTGTTTGAAATATGTATCTAGACAAATATGTGTGGTGTATTCATTTTATATCAGTATACCCATTTTGGAATTTGAGATTGTTTTTTAAAGATTTTTCCGGGACATGGATCCAAAGATCCAATGGCCAGGTTTGTCTCAGGGATCTAGCCTTTAAAATATGGCAGTTTGATTAAGGAAAACTATCACCATCATGAACCAGTAGATCCTGAGGGTATACACTCCATTTGATTACATTTTGGGGACAAATCCTTTGATTGTCCCTCTCCCACTTTGATAGTTGACCATGGTTTTAAAAAGGGGGATGCTCCTCAAAGCACAATTTCTATCCTAGATACCCTGCAAAGCAAAGTCAGCGACCTTGACTTTTAGTTGTTTAAAGTCTGTTTTCCCATGCAAAGCAATGGCAAAACTACGGGACATTGACAAACCATAAAAAACAATATTCAAGTAGCCATGGATTTTATGGCTCAGTCGTCTAGTTGTTTCTTGCTCGAAGCCCCTATATGTTGATAGGTTATGACCTCATGTATTGACACTCTTGATGGGATGATTAGTAACTGGAGAAACTATCCCTTGCTACATCCCTAAGAGGTGATAATCCACCAAGGGAACCTAGCTGAGCATCCCCAATGACCCACCAACATCTAAGCATTAGGTACCCAATTCCATCCACTGCTTCATCATCCCTGTTCAAAATGACACTGTCATATATTAGATGATACATACATGTACACATACACATACACATACACAATACACATACACATCCACACCCATATACATATACATATACAAAAACATGTATATATATATACATATAAAGACATACATATATATATAATTATATATATATATATGGGTTATATTAATCCCCCCAAGATCGCTGTTCTTTTCCCATACGACATCCCCATTGTTCAATGGCGACACGACCCAACTCCAGGGCTGACAAAGCTGGGGATGATTCACCAATGGATTCAAAGCACATATCCCATGAAATATACCCTCTGGTAAACTAACAGTTTGCTATTGAAAATTGCCATTTATAGTGGATTTACCCATTAAAAATGGTGGTTTTCCATAGTTATGTTAGTTTACCAGAGGGTACATGGAAAACACATCGTGTAAAAACACATCCCAACAGCCCAACAACATTTCCGATAGATCTCCATTTATAGTGATCCTCCATCCCCAAGACGTGGTTCTTCCAGAAACGGCAGGTCCCCTGGCAGGCGCCGCGCCTGGCATATTGCGGCAGCAAAAAGAGCATTAGCAGAGCCGTGACCAGGGCGCAGACCCAGGGCCTTCCGGTGCAAAACGATGTTCGGTGGGAAATTTCAGGGGGAAAATGACGCCAACAACGGAGGTTGTTCACCAGCGGTTCAGAACTGAATGTCAGCTGCAAAAAACTGGTGATTTCGTAGTGATTTCACTTAGATTGAACATGAATTAAGATGATCAATGATTTAAGTAGCAAACATGTTGATTTCAGCAATTGGATTAGGAAATTTTCACCCGTAAACCCGGCCAACATGGAGGAGTTGACTGACCATCATTTCAGCCTGCTACACGCCACCCCAAACATCCTCAAAATGGGGTTGTATTGGATATCCGCCGACCCCGGCCTTCGCCAAGGCCGGGGCGGCGCCTGGGACCACCGCAGGTGTGGAACTTTTCCAACACGCCCAGCACGCAAAAGCCACCACAAGGCCACAGCAATGGCTCAAGGGCA
>Ga0126342_10005233_pt1 | contig 22545 bp, 16 predicted proteins | sample Cyp1metagenome_FD_92528 | JGI IMG/M metagenome (GOLD analysis project Ga0126342, IMG submission 92528) | Coral microbial communities from Lord Howe Island, Old Settlement Bay, Australia - Cyphastrea 1 metagenome | ecosystem: Host-associated > Invertebrates > Cnidaria > Coral ...
CTCACGCGAACGGTTGCGGACGGTTGCGGACGGTTGCGCTCGCGAACGCAACGTCGAGCGAACACACCCTCAACCCCCAGACCCCCAGAGTGAAACGGGAACCCTTGCTACGCATTCGGGAACAAGTGGGTATTCTTTTGGACCTATGGGAAACATCTAGCCATTTCTTCGAACCCAAGCAGGCGCAAACACTGCTGAACTAACAATTTGATGTTGTTCCCATATCGTATGAACAGGAACCTTATGGAACTGTTCAACTGTCAGTGGATTTCTTTGGGGAACAAATCCATTGGTTTTTACTTCCCAATGTAAAACTGTATTGTCGATCTTCCCTTTATTAAGTTCTTGGACAGTGTGGATGGCAAACAAAATACCCGGGCTGATGCATGTCAACAATAACTGGTTGGTGGTTTCAACCGCTCTGATAATGATAAATATGAAAGTCAGTTGGGATGATTATTCCCAATAGATGGAAAAATAACAAATGTTCCAAACCACCAACCAGATAATTTAACAGCCAGCAAACACAAATGCACACGACAAACATATTGCGCATTCCTCACCAACCAAGATTACAAAAAAATGAACAACGTAGTGTTGTGCACAAACAACTCATTACATCCAAATCAACTGATTCATCATCCTACCCCCTCATGTAATCACAACTTTATCGCCAATCTTAGGTACGCCCAAACAATCAATAGCCAGAATATAGTCAGAATATATATGGTCAGAATATAGTCAAAATACCCCCATTCAAAATCAGAACGCGAAAAACATAAATGTAGGATAATGTAGGTAACATTACCCTCTGGTTATTTAACATAGCCATGGAAGCCATGGCCCATTTATAGTGGATTTACCTATTATAAATGGTGGTTTTCCATGGCTATGTTAGTCATAACCAGAGGGTCAGTAACATGAAGTAACCGCCCAAGGCTGACCCAGGCGCCATTGATCTGGTGCTGTTTCTTCGAATAGGCCCGGCCTCAGGCGGCATCAAAAAACCATTGCCGAGATCGGTGCTGACCAACTTGTGCGTTGTTTTTTTTTTACTTCCCCTGACTCTTGAAAAAATCGTTGGGGGTCATGATTTCGAAATACCATAGTCTGGGCCCATGCCTTCAACCCCAAATCTGGGATTGAAATCTTTAATTTCGATTCAGTTGAGGTTTTCCCCGAGGCTTCCCGATTTTGCCAAAAGGTCCGCAGGTGACACGAAGCCAGCCACTTTCAGGCACCGTCCAGCACGCTGAGCACGCGGCCCTGGATCACCACTGCAGTTGCCGCATCTGGGGCGGGTTCCAGATGCCCAACGCCCAGCAATTTAACATAGGAGATTTTAGTGACTGCTGGAGATAGCCCCCACAGGTCGCGATTTGGCCATGACAAACATGGTAACCAGTCATAGATAGAATAGAATAGAATAGAATCTGTCCATATTGTCGGAAGTTTGACTTCTAAACTTCTTTCTATAATATATATATATATATATATATAATTTATATATATATATATATTATTATATATATAGAGCATAACCCCGCTGAATGGGGACTTACGAACCAGGGTTATTCCCCACCTGTCAGGTGAGGGTTGTTGATTAGGAAGTCTTGGTACTAGTTGACACGTAGTCTTGAAGCCGATACAGAAAACATATTGCCATCATTGGTGGCAGCAAAGTGGCAAGCCCCAGTTTTTGTGGTGCACCCAAGTTTCACTCTTGCTTCGATGGATTCTAGCACAGGGAACGGGTTCATCATTGAATTCACCCACAAATCTTGAAACAAATCTTAAAATCATAGGGTGGAGCCCGGAAAAGTTCCAAGAATTGTTTAGTAGTATAGGTCGCTATAAGGTAAAAAAAGTCCACAGGAAGCCCTGCCTCTCACTGGGAGTTTTACAGCCCCACCTTGCTGGTTCATTCCCTTGGCGATGAGGTAGTGTTCCTTACACCTGTCATCGGCTAAGGGAGGGAGGGCTCTGAAAATTGGGAATCTCAAACACATGTTTATAGTGTTTAGATGTTTTTGGTAATGAATCCTCGAAATCATGAGTTGAAACTGGGACCCACGTAACCCACGGATCCTTTTTGGATTGAGTCTTCATACCCAAGGTTGATCCATGCCATGTTTGAACACAAAAAACAGGCACGGACTCCTGGTGAAAAGGGAGAACATCACAAACCACATCAAGCAGCTTAAGCACCTAAGCGGACTCAAATGACAATACGCGAATAGTCCATGATTTTCAAAAACTCTGCAGCTGTCTTTCCAACTGTTCCTGCTTATATCAGGGATTCCCTAATTCAAAAAATGTTTTGATGTGATAGGAAATTTCCTAGGAAACAACCACACCAAGTTAGGCCGACATCAAAGACAATTCCATTTTGATGTCTGCTTCTCCGTTTCGACCCGCTCCCAACAAAGGCCAAGACTGCTAAACAAAGGCCAACAGTCAAGAATCCCAGCATGAGTACAGCTCCGAGTACCCCATCATGGAACCAAATTTCATAGATACCCTCTGATAATCTAGCGTAGCAAACTGGAAAATCGTATGTTTTTTTTGTTTAATAAATCATCATGTAAATCATCAAGCCGGGCCATTTTTTTCCCATAGCTAGGTTTAATAACCAGAGGATAAATACTGCAATCCTGTGGAATCCTGAAGCATTCTGGTCAACCAGGACCTTTTTTTCACTGATCTTTTAATCATATTCAATAATGTTAATGTGGAAAACCAACCATGTGTATACTGGCCACCAAACATAAGTCATTAGTCTCATTTCTAGAAGTGGTTCCAGGGAAATATGTGCGAGACATCTTTGTATAATTGATCCTTCAGCTGTTCCCATAAATCAACAAAGCGGAGGCCCCCCAGTTCTAAGCTGGGTTATAAACCCATAACCCTGGTGTAAACTAACAGTTCGATGTGGAAAATCCACCATTTGTAGTAATTTGTAGATCATGTTCCTTTTACGGGAAATCATTGGTTTTCCACATCTTTTTGTATGTTGACCCTAGGGTAACGACCCGTTCGTTGTTGTATCCCAATCAATCCAACAGTTCACCAAGCAATTCATCCAACAGGTGCCAATGGATGGCCCCACGAACGGTAATTTTCAGACTTCCAAAGGGTTTGATTAATTGGTATTTCAGATGTTTTTCATGAACATATATTACATGTGTGTATTCTACATGTATATACATGTACTGTATCATATATAATATATATAATTGTGTGTATATATATGCCATAATACCATATCATGTTTATACATGACAGAACATTTAAACTCATATTACAATGTATGTGTTTTTGGTTTTGTATTCTGTTCTGTTGTACACACTTTTATATCACTGTATTTTGTTATATACTGTTCTACTAGGTATGTCAAAGACTACCGTATGAGTCCCAATTGATGGGTAGACCATTCCATCTGAGCAGTGAAAAAAATCGGCCGGAAGCGCTGCTTGTAGTGCAGATCTGCTACTTGCAACCTCGGGGAGCTGGGTTTCCAAAGAACCAAATCCAACGGATTTAACCAAATCCAATGGTTTTTGCGGGCAGTGCATGAGCATCAAATGTCCAAATGTCTTGCAGATGTCTTGCAAATGTTTTGGACTGTATACTGTACATTTCCTGTTCATGTATTGTAATTTCCTGTATCGTACGTTGCTGTATTCAGTTTCAGCCACTTGTATGTCCGTTTCTTTTGTCTATCGGTGTATAGATAATCACTAAGCTTAAGCTTGGGCAGTAATAAGCCCTCGCAGTATCCATTTATACGAATCAATTTTACGTTACTACATCCGTATGTTTCCCACATTTCGTCAGGGTAATTTGATGGTCGGGATGGTTGGTTCAATATAAAGTATATTTTACCATGTACAAACACATTAGAATTATTTAAGTTGAATATATTATAGACAATTTAATTGAATATCCATGAATATCTAATGTCTACATGGTTGTTGATCACAATTCCTTTATCCGCAAACGGCCATTCTTCGCGAATAAACATGTTTCTGTCGCAAACTCAAAAAACTGTCGCGAGGTTCCCAACACAACATGAAGGGTCCTCGCAATTCAAACTCTTTACAAGGACCTTTAGATCGACTACCACATGTTTCTATTATATACATCATATCCTAACATATTATAGCATATCATGTCAATATAATTCAATATCTATCATATCAATGATATAAAAGAATCATAAAGCAACACGGGTTGTTATCCCATCCCCCTTTAAAATATTGCACAGCCTCCAGAGTCATCATGGTCTAGTCCGTCATCCATCAACATCCATGAATCATGAATCATGAATCACCAGTCGTCATCACAACCACAATCAAGAACCATCAAATTTGGGTATGGCTCAATAGCATGAATTTTAGTGGCATGAACCGGATTTTTTCATCATCCATTCACCATAAGATTTGGCTATGGGTCAATACCTATTATATCCTGTTATTATCAGCTTGAGTGGGATGAACTAGAAAAACCTATATTTTCACCAGCTATGTTTATCAATAATTTACCTATCCATTCACCATCCATTCACCAGCTGGGACTCCCGAGCGGGGTGATGTCAACCTGGAGCAGGGCTTCCGTCGACCCACGTTGCTGGTTTCAAAGATCGACATGTAAATGGGCCATGTTCATCAAATGGTGTGGTAAATGGGTTTAATGGTGCTTAAGGGTGTTTAAGGGGTGTTTAAGGGGTTTTGATAGTTATTTGATGGTGATTCAAAGGGATTCTAACCATTGAACATGGTGATTTAATGGGGTTTAATGGGTGTGAATGGGATATAACTAGCCAACTTGATGGACTATATCTATCCAACTACTTGGTGAGTGGAATTTATAGGGACCTGGAATGGTGGGACTCCCATTCCCATACTACTCCCATGCTTGAAATCCATATTCCGTATGGGAAGTTTATGGAATGGGTGGGATCCCTATCAATTCTATGGAATCCGGATATTCTATCATGAAAATAGGCTACCGCCAAATCCATCGGATACTCGTAACTTTCCCTAATGGCCAGTGTGGTGGTACACCCCGTTTCCTGGGAAACCTGTATCAAGTTGGTGATTAAGACTTTAAGACCTTTATCCTACTATATCCATCTATGATCCATCTATGTACCATTATTGATAATCCCCAATTTGTTACTTTTAAAGATAGTATCGCAATAGAGTCCCTGTCGAGATCCCGTGCAAACAAATAGTATCGATTGAGAATCCTCACATACTTTCCCAGTCTAGATGAGCAGCGTTAACATGGCATTTGATTTGTATTCAAAATAAACTCTTCTGAAGATTCTGAAGGTTGCCATTCGCTGATATTCTTGAAGATTGGCAAGACAAGGACCCCAAAGCGTCGTGTCTCAAGACTCAAAAGATATTGTCACCTGTTTGAGTGGCTCAACACGCACGATGCAGAAATCTCTGCATGTTTACATGCAACAACTGAAGAAGTTACAATGACAGGGAATAGGTTGCGGCAGAAAAAATCAGGACGCGGCGGAAAAACTCTGAACGAGCCAAAACGACCCAAAAATCTCTGCAGAAAGGCAAAACGACCCTTTGATATTCTGCTTTGTCAAGGGTAGAGGACTATATTAACTATTCTCCCAATATTATCCATGATTATCATGAACCATTAATAACAACTAGATTAACCATCGATGACAGTGGATCCATAATCGGATGATAATCGAGGACAGCCCTCTGGAAGAACTCAAACCCGTGCCTTTGCGTCGCCTAACTTTGAGACCTTGGGCTTCTTGGCAGGTCGCTCTTCCTGGACGTCGCAAGGAGTTCCGATATCAATGGAGGTCCGACATAGTGAGTTAAATCCATTATAAATCTGGAGATCAATGGAGGTTTGTAGCTGCGTAAGTCATCTATAAATGGGCCATATTCCATACTTAGGTTCATTTACCAAAGGGTTGATGTTGTTCAATTGGAATCTCAGGACCTCCACAAAAGTACGGTATTGTTCCATATGTAATATAAAGCCAGAATTATGGGGCATATCTCAAAGTTTGACCTTGCATGGGCCTTATACATGGCATATAGGTACCTTCAATTTAGGTACCTGAAATGGCCATTGATACTGTACCATGGGACTAAGATGTTGATCCATTTGAATACAACTACATCCTTCCTTATTCAGAAGAAGCTTAGTTGATATCTTGGATATTAGAAAGCACATATCATAATATGTTTATATGTTTACATTTGTTTGATATATTTGTTTGATATTTGTTGGACATGGTCACTAGAATCTATTTGATCTATTTGATCATTCATTTCTAGAGTTGTGGGTTGCAAATCCATCCGGGGTTTACCCACAAACTTGTGATGTATCGTTATTTTTTACCCCCAAGCAGCAAACACCCCGACCTCATACTTGAAATGAAACTATATACATATATCATTATATATTCATAGATTCATAATATATCCATATATCCATCCATCCGTCCGTCCGTCCGTCCATCCATCCATCCATGCATCTCCTCGTCTACATGATTATCTATCTTTTTAAGTATATGGACTCATATGGACTCATATACATATGCATGTAAGTAATATGAGCGTATAAATAACATGTACAATGGACAACAACATATCATGTCCACGCATGACCCAGCAGGCACCCCCCAAACACCTCCTCGACGAAACGCACCTGTCCAGCACGGCCAAGTAAGGTTTTAGCAAACCATCCAACAGCTGGAACTATTCAGTAAGTATCATGCAAATAGTAAGTAACCGAACTTTGAAATCATCCAAGTAACTATTAAGTAACCCTTGGTGGTATCGAACCCTGTCAAAAACAAGTATTGCGTCTTCAAAAGTACATTGAATTAACAAAGAACACTTTTTCATAATCTCCTCAACAGGGTTTACCCAGTAATATGATCAGGAAAAAGAAACAAATTGAAAACTCAGAAAACTCCAATGCTTGAACATATGGAAAATCACCACTTTTGGAAACGCCGTGGCTTCCAGTAAGCACATCCCATTATGTTCCCATTATACCACAATTTTTGCTGCAACCGTGTTTGATGGATGTGTTTCCCAACATTTGAGTGGATGTCCCCTTGAAGTACCCCATGAGTCTAAACATCCGGCAAACATGGCAATAGAAGATCAACCAGTTATAGATGAGCTTCCCTATTGAACAAACACCATTTATAGGGGTTTCCCAGCTGACAATTACAACTACCCTCTGGTAAACTAGCAGTGGAAAATCACAATCTTTAAAAACGGTAAATCATCTATTTCCATGGGCCATTTTCAATAGCGAACTGTTAAATTACCAGAGGGTAAATCCCCTATAGCTGAAAGTTTACATCAACCATTATTGTGTATGTATATATATATATATATTATCATTATCATCCATATATTAATATCATTTAATATCCATATGTATTAGATACAACTATAGATACAACTAAATGGTCCTGCTTAAAATGCCCAAGTTCTCCATGGTTTTTCCAACAAAAACCCATGGAGATTCATGAATTTCCGCACGAGTCGGTGAGTTTTCAAGTGGCACCGGTGCTTTGAATCAATGGGAATTTCAGGATCCAATACATGGAGGTACTGTACCATATTTTTGGCCATATTTTCTGGGGACATTCCCTTACATAGGCCTGAAAAATAGGCCTTATATATGGTAGGTACCTCGAATTGAGGTTCCTGAAATTCCCATTGATTGAAGCTATGGAATCTGGTGAACATGAATTGCTTTGCCGTTGACGCATCGTTCCCTAACATCTGCACATATCTATGGTGGAAGCCCAAAGTACCCCTCAATGGAGTTATTGATGGAGTGGAACATGTTGGAACTGTGGTAATAACCCCCAGTTCGGTTGGGATATAACCCCTAAAAGTATATCTATCAATATCTATCAATCTCTATCAATATCTATAAGTATGGTGATATATGGTGATATTAGCTATACCTGAAACCGCACCCCAACGTATGATGGCGAAAGATAGGAAGAAACCGTGAGGCGGCCAATGGCTCTCTGGCTCGCGCCCTTGTTGGACGAAGATCTTGATGTTAGAATGGTTTGTTCAGCCGGAATTCTGGTTTCTGACCTTTTCTGTTTGAACACACTTATGTGTAGTAACGATACTGGGTTATATATTTATATAAATACATACATACATATATATATATGATAAAATATGTTATACATATCAACGGGGTTCCATTTGACCCATGCAACACCATCCCCTTCCAGCCTCGGGGTCATGCACATGACCCTTGCCGTTGCTGACGTACCACTTCACCTCTGGTCCTGCAAGCGTTGATTCACCGTTTCATGGGAAAAAACGGGTTGAGAAGTGGAATTTTCATGGGAACAAAACGCCTGGCAGAAATCATGTGATGGATGATGGCCCCGTTTTTTTTTTTTGACAAATTGTGCCACTAGCAACACAATTGTTAAATGATTTAAATGTTTACTATTCCAAAAGTTTGCTATGGAAGCCATGGCCCGTTTGATCGGATGGTTTACTGTTAAACAATCGGGGGTGTTCCAGCATACCAGAGCGTACCTAAGACGGTTGCTTCCGTTCGTCTTGGAAGATTGGGAACATGAATCCAGTATAGAAATGCTTCACACTTTGCTTATCCACAAAACATCACTGGGATATCTTTGCGATAGAGGTCTATAGTTTCGTACTGGCATGATTTCTGGCTCAAAACTAGTTTCTGCACCGTGGAACCTTTAGGTAACCCACATCCCTTGCCTATAAGCACCTATATATGCTTCTACAACATTCTCTATATATATATATACTATTTATATCAATCTATAACTCATGTAACACAAATACATCAAATGATCAAATGTGCTGTAAATGGTTCTAATATCTTTAATCCATGCGATAACATCAAACAACAAATCATGGGTTGTATCAGAAACCCCTTCTGGCGCCTGCGGGCGGCGCATGCCCAAAATCCTTCACCGGAGCAAAGGCGAGCACCGGCGCCGTGTCGTCGAAGCGGGCGCAAATCTTCCACCTGCACAGGACCAAGGCCGGACCAATGTGGTAAATCCACAGGGTACCCGGGTAACCTCTGGTAAACTGTCACATAAACTATGGAACATCACCATGTTTCATGGGAAAATTCATGAAAAAAACACTATTCACCATTAATCACCATTAATCACCATTAATCACCATTAACCATTATTAACCATTATTAACCATTATTAACCATTAATGGCCATGGCTTCAATCGCAAACTGATTACAGAGCCATCCAGAGGCTTCCAATGCCATCCCAAAAATCTCATCGGCCATCGATTGGTGGTTTTAACCATCTGGAAAAATATGAGTCAATGGGAAGGATGACATCCCATATATGAAATGAGTTGGGAAATGGAAAGTCATAGAATTATGAAAAAATCCATGGTTCCAAACCACTTACCAGGTAGACATCTGTGAATCTTGGGCTATGAACGTGCCCTGAACCATCCAGTATCTTTGATGCTTGGTTTTTTCTAGGTCTCCCGGATGAAATCGGCAAGCCGGGTGACTAAGCGCTGGAGCAAAACAAAACCCACAACAGCATGGCGCCAGCCCTGAACAGAGTGGTCAGATTATCGTTAATTCATAGGAATTCCCACAATTCGTGGATGTTGATTGATGCTTAAGAATGGTTTAATGGTTAATGATGGTAAAAAATGGTTATATAATGGTATGTTGATTGATTTGAACACTGCTCATTTAGGACTACATACCAAAAGGGAGGTTCTGCCTGAGTTATGGGGAAGTAAGTGCCCACAGAACAAACCTTCAGCAAGCAGGGTTGTTAACAACCAAGTGAGAGGATCTTTATGGGGATACCTGTTTTTGCCTCACAAAGAATCAGCGACAAGCTACCAATCAAGGCACTAAATTAGTACTGATGGCATATGAGAGGATTTGTTGATGGGGTTATCACAGGGATGTCAACAAAGTTGCCTTTTCTTTCATTGACCCAATTCAAAAAAACTCGCCGCAACATCAGCAATTAGTTCTTGCTTAACCATCCCCAAATTGTTGGTTTAACCCCTGCTTCTTGGTAAACCAGGAAGTAGTAGAACCACTTGAACCATTGCAACACACCACCAGTTGGTTCATAGGTTTCCCTACTAGGAATTGAATCCCCAATCACCAGCTAGTACAACTGCCTATTTCATAATCCAAAAGAATATAATTTTAATGGCTCAGACTTGCTTATTGGATATACCACAATAGCATTAAATATCACATACAATATATACCTATATAGGTATATACACACATATATATATATGGGTAATAATGACAAATTAGATAGATATACCCTCTGGTAATTTAACATAGCTATGGTGGACCATTTATAGATGACTTAGCTATCAAAAGGCTGATTTTATTTTTTTCCATAGCTATGTTAGTTTACCAAATGGTATATATATAATATACTACTATAGGTAAATTATAACGATTCACTAACCTGAAGACTTCGGCGATAAGGTCCCAGCTGATGCAACGGAGCGCTGAAGAACAGCACCACCCGTTGCTTTGCATCCTCACAGAGAACGGAGGCTGGTGCTGCTACTTGCAGTTCACATTTTTATCGGATGAACTATCGGAAAACCAATGGAAAACCTATGGAAAACCGCCATTTTATCAATGAATTCACGGGAAAATACATTGAATTCTATTGATATATACTGCAAAATGCCTTGATAGGTGTGACCAATGAATTCATTTCATGGAAACATGCCAGGAGAAACTACTATAGAAACAATGTGGCTTTGTCAACTTTGAACCGGGGCTACGGAGTAACCCCATGGTTCAACATGGTTTTCCCTGCATGGTATCAAACTTGCCATCATTTGTGCTACAATCGCCTCATTTCCGAGCAAACCCATGATCAGAACCGATGAAATATGACATTTTAGACCATTTTAGGGGATTAACATCCATAAATCACAGCAGTTTTGGTATGAACAATAGGGGATACAACGGTTTTGACCCATACCCATACTAGACTGCAGATAGCTTCCGATGTGCCCTTCATCGATCCACACCAGCGAAAAAAACCCGAGGAGCCGAACTCCCGTCTTTTCCCAGCGATAGCGTCCATGGAATAAGGTCTTGAAGACCTGGGTAAAACCAAAAGTCAAAGATACGATGGGTTTGTCAATAGGGTACCCTCTGGTAAACTAACAGTTTGCTATTGAAAAAGGCCATAGAAAGTTCATTGATTTATCCATAAAAAGTGGTGGTTTTCCATCGTTTTTTATATGTTTACCAGAGGGTACCCCCAAAACTTGATGGTGAACCATCTTTTTCCGCAAAGCTGTGATTGTGGAAAACATGATCCAATTCTACTTGTAGAATTGCATATCTGATCGTGTATTACATGTAAGTCAAAAATGATAATCTCAATGAGGAATGAGGATACTTCTTAATATCATCAGCCTCAACATCTCAATGATGTACGTATATCAATGTATTATATATATATATATTATACACATATATTATATAATTGAGATCCAATTGCCACACTTGTCTACATACTCGTCATCACGGCGGAGACTATATGGTCATGATATCGGAGGTGTTCATGATGCTGATGATTGTGATATTCTATGATTTTATTTCTGTTACTTGATACCCGGTATTTGGGTACACCAATACTTAGATGTTTAATACTAAACATAGATTAGAATCTGTGGCCCCCTGCTGTTTCAATTTTGACCCCATATGCCTGTCTTTAAGGGTTTTCCCATTGACATCCACGGTCTACCGTGGGACTTCACGTCACTAAGATGGAGGCAGAATAGCTTCCGTTGATAAAGGAATTCCTCGGAGACCGCTGGAAGGGTGAAGCGCAGACAAAAATGACAAGTCTGCTGAGTAAATCATTGGATGGTATGATTACCCTCTGGTAAACTACCGTAACATAACTATGGAAAATCACCATTTTTAATGGGAAAACTCACTATAAATGGCCATTTTCAATAGCTATGTTAAATTACCAGAGGGTAGTCCAATGGATTGCTTTAGTATCTTTTTTCTGGAAAATCTACAGGAAAAGCCAGCAAAAAACCCTGGCTTTTCCCATGAAATATGCTGGTTTCCTACAACTTTTCCGACCAATCCATTGAGTCGTGGAATTTTGTACTGGTCTTGTGGAGCCGCAAGGTGCAATAAAAAAGGTCCTGTGGTCTCAGTGAGATTTGTGGAATCATCACTTATCACCTATTGAAACCAATACCCATAGGATCCATGTATGCTATATATGGTAACATTTACCATTAATATACCCCCAATGTTAGCATATATACCATACATGGATCCTATGGGATATGATTTATCATTGATCATTAGGTGGATTAATATCCCCACTTATCATAAATGGAAACTTATCAGCTATAGTGGATTGATCATCATTTATCGTCATGAAACCTGGGGATGTTTATTGCAATATGATCCGAGCTGCGGTTGCTTCTGGGATCGGCCTTCGATTCGGCCATCGTTGAACCTCGCCGTAGATGAACCGGCCGTGGTCCGGAGGGGGTTCCAAACAGACATGTGATTAAACCCAATAATGAATGATACGCATATTTATATATGAATTATGATTTTAGTTGGTTATATAATGTTATATATGTTTATCATCAATCATTGACCGGAACTGATGCTCTTTGGTTGGCGTCTGACTGATGAGCTTCGAACTGCTGGGAACTTGGATGGGCACATGATGGCACATGCGCTTCAACTGCGCACCTGAAATCCATGGGAAATCCGTGGGAAATCGACCCAGTGTCCAGTCCTTTTCCGCTTCGTCTCTCGCCTCGGCGGGATGTTTTCATGGTTGGTTCATAGGCATCTGATGGGGTCCAGTATTCCTATCATGGGCTACCATCATCGCCAACAAGGTACAGTAGGTTAATAACCCCCTTTAATCGCCAATCAAACATGATCAAACGAGATATTTTGATTGGCCCATGGGGCCCATGTATCAACATACTGAAGTCCCTGAAGACTGAATTCCCCTTCATGCTGCGCAGTACAAAATAAACCAAATAACCTGAAGTCCGCAAATTTGGCTAATATGCTTCAATCATATGTTTGATAGTTAAAATGGGATGGGCACTCAAAAAGTCGCGAAATATGTATTATGATCCGCAATTTTGGTTGCCACCCACGATTGAGTGTGGGTGATTAGCCATCCAGCATTGCTGAACATGATCCAAACCATATCCACAGGGGCTTAAGCCTTAGATTCTGACCGACACCTATCTGATCCTGGGTAATCTTCAGCTGTGCCAAAACAGAACCATCCTCTTCCAAAGCCACTCCAAATGGATCTAAGTTAAATGGTATCATGTCACTTTGCGAGGCATCTCACCCAAATTTCAAAAAGTACCACTGACGCAAAGCATACCATTCACAGTTCCCAAAGTTCACTCATCCTGACTTCCCATCGACCTTTCTTTCCCATACCAAAGAAGGCCAAGCGACTTCTCTCCGGACTTTGACTTCCCCCCTGGCGTAGCTGCTGCTGCTGCTGCCGGGGCGCCCACAGGGGCGTGTGCCGCGTGCGTCGGGGACGCTGGTGCTGGGGCAGGGGGCGGGGTGGGCGCTGGCGGCACCGGTGCTGCAAAGGGTGGTGTGGCAGGGGCTGCTGCAGGAGGGGCTGGTGCAGGAGGGGCTGCTGCAGGAGGGGCTGGTGCGGCAGGAGCTGTGGCCAGGGTGAGCTTGGTGGCAGCCAGCGCCTGGATTTCGGGGTTCTCTGATTCAAAGTGTACCCTGTGGTCAGGAAAATCTTTAGTAATTCGCAATCTTCTTAGCTGCCTGGCTCCAGAAAAAAGGGAAGATGGATACTAGATAGCTCCTAACCTCTCCCCAAAAACCAGTGGATATATATTATAACAAATGCTTGGAGCCACTATACGCAGCAGATTCTTCTGACACAGGTGCCAGAACCATATCTGAAGCCTTTCACAAAAAACCTTGGTGATGACAAAGCAGGGAGTGGGTTTGGATACAGCAGATGGAACAGTCTGCCTTCGCTCAGCTCTGATCGAACTCAACATCAATGAAAGTGCTTTGAACTCAACCTCGTCCCTACAATGGTGCATGGAAAAAAAAACTAGGTCAAAATCTCCATTCATCCTCCTTGTTGCTGGTTGAAGATATAATATTCGTTGTTTTGCTGAAATTCACTTGTTGACTCTTCTCAAACCCTTGTTAGTGTCTTTGTTCAAGTCATAGGAATTGTGTTTCCTTGTTTACATTTACCTACAGTATTTTAGTTCTTCCATGCTAATATCCCAAGTGCTATTGATCAAACACAACTTGCTGGATTAACACCCAAATTCACCCCCCAGATCCACCACAGTTTATGTCATTTTTCCTCATAAAGTCACAGAGACAGCTGCAACAAATGGCTCTGAATCAAAACCCTGGTACCCTGCTATCAAATTGTCTGATGGATGTTCATCCCTCAAGCAACTATTATAGGAACCCATCCCCATATGTATAAACATAAACAATATACGCATGTTTACCTTCAACATAACTGTGAAAAAAAGGACATGTCTTAAAAACAAGTGGTATACTCAACAAATATGGGATAATTATACCTGATATACCTACACATATATATATATATATATATATATGGATAAACATATGGTTTGTTTGTCACCAAATCATACAACATCATACAAATCATACCAACTTGGAAGTGCAGTTCCAGGCAACTAAGCGGAGTTCATTTCACCATAGTAGAAAAAGCGGCACCATATTCCGACAAACCATGGTTGCAACTAACCTCAACTGCACACCCAAGTAGGTGAGAACAATTCCGTAATATCCCCAGTATCCCATTAACGTCCAGTAAACATTCTGGATTCGTCTGAAACTGGGATAATTCATGATTTCTTCTATCTCAGCATTGCAGAAAATCATCACAAACATTACCAACAAAAACATCAATATATCAATCAATATATCAATTTTGTGGGGACCTATGGGGATCCTTATAGGGTACCTATTTTCAACCCCCATTTTCAACCCCACGGCCACGGCAGCGAAACTCGCCGCGGCACCGCTTTCTGGGCGGCTTCGGCGGCCATGCGAATGGCCCGCGCCACCGGCGTCTCAGAGACCTTGGAGATCTCGGGCTCCTGGGGGGACGAGAGCCGTTGCTGGAGATTTCTTTCATGGATAACATCATTAACATAGTTGAAACATCAACATCATTAAACATAATTAAACATGGTTTTCGGAGATCTTTTTTTAAAACATGCTTGAACATTAAATATATAATTAAACATATAATTAAACATCAACATTACAATCATAGACTAGATATATTGGTGATATCTATACATATTAAATGTGTAGATGATTATTTTCAATGTTGACATTGATATCTATTGATATCTGAGAACATTAACATTGAACAAAGAACTATGTGGGTGAAGTTTATCGGACATCTGATTTGAGGATTGTTTAGTGGAAACATGTGGAAACTCTCAAGCCTCATGTCCGAATAAACTTCACATTTTTGATGAGGATGCCTAGTAGGGCCTAGTTCCATCATTCCATGGTATCAAACAAACACTGACAGGAATCACTGCAGGTTCTATTGATGCATCGCTGTCGGTTATAATCCCAGGATCCATTTTCTCACTGAAATCTCCAAAGTCCTTCAGGCAACATCTCTGTTTGAACTGCCGCATCTCCCTTTGCATTTCAATACTTCATGGCCAATCTTCGTCACCCTGCACAAATCCAAACAACATGTTGACAAAAGTGTATGACAAAATGATAATTTCATTGTTATCAGATTTTCCAAATTTACCAAAACACACAATTTTTTCAAACAAATCAGGTTTTCGTAGCAACAGCTGGATCACCTCCACTGCAGGCACAGGCACAGGCGCAGGCGCAGGCGCAGGCGCAGCCGATTGCGCGCCGCCGGAAGATGCCTCCTGGCGCTGTGGTTTGAATCTGAAATTCACTGCATCCCCCCAACAACATGTTGAAAAACGTGTATGACATAATGATAATTTCATTGTTATCATGATTTTCCAACCTTTACCGAAACACATATTTTTCAAACAAATCAGTTTTTCGTAGCAACAGCTGGATCACCTCCACTGCGGGCACAGGCACAGGCGCAGGCGCAAGCGCAGCCGATTGCGCGCCGCCGGAAGATGCCTCCTGGCGCTGTGGTTTGAATCTGAAATTCACTGCATCCCCCCAACAACATGTTGAAAAAAGTGTATGACATAATGATAATTTCATTGTTATCAGATTTTCCAACCTTTACCACACATATTTTTTCAAACAAATCAGGTTTTCGTAGCAACAGCTGGATCACCTCCACTGCAGGCACAGGCACAGGCGCAGGCGCAGGCGCAGGCGCAGCCGATTGGGCGCCGCCGGAAGATGCCTCCTGGCGCTGTTTGAATCTGAAATTCACTGCATCCCGATGACATTTACCACTTAAACATCCCCATTGATTTCTGGGGGGTGTTTGATACATGGATGGGGGGATTGCGAAAGATTTGGGAAACCATTTTCCCGGAAAAGTGTCTCAATAAACTGTTTCTTTACCGATACCTGGGGGTTCAACGAACAACATAGAAAGAGTTGCAACAGTCACAACGCAATGAAATGCCAGCATGAAAGGAAGTCTGCTGTTTTGTACAGCATTGGTTTTACATAGATTGATACCGAACGTGAATTCAGTTCAGTTGCCCCCAAACAAAAGTCCATGTCCACTCATGTCCACGTCCTGCCCATTGTTCTTGGATGGCCCAGTGGAATCTTTGCACCTGGAGGGAAAATGACATAAAATGACAAGAATTGAGAAGCAGGAAGAAAACCCTGGGGACAAACAGGATAATGATCAGTGTTATATGATGTTATATGTTTTCGATTGTTTGTGTTTCTCTAATAAACGCTTATGATATCTTAGGATCAAGCTGGGTCATCAAGTCTGGATCTTCTTTTTCGGATGAACCACCTGGTCTACCGGTGTCAGAGTAGGCTGCATTGGTAGTTCAATGGATTGTCCAACATCCAAATGTGTGGATCCAGGGACCCTGGGTGTCCATATCTACAGCTAATCCACATCTATGCATGTGTATATATGCATATGTAACACATGTATATGCAGGCCCTATAGCCTGTAGGTATCAGGTATCTGTACATACCATTACATGATACATTTCAACAAACAAATGAACACAACGACACCATGTATCGTTGACAAGAATAGTTGCTATGACTGTAGAACACATATACGATCATTCAGTCGAAATATACCCGCAAAAATGAATGAAGATCCAACATAACTGGAAATTAATGTATCAGTTGAATCCTGATTAGTAGCTGGGTTCGCTTTTGTGGCCAGAATTTTCCAAATTATTCAGCACCCTGATTAGTGCTCTGGGTTCGGTATTCTAGCGATATTTTTCCGCAGACCAATGTTTCCTCAAACAACATGTTTGTGTGAAACACATACTTAGCATTAGTCTTTCTGAACACATATTGCTTGTGTGCCGTTCCTAAAAGATCCAATATCTTATTAAACCCTTATTGAAGAACCGTTTGTGAAAGGGTCCAATTTTTTGTTCCCAGGGCTTTCCCAAAAGGATCAGATCTCTTTAGTAGGTTTGTTGCCTAGATTTGGAAGTACAGCACACTTTTCCTGAGGTGATTCTGGAGCCAAGAAGAAAAACACCCTTTTACAAAAGCAACCTTCTCTTTCTCTTTATCTTGTTCTTTTTGTCTCTTCCTTTTCCTTTTCTGCTTCCTCTTCCTCTTCCGTGTCCTCTTCATCTTCCTCTTTCCTCTTTCTCTCTCTCTCTCTCTTTTTTCTTTCTCTTTCTCTTCTCTCTTTCTCTTTATCTTCCTCTTCCTCTTTCTCTCTCTTTCTCTCTCTCTCTCTCTTTCTCTTTCTCTTTATCTCATTACAGACCTTTAATCAAAAGCTTGAAATGCAAAAGGTAACGCAATCAACATGCTGAACCCCACTCACTACAAGTATTACACATGCTACAAGTTCATGGACAAACAAAACGTGTTACTTAGATTTCATTTGTCACCAATTAAAATCCTTATTCAAATGTAGGATTGCGTCCTAGCCGGGGGACAGCTTTCAAAAAAATCTACTTGAACAAGACTATAGCATTTGTTTGGGGGAGAGGGGAGGGCCCACACATAAATCAGGACGGAACATTAGCACATGTTGAGATCATTACCCTATTGAAATGATGATATTCCATATTATATATATAATATATACAAAGCCATCATTGCCGTAGTCTTTCCATCTTCGGCCAACGAAAAACCAAGAGCTTCCCGAAAAAATACTGAGCCGTTGGAACTGCTTCAGCAAACCATCTCGAAAGGCTGTGACCTGCGGGGCCCTGCGGGAGTCATGAAACCACCCAGCTGAAATCTCTCGAAATGATCTGAAGATACCAGGTACATTACTGACATATGAGCTGCGGACCATATTTGTTACATAACGCAATTGACGGGGTGTTCCTACCTCGTTCTCCAGTCCCGTAACGTTTTTGCCTACCTCGTTCTCGGGGTGTTCCTACCAATGTTTTTGACAAACCGGGGTACGTCCGAATACTACTTTCCATATACGCAAATAAGAGCCGTCGCTCATATCTGGTGTACCTGGTGTACCTATCCTATATGGAGTATACCCAACTACACTGGCAAGTGATTTGGGAATCCTTCCATAAATCGTTTCTGAGTGGCAAGGGGTATGCTCGGGACTTACCATTTCAGGGTCAGTATACAAATAACACGCATTAGGATCTATCATTGGATTTACGATGTCAACTCACCTGTACAAACAAATGGTCAACAGCGATTCAGGTCACGCACCTTAGTATTTCTGACAATGATGTCCAAATTTGCAGTCCATATGCTTTTATTTACTTTCAACATATTAAATCAGGGTAAGCAACCATTTGCAACAATTGGATCATGCAAAACAAACCACTTCTCAGGGCTGCAAGCGCGATGCCATTTAACTAGCCCATCTGCAGGTGGGGATCTAGATCTGACTAGTGGGAAGGGTGAATCGCATACTCCATGAAAACTTAAGGCAATTTCACCAAATATGATGGTATAGTATGGTATAGTGGGGATATAATTCAATGGAAAATTAATATGGAATCGACTATACCCTCCAGCAATTCAAGATAGCTCTGGAAAATGCCTCATTTATTCTTGATGTACCTGTACAAATAATGGTAATTGTCCACAGCTACTATTTTGAATTGCCAAAGGGTATCAATGGCATCCAATGGTTGCTTAACCATACCCCGATTTTACGCGCCACAGCCTTTCCTGATGATCTTCAGTAGGTGACATCCCGATGGGACCTCCTTCTTGTTGTGGCCAAGTTCAAACTGCTCGTAGCAAAGTTCAGCCTCGGTACAGCTTGAAACCTTCGCTATCCTTCGCTAAACCCTTGTGAATATGTGAAGGTTGAACCTGAAAACCATGTTTTTTAAGAGGTTTTTAACGTTGCTTTATTGGAACCAGGGAAAAAACACAGAAACTGGAATTTCAACCCCTCCCAACATGGATCGAAATGGCCTCTTGGCCGTGGCCTGAGTTTCCCAACAATTCGTTCAGCCACGGCCAGCGAACCGGCTCTTTTGACAGGAATCTGAGACAAATTGAGGGAATTCAACAGGGACGAAGTTGGATGAGATGGAAACAATTTATCAATGGACAAATACGGACAAATCATCCAAAATAAAAACAGGATGATGTGATTTAATATGATACACTAAATTGTAATCACATATAATATGAAATTCTATATTCTACTATATAAAATAAAACATATCTATTTATCTGTCGATCCTATCCTATCACCAAACCCGGGAAAGAATAGCAGGGCCAGCTTGCGTCATCACTCCATGTTCGGTGACCCTGCAGAGACATCAGGAGAAACCCGAAAGGAATTGGCCGATCGATATCAAGCACTCTATCAGATGAATTATAGGTGTATTACCCAAGGAATTATAGGTGTTCACCAGGATCAGTAATCCAATGACATGAAAATAGGTGTATTACCCTTACGCGAATATCATGTCACTGGAAACTCTCTTGAAACACCAAGTTTTTCATCTGTGAGTGTCCCTAGGACATAGAATCATACTGCAACTGAAGGCATTTCTTGAATGGGAAAACAGGGTTGCTCCGAACACCCCTAGATACAAGGGGGGAGAATTTCAGAATGGCTCGATCACGAGCCAAAACTACCAATTTTCCTCCCTTTGTAGCTACAATGACCTATAATGGACTGGAGCAGCCCCAAATTATGGTGAAATTCCCGTTTCAATCCATGAATCCCCATGTTTCACCAGCGGAATTCCCATGGAAATCGCCTGTAGAGTGACCTTCTCCAGGCCCGAGTACCTGGTCGTAGAGCTGATCTAGATGACCTATGTATACATATGTGCTATAATGCCGCATGTGATTTGAATCATAACGTTCAAATATAAAAACATATCAATATATATATATATATACATATCTACATACATACATAAATATACATATCTACATACATACATATATATATACATATGTATATTGTGTTTAGATGGATGGATAGATAGATAGATAGATAGATAGATAGGTAGATAGGTAGATAGGTAGATAGGCAGATAGGCAGATAGGCAGATAGGTAGATAGGTAGATAGGTAGATAGGTAGATAGGTAGATAGGTAGATAGGTAGATAGATAGATAGATAGATAGATAGATAGATATATAGATAAGATAAGATAAGAGAAGAGAGGATAAGATAAGATAAGATAAAATTTGTTTAGATTAGATTAATAGACTAGATTAATAGATTAGATTAATAGATTAGAGAGATAGATAGATAGATAGATAGAAAAATAGATAGATAGATCGATAGATAGATCGATCGATCGATAGATAGGTAGATATATAGATAGATAGATCGATAGATAGATAGATATTGATAGATTGATAGATAGATAGATAGATAGATGGATAGATAGATAGATAGATAGATAGACAGATAGATAGATAGAAAGAAAGATAGATAGATAGATAGGTAGATAGATAGATAGGTTGATAGGTAGATAGGTAGATAAATTGATAAATAACTTGATAGATAAATTGATAGATGGATAGATGGATAGATGGATAGGTGGATAAACGGATAGATGGATAGATGGATAGACGGATAGATGGATAGATGGATAGATGGATAGATGGATAGATGGATAGATAGATAGATGGATAGATGGATAGATAGATAGATAGGTAGATAGGTAGATAGGTAGATAGGTAGATAGGTAGATAGGTAGATAGGTAGATAGATAGATAGGTAGATAGATAGATAGATAAATAGATAAATCGATAGGTTGATTGACGGGTAGACAGAAATATACACAGATATTTTGTTTTTGCCTCATGCATATGTTGAGCATCTACAGTGTGGAATGGGCATAGATACTCCAAATAAAATCATGCATAGCAAACACGCATTTCCAAACAAACGTTCACTTTGGTTTTGGGGTTATTCAAGTTAATCATTTTTCCCCACGTTGTTGAGACTCCGATTTGCATTGACACATGCTGCCACTATCTTCATGATGATTCGCCATTGCGGGATACAAATCATTCCAGGCAAATCTCAATGTTCGCATTCTAAATCAAAAGCAAACCAAATGGTTGTATTTCCGAATTCCACAGATTTTGATTTATCTATTTCAAGCATCAACCATCCCGTCCCACCCCCATGTTGTCTGGTGTATGAAAAAAAACTACTTCCAATGATGCCTTGATTCCAAAAAGTCATGTGGTCAACCACTCCGGGCAAAAGAAATACATCACTTTCCTTGTTGGAAGGGCAATTTTGTTTGCCACGAAGATCAACAACCCAGCACCACTCCAACTTTCCCAACGGCCATCCGGGTTGGTCACCGGATGGCGAAGGAGTCTTTGCCCCCAAGGTATTTTGGCTGCCCTTTGGCCTGTCGGGGCAGAGCTGAGAAGATTGCCATGGCTGGGCGAGGTCTACCTGTGAATGTTGTCAGTTCCATTCATGTGGGTAAAACAACGATCAACCACCCATTTGGGAATGGTTTATACCACCTATTTATGGGTGATTTGGGGGATGGTTTATTAATGTTTTACCCACGTTAGATCATTAGGTGATGGAAATGTTACACTGCCAATCTCGGATACACTGCATACCTGAAACATTCCAATTGATAAGCAAAAGGATGCAGAGATCTACAGTATATAAATATTATATATATATATAAATATATTTATATACATATTTAAAATATGTATATAAAAAAATCTATATATATATATATATTTATTTATTAAAACATGTAAATGCAAAAAAATGTGTATATATATATATTGAAAATAATATGTATATAAAAAAAATAAATAAAATAATATGTATATATATATA
>Ga0126342_10005234_pt1 | contig 22542 bp, 20 predicted proteins | sample Cyp1metagenome_FD_92528 | JGI IMG/M metagenome (GOLD analysis project Ga0126342, IMG submission 92528) | Coral microbial communities from Lord Howe Island, Old Settlement Bay, Australia - Cyphastrea 1 metagenome | ecosystem: Host-associated > Invertebrates > Cnidaria > Coral ...
GGTAGAATGCCAGAAGATATGCCAGATCGAATGCCAGAAAATATGTCAGATAGAATGCCAGAAGATTTGCCAGTAACAAAATGTATAAATGTCATGGTGGGGATCACACGAAGTAAAGTAATTCTGGTTATACACTCTATTTCTATGGGCTTAGTTCAGTACAAACATAACTGGTATAACTCGGGCCATAACTGTAGGATGTGTTTAATCCGGCCGATTGATCATAGCACAGATCGTGTCACTGGTGTTGCAAAACGCCTGATTGCGAAGTCCCCATTCAGCAGGTGATCCCATGAATTGAAATGGGAACTACAGCTGCTAACCACTTAAGAATTTAAGATTCGTGGGGTGAGCCTCCAGTTACCATTAAATTATCCATTATTAACCATGATTCATCATTCTTAACCACCATATGTCTCATTAAATTCCATGTAAGCCATTAATAAACCATTATTAAGTGATTATTGATCACTATTAACCACTAGCATCTCATTGTAAATCCCCTATATTTATGTCCCCACATCTTTGATGTGAGCTTATATCATATCCCATATATATATATATATACAGATGGGGTTGGTTATATCCATAGTTACGTGCACCACTGACAAAGCACTAACTAGCGCGTAACTATACGGTCCAACGCCATCGTTTGCCCGGAACAAAAGGATCATCATCGTCTCACACGCACTCCCAGGGCTATCACTCCATTAACCCGGAATTCGTGGCTCAGGAGTATGAAAAGGACCAATGAGGATGAGGATGCGGATGAGGATGCTGCCCATGCTGATGCTGCTGTTTCTGCCGTTGCTGATGCTGCTGCTGCTGGTTATGATGATGCTGCATGAGGATGGACCAGATCTTTAACACGCCTTCAGGGAGGCGCCATGGTTTTCTTCCCGGATCATGCGATCCTTCCCTCAGTCCGTGCACAGGCAACAGAAGCAAACGTGCAGGAGACGGTTGAAGCTCTACCCTTTACTCCGCTGCAAGCACGCATTCACGAGGTGGACCTGCCAACATTTGACTTTTTGGTCAGCTTGGGTGTTTTTTCCGCACGGGAGCTCCGCGGGGATTCATCTTTGGACCGTGGGCATCTTGAGGATTGCCTTTCAGTGGGACGGACTATGGCAGCACAGAACCTGACGAGACGCGAGGAGTTTGATCAACTATTGGCTGCTTCATATGTGGATTTCCATCCGTCCTACGTGTACCTGAGCCACGGCTTTGACCTTCCCAACCTCCCTTTCGCTGCGGTGGGCCAACTGGGTCTCACTATAACTTTCGAATCCGAACCTTGTAGTTTGGATCCCGCTGACTTTGAAAGTTTTCGGCCATGCCGACCTTCGGCAGACGCCGAGCCAAGTACCTTTGATTCATTTTGTTCCTTCTGGTCCGCCATGGCTGCTTGGTTCACAGGCTAGGTTTCACGTCAGTTTCACCTTGATGTTTGCATCTGCACCCGCGTCGGAAAATAGAGGAACCCACGGCACGGATTGTGAAGCAATAGGGGCCTTGTCTGGTTTGAAGCACTGCAAACTGCGTCGGAATCCTCACAGCCGCATTGCGACTTTCAGGACTTTAGAGGTGCCAGGCAATGCTTTGGACGGACCATGTTGACGTCATGGTTACAGCACATGTGACACCACGTGTCATGAACACAGGCACGGGAATGGATGCAGTGCCAAAAAGGAGACATTGTCATTGAAACCCATTGCGCCACGGCAATGTTGATGACAAATGACCCTCCAGTCCTAGGGTTCCCCGGGGAACAACTGTTTTGGGATAAGTTGGGGTTGGGTGGTATCGTCAGAAGCTGGGCTGCGGCTGCGTTCTTGCGTCTCTTCTTCTTGGGTCTCTTCAAAAACTGGCTGCTTTGCTCGGGTCGCTTCAGATTCTTCAGCTGCCTTCTCTTCTTGCCTCTCTTCAGAAACTGACTGCGCTTCTTGGCTCTCTTCAGAAACTAGTTCTGATTCATGCACCTCCTCTGCCAAAGAGGAGGTTGCCTGGTTCTTTGGCTCGGTTTTTTTTGCATCGGGTTCTGATCGCGACCTTCTCCCCTCATCCTCCTCACTTTCAGTCAAAACGCCCCATCTCCCAAGAATCCTTCAGACTCATTCGGTGAGTCAATCACCGATTCCACTAAGTTTCATCGGAAGTCTCATTTTCTTGATCCTCACTTTCCTCAGCCTCCTCTTGTTCCTCAACCTTCTCATCCTGGTTTTCTTCGTTCTCTTCTTCGTGTCCTTTGCTTGCATTTTCTTCTGCTTCCTCTTCATACCCACCAATCCCCTGCGTAGTTTCCTGCATATCACCTTGGAAATGGGGCAGCGGCTGCAACTCCAAAGATGCATGGGTGGTAGCGGTTCAGGTTCAGGTAGGCGGTAGCGGGCGGGCATACCTGCTGCTGTAGCATAGATGGGCCCGGCATCATCGGTCCTTTCAGTACGCATGGAGTCCTCGTCCATGACGGTGGCGGCACCATCACAGCATCCGAAGTTGATCAAGCCAACATCCCTGGGTTGGCCATCTCCAAACTCAGTGCAGATGCGTCCTGCATGCATGAACCAGCAATGGGCTGGTATCGGAATCTCCTGCCGTTTTGTTTCGTAGCCGTTTTGTGATTGTCACTGTGTGCATTGATCAGGAAAAATCAGACGTATGAAGACGGCTGAAAACAGTGATGATCTGTACTCTAGTAACCAATACAAGATCAGATAGACATCATTTCATGACGACGAAGAGGTTTTCAAGCATATTGCATTTCACATCATTGCTGCCAAACACCATCATCATCATGATCCTCATTGTCATCATGAACATCATCACTGTCATTGACATCAAAAGCGCTGTCGTCTTTTGCCATTTCTTCATCATCAGAATACATCATGATTTTCATCATTATCATTGCCATCGTCCACATGATTGTCGGGAAACCTGGTACAGAAAACTGTCTTAACCCACAGCGTGGCAGCACAGAACCAGTTCTAGAACAAGACAACAAGACAAGACAAGAAACTTTCATAGAAGAACAAGACGAAAAGAACAACACAATTCAGAACAGCAGAACACACGCGCCTGGCCGGAAGCATCATGGACACCAAGGCCAGGGAAATCGCCGGCGCCGAGACGTTGCAAAGATTTCACCTGATTTCACGTTCATCGGGGAAAGGAATGTTTGAGCATTTAATCTTGTTCCGTCTAAGGGAAAACAAGTGGCTGGTGATGAAGATGGGGACAGCTCTAACCCAAGCAGAAGCATTTGTAGGGAAGACCCGATGTCGTTGTTCTTCCCGTCTTCGTCAGCAGGGTTCTTGTCCTGGATATCCTCATGGTTGTCCTTTGTCTGAACTTCCCCGGTTTCATCGGTCGGCTCAACCGGAAAGCTGGCTGTGCAAGTTTGTTGAGCATAGATGCCATGTCATGTGTGACGGTATAGTGTGATCCGTTTATATTTGGTGATATGTACTGTTTACATGACTTTTAAGCATGCGCTAACTCACACTGTGAGATCAAGATGGTAGATCCTGAGATGCATCAACTTTGACAACATGAAAATGGAAGATCGATCAATGCGATGTTTGATCAGCTTGGCATTAGACCTGGAGAGGAGAGAATCTCAGATCTCAGAGGGTGGTCTGATTGAGGAAGATTGAAGCAGATGGGAGTCTGGCAGAAAATCTCACAGCAAGATCCAGATACACCAGGCTTCGAAGGTTTGTGACTGTCCCGTGGAGAACTCAGAACCATGCAGCATCACTTTGATGATTTGTTGACCGCGCTCCTTCAGAACAGCTTCTGCAAGTGCGATGAAGTTTGCTGAAGTGGAAGTCTTGCCTCATTTCAGCGCAGGAGTGCGGATGAAACTGATGTGTCCTGGAAGAAGCTTCGACGTCAGACATCACATTTGCATAACAAACTGGCCGGGTTTGGATAGGAATCTTGTAGAGTCGCAGCTCAACTTAGCTCCAAGCAGAAATCAAGTGTCGCATCAACAGTTCAGTGAAGATAATGAGACAGTGATCATGCGAGCCCTAGGAGCCGAGGTGCCAGAAAAATGGCTGCATCGTGTGATATCATGTGCATAGTTTGGCTATGTTCAGTTCTTGGATTTCATGACGCTCAGCACTCAACACCATGCTGAACAATGCATGTGCCGTCATTTGATGTAATTTTGTCATTTGAGTCAAATGTTTGTGCTGAAAGATCTCGGTGCGGCAGATCCAATCATCATGGGCCGTATCCCCACAATGATGATTGCATTGACATGCATCGACCAGATCAGGAAAAGCGCATGAAAACAGAAGATAGAACATGAGTGAATATGAATGACTATGGTTCATAGGTCACGCAGAACCAAAATTCAAAATGTGTTTATATGGTCTCGGCCGGCGGCCGGCAACCCCCCGCATGGTATGGTCCCCCCAGGCCAGGCCAGGGCCCGGTTTTCCTGGTATTTACAGCACTTCGGAGCTAAACCATCACACATGCGTGCTATTTGCAGTATGTTTGATGCACCACCATTCTTTTCGCAATTCATCCGCGTGCGTGCGACCTTTCAGAACTCCCTGGGCTGTCTTTTGATTCTGATTGGCTTAAAATTCCCCATTGCGAGGAAGGCCTTCTGGGAAGAATATAGCAAAGTGCGCATGACCGATGAAGCTAAACGCGTTTGGACGGCCTTACGCAACACAGCTCTGAGGTTTACAGATGGCAGTTCAAGTTGCGCTGTGCTTCGCTCCCAGATCGATGACATCAAAGGCCCCCTCAAAATCCACGGGCTTTCCGTTTACCTGCAGAAGCTCCATGTCGTCCAGCTCGGCGGCTCCCTCAAACTAGGAGCCGGTGCACAGCTTTTTCGTGTTCTTCCAAAGCTGTCATTGGTTGCACGCAGGGCAATCCAAGGCTTCCTGAACATGCATCAGACTCTGAACTCGCTACCCCAAGTTGCCAGCCTTGCGTCATACAAGCAGGCTCAGACCCTTGTGCTGAAAGCCTTGAGTGAGCACGCGGTGTGTCAACTAAAAAGCACCGCCAAGAACTCCCAATACAACAGAGAGTGGAGTTTCAGAGTGCTTGCTTTGGCACGTGCACGGACGGCTGGCATCCAGCGACTTCATTACAGCAAAGAGGGCATGGTGTGCGTGCGTGTAGCCCCGGAGTACATTTGCATGGCGGCGTGCTTGGGAAAGGGTCGCTTCAAGGAAAATGCCGTCTTGCCCAAAGCTGTTCAAAAAAGAATGGCATCAGGACCTTGTGAGACCTGCTGGGCTAAACACTACAGCACCAGGAGATGCAGAAAGCAGCTTGGACACACTGCAGAAGCCCGTGCAAAGTCCAAGGTTGGCAGGAAGAAACATGGCAAGGCATGAAGCGACGTGCTTCTTCCCTGGTCATGGCCAGGGTTCTCCCCGAGCCCGGACAAACCTGTACACTGTAAAGATCAAGGTCCGGTGATGTTTAATCAGCTGCGGGAGTTGATGTTTATTCAAAAAAAAACGTATAGGTGATCTAATATGATCTAATGCATGTTTTCAAGCAGTTTGACACTATAGTCATGGTTCAGGTATTCGTCACTGTTTGCAACTTGGAATGACCTCCATGCAGCTCCTACTTTCGATGCCGAGAGAGGCCCCATTTTGAAGAGCTTTGTCATGCCAAGCTGCCGGCAGAGGGATGTGCTACCGATGCCTCTTCCGGCAGTGGGAGCGACAATCAAGTTCCTGAGAATGACAAAAAGCTTAAGTTCAGGTCTCCGTGTTTTTGATGAATCCTGCCTGAAAAGCATGCATAAACAACAGAGACAGAAACTTGTGTTGTCCGCGTGTTCGCAGATTTGGCGTTTCAACTGTATCTGTGTTCTCAATGGACAGCTTTTGAACTGGGTTGGTCTGGTCTTTGACTGTTGGGAAGTTTACACTGAAGGTCAAAAGGATTGCCTTAACCACATCGGTAAGGTTTGCCACTATTTTCGTGAACATCCCGAAGAACCCCTTGGTCCAGTGAATTTTGTCGAGCTGGTGAAAACCTTTGGGTATCGATCACTGTGGTGAAGAAGTCTCCCATGTTCTGCCTCTGCGCCTAGGCGTTCCCTTGCCCTTCCGGATGCCCTGGCCAGCTGGATGCAGCACCGGCGGGGGTGGATTTTCAGCGGTGGCTGAGAGATCCGCGTTGCTGGCAGAAGATAAATCGCCTATATCCTTTACCCCAGCCATGTATGAATGGTTCTAAAGATGAACGGATCGACATCGCGGTAACCCTCGTTCAAAGAAATATCCTTTGCCCCATTGATTATTCAGATAGTTTTAAAGTAAAAGGCGAACCAGTCCTTAATGGGATGTTCTCAGTTGAAAAGACAGGTACCCCTGCAGCAGGTGAAAAACGAGTAACCCAGTCAATAATGAACCTTGTACCCCCCAACTCCCTGCAACGTCTCAGGAGTGGTGAAGTGGAAACGTTCGCCATTCCAAGCCAATGGGCACGGGTCCAAATGCCTGAAGTTTCAGCGTTGCTATGGTCGGGGGCGATCAAAAAGCTGCATTTTACGCTTGGGCACTGCCGCCTCAGCGGCGAGGACTCATGGCGATTTGTTGGCCTGTTCCAGGGTGGGCCCTGGGAAAACCTGATGTCAGTCAAGTGTGGCTGGCTTCACAAGTGATACCAGTGGGGTGGATAAACTCAGTGTCCCCTTTTCAGCACTTGCACAGGCAAATAGGCCTGAATGATCCTCCCCTGGGTGCTGGCCCAGGGAAAGACATGGAGATACGAAGAGACCGGCCCATCCCTGTGAATGCCACTTCGGCGCAGGGGAGCAGGATACCCCCCCAAACCCCCCCAACCTAAATGGTAATGATATGTATCTTTCAGGGGTTATGGGGAAAATGATAACCTTATAATAATCATACAGGTATTTTGTTGTAGCATCTCTTAGTGTTTTCGTGAATATTCTGGGCTACCGTCCTGACCCACTGAACTTCTCGGCGCAATCCCACCGCTGCGCGGGTGAGACGGGCCCGCTCTGCCAAGCCTTCATTCCCTTTGGGCCGCAACTGTATGTTTCTGCGGCACGACGAAGTGTCAATGTTGCCATGAACTTCAGATATGGATGAACATTGAATCAGCACGATTAATTAGTTGGTTGTTAAAACAGAACAGAGACCCCACATGGTACTATATGTATCCAATCATGGCACAATTTCCATGCATCTGCATTTTAATCCATATGGTATGACCAATATCCCAGCACATATGATGATGTTATGCAGATCAACATGTATTGATAGTTATCGTGATGATATATGTGCATGTTGTGGCCTTTGTATTCTTGGGCAAACGATGTTGTCAGCGTGTAACTGCACTTAGTTCACCCATTTATATGCAGGATAGCCCAAAAATGTCGTACTAAAGCTGAACTATACTATAGTGGGGTGATCCTCCAAGTATATAATCATATAGAATTATGCCAAGTATCCCACTATTAAACATTATTAATTATGAACCACAATATATACCTTTAAATCCCATGAAAAAGCGATTAATCAGCCATTATGTAAGAATTAACCACGATTAACCACATGGTATTTCATTATAGCCCCATAAACTCCCACTAAGCAGCTGCACCTTTCAGGTACTCTTCACCGGGATCCTTGTTGCTCAGAGACGCGGCTTTGCCAAAGGCGGATTTTGCCAGTTTAATCCTCTAGATTTTTGCCATAAATAGAAAATTTCGTAATAAACAACATTTTTGTTTGTGGTTTACCAAAGATTGACCATGAAATGGAGGCTATAAGGGATTCACAATGGGATAATGGTGCTTGATGGTGGTTAATAACATAATCATAATAATTTAATTGTTTTTTCATGGTTTATTTTTTTTCTTTCTTTATTTCGTTCTTTCTTTATTTTTTTTCTTTCTTTATGTTTTTCTTTCTTTCTGTTTTTTTTTGCGTTTCTTTCTTTCTGTTTGTTTTGTTGTTTTTCATTCTGTTTTTTTTCTTTTTTGCTTTCTCTCTCTCCCTCTCTCTTTCTCTCTGTCTCACTTAATCACTCTCTCAGAAATGTCTTGTTATGTCAATGCTAAGTTTATCTTTCCTGCTTCCTGCTTTGAGCGTGCGGTTTTCTCGGGGTTGGAAGTTTCAGACTTTGTTTTTTCTGTGAGGCATGATTTTTCTTTTCAATGTTGTTTTTCTTTGTGTGGTTTTACATGTGTGTTTCATTATTTTTTCGGCTGTTTCCTGAACATGTTTTCCATGTGTTTCCGACCTGTTTCAACAGGGGTGCAGTAAGCAGTTTTCATTGTTGATGGTTTGATGACAAAACAGGAATCTGCTTACTACACCCCTGAATCCAGGATTTTCCCCAAAAGTGCCTGAATCCAGGATTTTTGGGGTGTGGTAAGCAGGGAAATCTTTTCTTACTACTTGTCTTGGACTATACACCCCACTTCGAGTTGCCAGACAGATATTTGTCTAGCATTGTATTTACCTATTAGATATTTGTTGTAGATATTTATCTCAGATAAGGCATTTTCATTCTACACATAACCACATGCATAATTACTAGAAATATATCATTATCAGATAGTCTGATTTTGTGAGCATCATCATCGGATCCCCACATATCTTGTATATACACATATATATATTTACATATTGTATATATATATAACATAAATGTATGATGTATATCCCACTGTTTTCCAAGTATATCCAAAGTAAATCCATGAAATATTTCATTATAGTGGATGTAGATTTCATGTATTGAATGTTCATAAATATCTCTGGATAAGAGTGGAAATATTCACATGATATCCCACTGTCTTCCCACTATCTATCCATAAATTGCTCACCGCATGTTGAGATTCCCATAAATAGATCGTTGCAAGGTGGTGCCCCCCCAGTGATGTGAACGTTGTTTTATAACCCCCATTAAGTAGTTCGGTATATCTACCATAAACCCAAGCGAAATTGGAATTATGTTCACCAACTTAGCTATCGAAAACGGGGGCCCCACATTGTAGTTATAAGTGGATTAACCCTATTTAGTTATCCCACTCACAAAACCAGGGATATAAACCAACTTAGCTATGTAGGGTGGCCCCACATTGTGCGAGTCACGGTGACGTAGGCGAAGCCAAGTGGCCTCAGCTTCGAAGACGAGGATGGCGGGAAAGACTTGGTGACACCCTCGGCCTGGCGGTGGTTTATCTGGGGGGTGCATCGTGGCGGAGGTTGCCGAAGACATCGGGGTAGCCCATAGGAAACCCATAGAAAACCATGGTAAATGAATGGGAATATCATGGGAATATCATGGGAATATCATTGGCTAGTAGGATATCTACATTTATGGCCCGAGTTATACCAGTTATAAGTACTGAAATAACACCATAGAAATAGAGTGTATAACCCCATAGAAATAACCAGTTAGAACTCATCAACGGCTATAACTGCAGGATATTCCACTACAAATCATCCATTTGGGGTAGCACCAAAATATGGGAATCTGGGACAACTCCATGTATCTAGGTCAACCAACTGGATGGCTAGGGACTACTTATGTTTAATTAATCATGTCTAATCTGTTGCTATTTAATTTGAAGATTTGCTAATCCGCTAGACATGAAATCTTTTGGCAAGTATCTCAGTTTAACTATCCCAGATAGTAAATTGGTTTTAACCCATATATAGCCCATAGAACTGGTGATATTTCCATCTACAGCTTGCATATTCTAGGGTTATTACCAATTTAGTAAGTGGGATGCACATCCGAGTATGTATGTAGTGGCATGTAATGGGGATGTATATGTATATATATATATATATACAAAATGGAGAGTACCCGGGTATTACCCGGAGCAAATGGTGATTTCCTTTTGAAAAAAAGGGGCATGGTGATTTAAACATCAAACCTGGGGATTTAGATGTGATTTGTGATAGCTGATGGATAGATATGTATATATACAAATAGGTAGAGGTATTGACCATTGTACCTTTAATGGTTTTTATTTTGCATTCTTTTATATATATATATATATAGAATGATATAGATGATATAGATGATATAGATGATATAGATGATATAAATTATCAATATCTATGTCAATTATAGATAATACAACTTCCATTTCGCTCAGGGACTTCCCAGGCAGGGAGCTGAGGGAACCCGCCCGGACCTGGCCTGGCTGAGGTGAAGGGCCGCATTACTATTCTTAGAGCAGCAGATGAAGAGAAGGCCCGGTGGCATCGCAAATGCTTTGGATATTTACCAACATTAGGGAATATCATTGGGAAAATCAGTGGGATACAAATTTTTTTTGATGATATAACGGATAAGTGGGATATCCATAGTTATAAGGTGTACTACCCTCTGGTATATTAACAGTTCGACCCTGAAAATCACTTTTTTTTTAGTGGAAACCAATCTTCCAACCCCTTTTTGGCAGGGTCTATATAAATTTACTGCAGGGTATAAACCATATATAATTACAACCTATAACCCTCATGAATATTGTAGTCTACCAAATTATAATTCAATTTACAAGATTTACAAGATGATGCCCCAGTTTGTTAGCTGAGTTGGTGAGTATAGAACTCCAATAATTCACTTGGGTTTATAGTAGATATATCGAACTATTTCATAGGGGTGTATAAAACAACTGACATCATGGGGGCACCAAATTGTACAACTGGTGTTATCTCCACATAATGCATACAGTTATGACCCTTTACCACTTATAAGTACTTATAACCCCATTTTTAGATTGTATAAAACCCCATAGAAATAACCAGTGATAACTCATTTTTACGGCCATAACTTTAGTTTGGCATTTGTTTTCGGGTTATGACCCACTTCGGATCTCTGGGATGAGCCAACCCCAACTAGCGATGTTATGGATTGTGTTCTGTCTTCATTTGCGGTCACACAATATGGGGATGGGTCGAAACGAAACCTATGAAATTGCCATATTTGGGGTAATCAACATCAGCTATCTTAGGGTACCTAGGGTCCCAAGGTTTTGACTTGTAGCTAGATCATTGATATCTAGAGATTAAAAAAGCAGAATCAATACACATTTGTCATCACTTGTCAATATTGCTTATATCACTATTTCCTGGACCGCCTTCAGCTGACTAGATACTCTTCAGAATTGGATGGTTATTTGCTGTTGAACGCCAAATTTCCTCTAAGTTTCCCTGAAACCACTCCAATACATGCTAGAAGATGGTACCCTAGTTATGTTTGTTGGATTATATTACCCCCATTAACAGGATCAATATACCATAAACCCCACACTTATTGGAGGTCTGTCTACCCACTTAGCTAATTAGTTATCATAAACCAATATAAATCATCTATAGTTATCTAAACATCCCATTGTCTGTAGGTTAAATACGAATTTACCTCATTTTGGAAAATCAAAATTACCCTCTGGTAAACGTTTACATAACTATGGAAAATCACCGTTTATAACAGGTAAATCATCTATAAATGGTCCATTTTCAGTTATCTTATTCTTGGGGGCACCACCGTCGTAGCTTTTCCAAATTTTCATTCCCAACTCCCAACTCCGACCGAGATCGCCTCGCAACAGATCTCCGAGTATTCGCTGCATTGGGGTCGTTCTCCGACCAGGAAAGAACCGGAGTGGGGTGCGGTCAGAACTGAGCAGGTTGGTTAACTGGGCATATGTATAATATATATATATATATATGGGTAAATTGTATATGATCTATTCATATTGTTTAACCCACTATGGTGATTGAATGGGATCTACTAATGTGGAGGAGTAAACTACAAGGTGGGCCACCCCTTTTCGCGAAGTTGACGCAAAGTTCACTTGGCTAACTGTTGGGTCTATGGGGGGATATAGTGCGTGGGGGTTATAAACCAACTTACAACTGGGGGGCCCAACTTAGCTAACTGGAAAATTCCCGATGATTTTCCGCATTACAAACCTCCACTTCATTCGGACATTTCCCAACTAATTAGACATGTTTGATTACCCAAGTCTGTCCGTATAGTTATAACAGTTATAAGTTTGATTGTTATCCATCTATATCTGGTTGGGGGTTTGGAACATTTTTCCATATTGGGAATGTCATCATCCCAACTGACAAACTCATATTTTTTTCAGAGGGGTAGGTATACCACCAACCGGATATGTATATTTGTAGTATTTTGTAATACCTAGAAATCACGGACCATAGAACTCACATGAACTCATCTAGTCATCCCATTTCAGGGTTTCATACCATTTACTAATGAACCCACTTCATGGTCCCAGATTGCCAGGAAGACGACTCAAAACTCCTTCATTAGCACTGTGAAAAAAGAGGCCCGGCTTCCAAAATGCTGCTGAACTGCAGATGTTCGTGACTAAAGTGGATAGGAACCCCCAAAAAAAGAGATAGAAGCGATTTGAACAGGTTTAATGTAGCACTTCTTCGGTTGATTTTTACAGTTCTATCTTTTGTTGGGACTGCTTTAGCAAAGCATCAGATGTTTGTGAAACAGTATTGCTCACTACAGTATACCCAGTTTTCACCGAAATGTTAGAAAAGGCGGTATGATGCGAATCCACCCTATGATCCAATTTGAGCTCGTGCAAAGACATACCAGACATCCCAGAAAATATTGTTGTACATATAGTACTTTGCCCCTAATATATATATATACACATCTGGTTGGTGGTTTGGAACATGGTTTTTATTTTTCCATATATTGGGAATGTCATCATACTGACGAATTCATATTTTTCAGAGGGGTATATAGGCATATCAATTAGTAAAAGATGTAAAAGCGAAACAACCAAAATCCTGGTTGAGTATTGGATCTACAAGGTGGTGCCCCCCCCAGTGATGTGAACGTTGGTGTATAAGCCCCATGAAAAGTATAGGTACATCTACCATAAGCCCAAGTGATTGAAATGATGTTCACTAACTTAGCGATTCCGAACTGGGGCACCATATTGTAGATGATTTTCCCGTTTAAAGGCCATAAAGTTGGCCATATTTTTTGGTGGATTTCCCAGCAGCTCAGAAAAAATGAATCGGGCGCACCACATTGTATCGGAGTATCGGCTCTGATCGGGGGCATGGGATTACAGCAAACTCCAGTCCAGATATATTTTCCCAACGGGATGCCACAACCATTTTGTGGAATCTGGTGGATCTATGTTATATATATATATATATACAATGTGCTGCCCCCGGGTGATGTGAATGTTGATTTATTAAAATCCCATGAATACTATATAGTTATACTTACCAGAAACCATAGTTATTGGACTTATGTTACTTATGTTCACCAACTTAGCTATGGAAAACGGGGGGCCCACATGGTAATTATTTAAGCGTAACTCCATTGCCGTGGCAATGATCCCAAGTTATCACATGATTGGCCTAACGGAAATCGCCACAGATCAAAAAAGACGTATTGGGGTTAAAGTTGCCATGTATGCAGAGACTCCCAAATATCCATGTGTTCGGATACATTCCCATTTTATCCTAGTTGGTTTATAAGCGCTATCAAGTAGTTCCATATATGTTCGTTCTATAAGCCAAAGTGAACTTGGAGTTATACTCATCAATTTAATTAACAAAATCATACTAGACCCCATTAAATCCCAATGATGTTCATTAAATTAGCATTAGATTAACATGTGTCATCACCATGAAAAGCCCATCAAAACACCATTAAAACTCATCTTCAGTGACTCTTCATCCGCAGTTATGACCCTTTACCACTTATAAGTACTGAATTAACCCCATTTATAGAGTGTATAACACCATAGAAACAACCAGTGATAACTCATTTTTACGGCCATAACTGCAGGAAGGCAAAGACGTGTCGTATTGGCTCTCCTCCCAGAAGTGCGGCCACCCAGGTTTGCGGAGATTCCCCAAATTCTAATAAAATAAGAAACAATAATAGGTGTATAATTGGTGTATCTATAATATATATGATATTATATACATACATACACACATATAATCATATATATATATATTATGTATTTATATATATATACACGTATTTACATATATACGTATATATATATATAGGTATATATGTATATACATGTTGATGGATTAGTTTATGTGTTTCTTAAGGATTTAAATAATTTAAACATCCCTGTCCTATATATCTATACATAACTATCTTGGTAAATTATAGCGACACCACTGTTCTCCCTCACTGGAAATCATGGTTAGGATTCGGGGAATCATCCCAAAATGGCCGCAAGTTTCGGGTTAGTGGAATATTATAATCTACCCAAAACTATATTACTTTATGTATATACATGTTTTTTAAATTTCAGCCAGGTGTATTGACATATCATGGGGATATGTATAAGAATTAGATATTCATCATGGGATATTGAATACTTTTAATAAATACAATAGGGATATAGTGGGAATACAAGGGGAATATAGTGGGATATGAAGGGACATGTTTTTTTTACATATATATATGTATACATATGTATGTATATCCGGGGCCACCCCCGTTTCCGAATTTGCCGCAGATCATTCTGAAGAAGAAATTGCCACCCGTTGACTGGGATACACGTCTTCCAAAGTTCTTTACCAGCGACAGAAAAGCTCGCGGGACCTTCAAGGCCAAGGGCACAGTTATGGCCGTAAAAACGAGTTATAACTGGTTATTTCTATTGGGTTTTACAGTTATACACTCTATTTCTATTGGGTTAGTTCAGTACTTATAACCAGAGGGTATTGCACCATATGACTATGGATATCTCACTTATAACTGGTATAACTCGAGCCATAGCTGCAAGAAACGTTGTATGGACGTGAACTCTGGTGAGGTGGATTTCAGAAACGACGTCAAAATTGCAGCGCTCAGGAACAGTTATGGCCCGAGTTATACCAGTTATATAAGTACTGAATTAACCCCATTCATAGAGTGTATATCCCCATAGAAATAACCAGTTATAACTCATAAACGGCCATAACTGAAGATTAGACACAGCCGGCAATTCTGCTTTGTTGCATGAGCAGGCGGCCGCCGTGAAAAATCGGATGTTGATAAACCAACAAACATCACTGAAAAATGGCCATCTCAGGAACCGATTGATTGGAGGTACCTACCATATATAAGGCCTCCGTAAGACCTATATAAGGAAATATCCCTACAAAATATGGCCTTATATGGTACAGTACCTCCATTTTAGGATCCTGGAATTCCCATTGATCACTGGGGTGGGGCAGATGATGATGTTTTTAAAGGTTCGCCGCAATGCAGGCGTATCTCGAGGCGTTGAAAAAAATCCACCAGCCACTATAGAATGGTGATATTGGGGATATTTCATCAATTATACAATGTGGCCCCCGCGTTTTCGATAGCTAAGTTGGTGAACATAAGTCCAATGACTATGGTTTATTGTACGCAAGTAACTATAGTACTCATGGGGTTTATAAACAAACTTATAACTGGGGGGCACCACATTGTAATAAAGGTCTCCCATTTGATGGTCAGTGTGGAACATTCCGGAGCCCGAAACGGTGGGAAGAGTTGCGAAACAAGAAGCCAGCTACCTTACTCAGCTCAAGCCCAGCGTGTCACCATAAAGTTGTTTGTTTTAAGCACATGAGTTTGCTATGTCACCCACCAAGTTTCTTGGCTAAGTTGGTTTCCACATAACTCCAGTAACTGGCGGGTTGATGATAGATATATCGAACATAAACCAACAAACGATAACAAACCATATCTTGGGGGGCACCACCCCGTAGGCCTTCCATCCTGGAACCACCAATTGGTTCGAGTTGATTGATTACTACGTCAATCTTGGATGGCTAGAAACTAATCCTAACTAGTCTTTTGGTATCAATGAGATTATCCACTTTCACCAGCTAAGAATTTTTGTCTGAATTTTTGCAAGCTATCTGGCTGGCCATGAGTAGAAATTCTCCACGACTACTGATAAGCCAATCATCCATTCCTCTCTCGGCATCATCCCAATGGTGCAATGGTGCCTAGGCCGCCGGATGGTGCCACGCATCTTCTGGCCTTTTCCAAGTCCGTCTCCCAGACCCTACCCGACTACCCGTCTTGCTGCAACCTGGGGATGTGGCTTGCGCAGAGTTTCTGGGAAGGTTCTTGGTCATCTGTCATCAATCCATTGGATTGCCATACCCATGCATACCCAGTGTATCATAACGCAAGAGGATTCCCATTATGGTATGGATGACCATACCACAGATAATGTACCATACTTTGACATTGGAAGCAAAAGATTGGGCAATCAGGTAGGTGGTTCAACAACGTCAAATGTGTTCCGAAAAGAGTCAAGCACAAGTTCAACCAACACATTGTGTTGTTGGTAGTTTCAATATGTTTCAATGATTTGTACTTCCGGTTGAAATTTAGATCATTCACAACCGTCATTTTTTTCGGCGGAAACCTCAATCACCAAGCAAGTCTGCTACAATTCTCCAGAGCGCCTTCAAAACACCCAGAAAAGCGCCGATGCTTAGTAAGCGGGATCATCCAAACAGACGGCTCATTATGTCTTTCCTTGTTGAAATCTTGTCGAAGCTTGTAAATGTTCTATGATTTTCTATGAATTTCTAATGTATCGCCGGTCAACGACCAAGCCGCGAACTGGAGCAATCTCCATAAATTTCAATTCGACCAGTGGGGAAAGTGGGGATCGGAGCTAAAGGGATGAACAGTGTACGGTGCCCCGTGACGTGAGCTTTGATCTAATGGTGATGAAAAATGGTGATTTAATGGGATTTAGTGGGAATTAATGGGAATTCGTTGGATTTAATGGTGATTTAGAATGATTTTATTCGCCAAGTGAGTGAACATAACTCCAATCATTTGTTTTTATATATATATATCGAAGTACATGGTGATGTTCAGCAACATCACTGGGGGGCGCCACCTTGTGACAATCCCACAGCCTCCACTATCATGCTCAGCCACAGCTTGAAAGTGGAATTACTGATCCATTCGTACTAAGTTGGTTTATAAGTCCAATAACTACGTATGGTCCATATGGTTAGTTAATGTTTATTATACTTATAACTACAGTTAATGGGGGTTATAAACCAACTTATAACTGGGGGGCACCACATTGTACTGTTTAACATGTTGAATGGAGAAACAAGTTGATAATTTTCGCCATTGGATGTTTATGACAGTCATGTTGAGTTTTGGAGGCCCTAAAAATGGAGATACTAACTTAGTACCATTCGACCATGGGGATGTTGTGGCAGTTTCTGGCTCTGCAGGGTGCCCCAGTGATGTGAACGTTGATATCCAGCTCAATGGCCATGCAACAGAAACCGATTTATTGTAGGGACTTACCATATATAAGGCCTATTTTTCAGGCCTGTGTAAGGACTAGCCTACTTCTAAACTGTCTAAACCAACTTTCCTGACCTTGAAAGCCCCAGTTTGTATAATACGTGGCTTTTTGCCAAACGGATATAAGCGGGATAAAGTCTGTCATGTTTCACCAATTACCATGGAGGCCCCAAAAAACAATCCAATTAGCTTGCTCAAATCCATATGTTTTCCACCATGCTTCATAGGTCAAATGCTTATTTTCGTATGGAATGCACCCAATGTTCAAAACACTTGTTGGTTGATGATGATATGGGGTTATACCCATCAGAAAATTGGGATTATCACAGATTCATTAAGGGACATTTTCTTGAACCACCCAGTATGAAGAGACGACAGAGGATTTTGAACATCCAATGGAGCAGAGTTTTTTAAATTCTTTGAAATTACAAATTGAATCCAATTGAAATGCCAATCTAGTCCAACCATTTGAACTAATTGGCTGAATTCTATGGTTGTATGGTAGATATAACGAACTAGTATTCATGGGGTTTACGTTCACCAACATCACGCAGGGGCACCATCCTGTAGATGATCTTCCCATGGTGAATCTGGCTGGAGGAACGTCCCATTTCTTGCCTCTTCCCCTTTGGAGTCCTCTGGAGTAAGTGATCAATTCTACTTGTCTGGTTGGTGGTTTGGAACATTTTTTATGACTTTCCATATATTGGGGTAGGTACACCACCAACCAGTTAACTATTGGGTGAACGCTCCATGAAATTTACCATATATTGACCATATATTTACCACTTATTTATATATATATATATATACATGCTATCCCTGCTTGTTGGTTTGGCATTTCCATTGAATCCTTTTCATCAGGAATGACTTTGGAGAGCTCCCCTCGCCGGTGAGCTTTCAGGCGAGGATCTTGAAGACGTTCTGGACAGTGCTGCGCTGTGATAAAATGACGGGTTTGTAGTTGTTTTATACCTTGATATTGATATTGTATACTATACATATATATATACATATCATATCTATTATATATATATATATCATTTATACATATATATATATATTTATATATATTTATATATATATATATCATGTGAAGATATACAAGCATTTTGTTTTTAGCTAAGAAAGTGATGGATACTGTAATCGGGATTTATATATATATAATATTGGATTTGAATTGGATTTAGCCAACCAAAATGGTGAGTTAACAAGTTTAATAATGGCTCGGAATGGGTATATAATGGGAATATATCCAACATGACATGTGGCCGTGTCTGAACATGAGGTATACCACCAGCTGGTGGCCATTTCAATAGGGAAGTTTTGGATGAGAAAATGTGAGGGGTACCGTGATTTCAAATAAAACAATAGTGGTTGATAGTGGCTAGTAATGGTTATATAATCATGGGTTGATAATGGTTAATTCCATGGCCCATGGTCCATCGCATATGGACCTCTTACTTTTTCACGTACCAAGCCCAGACGGAAAAGAACATGAGTCAGGATTCGTGTTGACCCCCAGCTCTTTATTTGGGGACAACATATCTGTTCTGACCAAAGTTCATAAATGCAGGATTGATACAAAAAGCGCGTGTGTTTGAAAATTGGGTTCTGGCACCAATTTATTGCCAGCAAAGCTCCCTCTTTTGGTTGGTTACTGTACATATCCCATCATTAAAACATATTATAACCACATTCTATCCCAATAATATTAACATCATTATATTACATTTCTATCCCAATGATATGACCGTTATATCCATTTCTATCCCATGATATTACCATTATATACATTTCTTCCCCAACTATTCCATTTCTATCCCAATGATACTACCATCATTTCCTTTTCTATGATTATATCAATTAGTGTTTATCCCAACGATATTACTACTATATCCACCTCTATCCCAGTGATATTTCCATTATATCCATTTCTCTCCAGATTATATTACCATTGAATATCATTTGGGGAATCTTCTGAGCAAAAAAAACGCCAGATTTGGACCCAAACCAAGACAACCAAGGCTTATCAGCTGAGAACATTTCTTAGCATGTGGAGACATCTCGACAGGATGGGAACCCCGAAGCAGATAGCGAGCGTTCAGTTGAGACATGGCTGTGGCTGAATGAACTTAACTATGGTTGATTAGGTAGATATAACTATAGTTACCTTATAGTAATAGCTATGGAAAATCAGAATTTTTAATAGGTAAATGGACTATAATTGCCCATTTCCAATAGCCGATAGCCATGTAAAATTACCAGAATGGGGTTTAAAAAACAACTTACAGCTGGGGGGCACCATCCTTTATAAATCTCATACAGTGACCAGAAGGTGGGCCCCCAAACGATAGCTAAGTTGACGCAAGGTTCAATTGACTAAGCATGGATTATGGTAGATGTAACCAACTAGTTCATGGGGTTTATTCAATGGGAATTTCAGGATCCTATAATGGAGGTACTTTAGTACCATATAAGATCATATTTTGTTGGGATATTCCTTGGTAGGTACCTCCAATAAATCGGATCCTGAAATTCCCATTGATTTATAAACCAACAAACAAACATCACGTTGAGGAGCCTCACCTACAGTATTCTTGCTTGATGGCCCATCCCACTTAGTGGCTGGTTGGTGGTGTACCTACCCCTCTGAAAAATGATGGAGTTCGTCAGTTGGGAGTATTGTTCCCAATATATGGAAAGTCATAAAAGTCATGTTCCAAACCACCAACCAGCATTGGTTAATCATCATTTTCTCTATTAAAAGTACCATTGTTGGCGTATATCCCATTTCCAGACACCCCCATTTATCATGGCTACCAACCAGCTAGTTACAAGTGGATAGATAGATAGATAGATAGATAGATACATATATAGATAGATAGATACATATATAGATATATAGATAGACAGGAAGATAGATAGATAGATAGAGATAGATAGATAGATAGATAGATAGAGAGATAGAGATAAATAGATATAGATAGATATAGATAGATAGATAGATATATAGATAGATAGAGTGATAGATAGATAGATAGATAGATAGATAGAGTGATAAATAGATTGATATATTGATGGATAACTAGATAGATAGATAGATGGATAGGATAGGATAGGATAGGATAGGATAGGATAGATAGATAGATAGAGTGATAAATAGATTGATATATTGATGGATAACTAGATAGATAGATAGATAGATGGATAGGATAGGATAGGATAGGCTAGGCTAGGCTAGGATAGGATAGGATAGGATAGATAGATAGATAGATAGATATATATATATATATATAGATATAGATATATATATATAGATATATAGGCACATATATCGAACTACTTTATAGGGGTTCATAAATCAACTAACATCATGGGGGGGTACCACCCTGTGTTTCCGCAGTTTACTGTTGAGTTATTCGACTCGGCAACGCTGCCAGGTGGTGGACAAGACCAAGCCATGCGTTTCGCGTGGTGAGGACAGTTGTCCCCAAGGAGTTTCTTGGAGTTTCGGAGAGAAGCGGCAAATTTTGCCATGAATTACCCTCTTAAAATGGCGATTAAGTGTTTCACCAAAACTTGTATATTGATGAGGGTTATCATGAGAATATCATAGAATATCATGGGGTTATAACTAAGATAGATGTGGAACATCAACCGTTTGTAGATTATTTTCCTAGGGAAACATAGTTTTTCCACATCTATGTTAGTTGACCCTACCGTGCCTAGCTTTGTTTAGCCGTTGATGTGTTATTTTCCGATTGGAATATCAATCAGAAATGTGACATCTATAGGGACTATGTTTCATGTTTGGGGGACCTCGAATTGGCAAATGCAAGTATTCAAGGAGTCTTAACGATTAAAAGTATGGAGAAAAAATAAAAAACATAAATTATTTTTGATTGCTGATTATAGTAATGGGTACTCAGCCATCGCTGACCCTCCCCACAACTAATTGCTGGAATTATGAGGGCTTTACTAACCACTGACAACCATGTTTACACAGGCGAATCTTAACCGTCTAATCTTAACCATCTATTATTGGTGGATTTTCGAACTGGAGGGGGGTGGCCCAATAGCCATGAATGTTTGTTGGATTGGTGTTGAATAGTTAAATTTAGGCCTTATTCAGCAGGATGGATACTTGGAGTATACATATGGCATGATTTAGGTATGAGTCAAAACCCTGACACCCTAGGTACAGTACCCTAAAAATCCCTAAAATCGCGGGTTAACGGATGGTTATTCCCCAAATATGGCGATATTAGATTATGACCTCCCCATGTGTATATCCATCCCATCCCAGTGTTCATGGGATTTTGTTCCCCCGTAATACATCTACTGTTTTCATAACTTAGTATGACAGGATTACAACAGGAGTTTAATCGGGTACTCCCAAATTTGCAACGTTTATAGGAAAATGATGACAACCATTACATTTGGTGGCTACCTTATATTCAGACAAACCCATACTGGCTCATATTCCACTACTATATTTGAATTACCCTGGCTGGAATGTGTTTGTGTGTTATTTGTTTCGCACCCATGGTGTCTGAATTGTATGTTTGGTCTATGTGCTGTATGTATATATATATATATATATATGTGTGTGTGTGTGTACCTGGGTCTATACAATACTATATATACACATGTGATATCAATATTTTTGAACTTTATAGATTATATAATGTATATATATATATATATATATACATATGTGTATTATTTATGTAGACATGAGATCTCTGTACATATACATATACATGCATCCATACATACCATACCATATCTCAACATAACATAACATAGTATAACATAGCATAACATACCAACACATATCATAACATATCATAACATATTATAACATACATTCATATGTTCATATGTTCGTACCTTCGTATGTTCATACGTTTATACGTTTGTATGTTTATACGTTTATACGTTTATACGTTTATACGTTTATACGTTTATACGTTTATACGTTTATACGTTTATACGTACGTACATACGTACATACGTACATACGTACATACATTCATACACTCATTCATACATTCATACATTCATACATTCGTACATTCGTACATACATACATACATACATACATACATACCTACATACCTACATACCTACATACCTACATACCTACATACCTACATACCTACATACCTACATACCTACATACCTACATACCTACATACCTAC
>Ga0126342_10005235_pt1 | contig 22540 bp, 16 predicted proteins | sample Cyp1metagenome_FD_92528 | JGI IMG/M metagenome (GOLD analysis project Ga0126342, IMG submission 92528) | Coral microbial communities from Lord Howe Island, Old Settlement Bay, Australia - Cyphastrea 1 metagenome | ecosystem: Host-associated > Invertebrates > Cnidaria > Coral ...
AGAATGCCAGAAGATTTGCCAGATAGAATGCCAGAAGATATGCCAGAAGATATGCCAGATCATATGCCAGAAGATATGCCAGATAGAATGCCAAATAGAATGTCAGAAGATATGTCAGATAGATTGCCAGAAGATGTGCCAGTAAGAAAATGTATAAATGTCATGGTGGGGATCACACGAAGTAAAGTAATTTTTTGAGTCACCCTTTCCTCCATGTCAAAGCATCAAGCATTCAGTCTGCCATGATTTGTGCAAAAAAATAGCCCTGGTATGCCCTGGCTAAGCGTGTCCCAATCGCTGTCCCAATCTGCCATGAAGTCGTGCTTTCGAGGTGGGCACGAGCTGCTGTTTCGTGGCATGGAATTTCTGCCGCTACTTTTGACCTCGGACTTTTGTGCTGTGCTCGTACTTTGGCCCCTCGGTGAGTCGTCAAGGAGTCAGACGGAGGGCTGGATGAAGTGCCATGACCGTGATGGAATATACTGGTTGGTGGTTTAGCTATTGGATGGTTATTAATATCTGGTTAATAGTGATGGTTAATAGATGTTAATAGTGGTTAATAGGGTATAAACCAACAACAATGGGAATATGATGATTATATACTGGTTGGTGGTTTGGAACATTAGGATTATTGTCCCATATATTGGGAATTTCATCATCCCAACTGACGAACTCCATCATTTTTCAGACGGGTAGGTCAACCACCAATCAGTATTATTATTAACCATCATTAACCATATATATATATCCATACATTAACCATTATTAACCAGGTATATTAACCAGATTAAATCACCAAACAATGAGATAGTGCTGTTTGATGAAATTTTTCATGGAGCGACATGCCCGGAGCCACACATCTGATCATGACCGACCGTGATTTGGCAAGTGCTAACAATGGACAGTGGCAGACTATGATAGGCCAAAACCATCGAAAACCCTAACAGAATATATCAGTACATATATCAGGGATAATGACATATCAGGCATCATGGATATGTCATGGATATGTCATGGATATGTCATGGATAGTATTTGAGCATCAGGATGTGAATCGGCTGTTCAAAAAAGCCATCCCATCCGCTTGGATGGACTCCTGGCCGTGAGTGGCGACTCGATTCTTCAAGGAAAAAAACACAATAGTATACCAGTACCCTCTGGTAAACTAACATAGCTATTGAAAATGGCCATTTATAGTGGATTTTCCCATTGAAAATGGTGATTTTCCATAGCTATGTTAAATTACCAGAGGGTAATGGAAATACAGTGTGCCCTCCGGTCATTTCACAGTTTGCTATTGAACATGGTGATTTAGTTCGTGGGTTTACCTACAAAAAATGGTGGTTTTCCATAGCTATGTTAGTTCACCAGAGGGTATGTATATTATACCCTCCAGGAAATTAACACCCTGCCAGATAGTCCAGATAGGGGTTGGAAGATTTGTTCCCACTACTGTAAACATTGGTTATTTTCGGGGGCTATGTTACTTTACCAGAGGGTAACAACAAAGCTTTCCCTCCCACCCCCCAAACAAATAAGAACTTGAACATTTTGAATGGAAGTATCGCATAGCACTTGGATATATCTCAACATGGTGCTAAGCGAAACACACCGAGTTGGGCCAAGCGAACAGGTATTTCTGGTCGATTTTTCGGCTTCTGCCTGAGAAGTCCGGGAAGCAAGAGTGACAGGTCGTGATTCAGTGATGCACCCACTTGGATCAAGTCTTTATCGTGAATCGCCATGGCCAAAGACCGCCAGCGTCACGTAGCGTGAAAGAAATTGAGGTGAGAACCACGTGACTATGAGTGAGGGATATATATATATAAGGATTATATAATAATGATTAATAGACAACTGATGTTTATTTGTTTATTTTTGTTTATTTATACTTGCCAGTATGCAGTTGTACTGATATATAATCATATATAATCTACATAATCATATACAGTGATCTGCATCAGATGTCCAGAATTCAGAACAGGCCAAAAAACAGCTTAACCTATTAGGTCACCCTTTGGCCACCTGGAAGAAACCTATATAATTAATTATAATTATTAATACCTGGTCTTTTTGAATCGAAATGAAGCGTTTCATTCCGCTGTTGATTCACCAGGGAGACAGACACCACGCGAAACGGACGAAACGGAAAATAACGGCGCAAAGTTGTTCACCCCGCAACTTGGCACCTAATATTGGCCCAAGCCTATGGGCTGTCAGAGCTTAAGGGGGGCAGATAGCTGGGCGCTCCCTGGCCTCCATGTTCCTTGGCAAAAAAGCTGGGGGATGTTCAAAAGCATGTGGGGCAGTGAGCTCCCCTTTTTTGTTTTGTTCAGTCTTGACTCATCCTGACATGATGTGGTAGGTCAGAATATACAGGAATGTTATGGAATGTCTTGGAGCTGGCAGGGTTTCTGTGGGTACAGCTGTGGGGAATCACACAAAATGACCCATTTCTAACCTATAACGACCGGATCTCGTTACATACGTCCATACATACATGTGTTCTTTTGCATGCATGCAAAATGTACATTAATGCACACCCTATGTATTATATATAATTATATATATATATATGCATATGTGTGCGCGCAATTCCTGGTCGGTGGTTTCTATATGTTTATTCAACCTACCGAGGATGATGATCCCAATATTGAGTTTCCCATTGTTCAAATTAGATGGCCATGAGTAAATCCAATTGTAGCATGCAATTTTAAAATTACTTCTAAACAAACTGTCCATAGTCACCCCATAAAATTCCAAATAGTGATCATCCGATAATTGTCCTTATTATCAAATAATCATCATCATCCCAACAGTAATATGAGAATATCTTCACCCTACACTCAGCCGCTGCGCAAGCGCAAGCTGAGGCCGAGCATTGCCGGCATTGAAATCGAACCACTCATTGGAGGCGATCGGAAGAGGCACGAATGCACCCATCTCACTTCTTGTGCCGACCCTTGATTTTTATTCACCCCCAGATTGTTTAATTGAAAGGGGTACCCGGTACCATCAATGCAGGAAATCATCACTGTTTGAGGGTAACCTCCGAATTTTATTAATTCGGGGTTGACATTAGATGGACCAATGGGCTTAGTCAGGTGGTTGGTAAGTGGATTGTGACATGTTATGACCCATTGTATATCCAGTCAGTTTAATAATATGTATGTTATGTAAGAGTGTGTTTAAGCCAATCAGTGCCAAGTTAGCAAACTTCATGGCCCAAGCTCTTTGCTAAGCTGTGGCCATGTATGACCTGACAGGGGAACCCAACTAGTGTTCACATGTGCTTGTTTTGGGATCCCCGGATTGATGCTGGGATTTGAGATGTCGGATTCGTCCCATACCTGGTGTGTTAGAGAAAGGCCTTCATCCAAGTGAGGGCACTGGAGGTTCATACTTTTTCACTGAGGACTAGAGGTTGCTGGGTGCTGGGGCTGAAGATGGAATGGTAAATCAGCAGTAAACCAGAGGTGCATATAACCCTTGACCAGGTCGGACTAGGCAAAACATGGCAAAACGCATGCTTTTCGTCACGTCTTTCGAAGCTTTTCGTCACAACTGAGCTGATTGGGGCCGCAACTTTTGGATCATGCCGACGCAGTGACGCAGTTGTGGTGGCATCGCGATCCCATGGTCGGTTTGAGCCCCTGGAGGCCCCTGGCCATAAAACAAGTCCCCAGAACGAAGAAATGTGAGGCTATGTATACCATTTGGTTATTTAACATAGCCATAGAAAATCACCATTTTTAATAGGTAAACCATCTATAAATGGGTCATTTTCCATGGCGATGTTAAATAACCAGATGGTAGATATGTATAGTTGATCTCGTATCCCCCCCATCCGGTCCCCCTCTTAGATCCTGCCCTTTTCCCACGAGTTCGTTGATGTCACCTCCATTTTTCATACCAAATCCGTCACCTTTTTTTTTGAAAAGGATAGATTACCCCATTGAAATGGCCAGTTGGGGCTCTACCCCATTTTCAGAGACACATAGACACACCCAAACAACATGATATAGTTTCTTTAAAATAAAGTATCCAAAAAATGAATGAACATATAACATCATAGAACTATCCCATATAAATCCCCATGATTCCCGACCAAACATCACTAGATTCACCAAATTTTGAATGATAAAACGAAGCTTTGGCGAGTCGCCATGGACGAGGAAGGACAGGAGTTGCTGGACTCTTCCGGCGCCGCGGTTCCGGTTCCGACACGTCGTCGACTTCGCTGCCGCGTCAACGGAGGGGCGCTGGCGTTGGCGGCTGGGCTGACCGGGGCTGAGCCATAGCTATAGCCGGTATGACAACAGTTTGCTAGGAAAACCAGGGCCCGCGAAAGTAGATAATTTACTGGGTTGTTAAAAAAAAACAGAAAACATTGTGTTTTTAAGGGTGCATAATCACTATAAAATTGGAACCCATGATGTCAAGAAAACCCTAGGTTTAAGGTTTGTTAAGGAAATCCAGACATTTGGGGTGGTAAAGACGGGCTCGACGGAATGTTAGAGTACTTAATTTTATAGTGTTTGAAGGGTTTTGGGGTTAAACGATGGTTAAGTGATGGCCTCTACAAACTTGATATTTTTCATTTTATAGAGGTAAGCCCTCCCCAGGAGGGTCATGGGTTCCCATTTTATAGAGGACCCTGTTGGGGGGATGTACCCCGGCGGTTTATCTCTATAAAACTGGGACCCATGACGTTCCCACACTCAAAACAAGGGGTTTTCATAACTATGTACGATTACCAGAGGGTAATCTTACATGCAAAAATTGAGATGTGTGAGTGTCTATACCGACGTATGCCTATATAATTATGATTAATTATGTATGTACATTTGAATTTGCGCATGCAGACAGGTGCATGCATGATATGATAAGCGTGCTATGATCTGGTATCATTTGATATACTATGACAATCTGACATGATATAAGATATTTGAAGACAATGTGTGCATATACATCACATCTCTTCCTCCCCCCTCTCTCTCTCTGTAGACATGTGTGTACATCTGTGCCTTTTAAAGATAGGTAGGTCAATACTTGATGCTCCACAATGATTTGGCGTCAACTGAAACCACTCTTGGGGTGTCCATGAGTTAGACGAATGGAATTCAACTGGTTGAAGCTGTCAACTCAGATGGCAGTGGTGTCCAAATTTGCTGCTTACCCTCTGGACGCCCTAGCATCCCAAGCAAACAAAAAATGCTGATTGTTGAATATCACGTTCCCCCCTTGAAATGGCTACTGGTTGGTGGTTTGGAACATTTTTTAGTTTCCATAGTATGTGGGATAATCCTTCCCATTGACTAATATGTTTCAAGATGGTTAAAACCACCAACCAGACAATATCTGCGGGGCCCCAGGGGCCACAAATTACTTCTGCGGCCCAAGGTTGGCTTAGTGACTTTGGCCTCAGCAGTGTTTGTCACCTATCGGGCATGGACAAGGCTGGGGCGAGCACGTGGCTGTTGGAAGAGGGTTTCAAATGATCTTGATGGATTCTGTATGATCCTGCACTTCAAGAATACTTTCTGTACAAGTTATTTATCACACATTCCGTGGAATTCGTGTAGATATTTGTAGATCATCTTATTATCACGGATGTTGATGGTTTCTTAATTCCAAAATCTTCCAGCTTGCTTTGCAAGCTCAGTCTCTGTTTGCACCGGGTAGCTCCTACTGGCCGTAGGCGCAGCAGTGCGTTGACGGATGCAGTGGCGTGTTATTCAGCTAGCGAGCAACGCTTGAAGTTTGGCTTGTCGGAAATTCCTCCTGGGGCGTGTCCTCTGAAACCAGGCGCGGCTCTTGGACTTCGCTGGGGATATACGGTAAGCAAATACATAAGAATTATGGATATTCACAGGATGTTTTGGCGGAAAGCGTTTAGCCAATCAAACATGTTGAGTAAATCTGTTGAAAGCTGGGGATATACCGGAAACGTAAATATGACCAATAAAACAATACAGGGCCAACTTACTTGATGGATAGTTTACCACTATCATCCACGATCTAATCGTTTAGCATAAATGGGGATATATTATACATATATCATATATTTACATAATTATTCATGTATAAAAGCCATTTTTTGTTTCTAGAGTATCTAAGATTTGCAATGTTAGGCAACCAGAGATGATCATGATCAAAGACGGGGATTGAGTCAATCCCAGAAAAAGGGGCTCCTAGCTGTCCTAGCTGTCCTAGCTTCAATCAACAAAAGATGAGGATTTTACTTTTAACCAACCAAATGGAGAAGTTACCAACCGAAATGGGATTGGATTCAACGTATCTCCCATAAAACTATGAATTCACATGCTGAAAACATAGTGATCTCTACAGATAAGGTGAAATTCTATAAGAATTTCTATGGTTGATGAGGGCTTTGCAGACCTCCTCCTTCACGGATTTTACTGTACATACGAGGCCGATCGATCCTAGGAATAGATTTTGTGAAGTGGTTTGCTTCACCCCCATGTCACAGCAGTGTCATCGCCTTGGTTTTCTGGTTCATCAAATTGCCTATGCACGATTTTCTCAACATGTTTTTCACATGTACGCATGTATGCGTATGTATACGACATGTGTGCATTTTGTATGCGACAAATGTTTACACATGTAAATATCTATGCTATATATAAAATATATATTGATTTACATATCATATGTCCATAGATACATCCCAGGATTCATGGGAATTTCTGCCTAAGCCACGCTGAGCCGTTTGAGCCGCTCAGGCTTTTGCCGCGGTGCAGACGACAAGTTCTTTGGCCGGTGGACTCCATGGACAACGAGGATTTTTTTGTGGAGTTCACCATGGATGTTACCCTCTGGTTATGTCAAAATAGCTATTGAAAATGGCCATTTATAGTGGATTTTCCCATTAAAAATGGTGATTTTCCATAGTTATGTGAAAGTTTACCAGAGGGTAGATCATTAAGCAATCTATGATCATTGGATTGGATTAAGGGAAAATCTTAACCGGAAACCATGGGAAATTTACCATTAAATATGGGGGGGGTCCTGTAAATTTTCCCTTAAACCAACCCAGTGATATGAAATTCTATGAAATTCTATGAAATTCTATGAAATTCTATGAATCTAGATAACCAAATTTATGTTTTGATGTTTGATTTACTGTATTACTACTGTATTGATGTGGCTCTATAATAACTGGACTGTACCAAACAAAAAATACTTGATTTATAGATATTTTAGTTGATTTATCATAGTTGGTTGTTGATGAATGTGGCAAACCCATCCATCACGAGCAAGAAAAAATGGGGATAGGTTATCAAACCCATCTCTGGTAGCATTGGCGATTGTTTATTATTGAGTTTACCATATTATGGGGCTTTCTTATAATGCATTCAGGGAAAGCCCATCAACCAACAATGGTTTGGGTATCCCCACGTGCTATCTACCGCACGGATGGCTTTAGAGTTTTAGAGATTACAAGATCGTGTGAATGGCAAGATGGTTGATACTCTATATAATTATATATATACACACATAGAGATCCATATAGAAGCTCAGACATTTGCCCAGTGAATGGTTGAATACCAGACTTGTAGGTGTATTTGCCATGTTTGATCTCCGAAGAACTGGTGGCGACCGAATTCTCCAAGTGAACTGCCGATGGCGTCACGGTCACACGCACCCTGATTCTTGATTGTAAAATTCTCGAAAAGGTAAATTGCCATCACAGCTTGTATCACAGGGAACAGGAGTTCCATCTCCAGAAGGTCCCGTACATCCGAATTGAGGGCCGCGTCCAAAGATTTCACGGCACAGGACACCTGGTAAACCTGCTTGATTTATCGGAGATTTACTGGTACATAGATACATACATTATATGCATATATACATACTGTAGGTATAGATAGATAGATAAATAGATAGATAGATAGATAGACAGACAGATAGACAGACAGACAGACAGATAGATAATTCGATATGTAAAGAGATCGAGAGATCGATCGATACAAAAGATAATTATATGATCAATACAAAATTATCATATAACTATATGCAATTCTATATGAATATATGATAATTATGTAGATGGACAAAAGTTCCTAGAATGGCTAGCCCACTTCAACAAGGCAGGCAGGGGGTCAACATCCACCGGACGACTGCTTCGTTCGTTGAGGCTGGAATACCACGACTGCGATGGGGACGATGTTCTGGATCCCTACTGCGTGGCAGCAGACAAACTTTCCTTCGGCTACATTGGCCCCTTGCACCCTCCAAGCCAAGTGGTTGTGTCAAATGGGATCGTTTGCTACTACTTATATTTGATTATATGTATCATAATTATCTATATAGTTATATATATATATACATACCTATATATATATATTGGTTATTTGATTGGGATGAACGCTTGATGGTCAGTTTCTGTTCATGATGAATGGCAGTTGGTGATAAAGTCGATAGTGGTGTGAGAATATGAAAATTCCATGACACTGCGAGGCTGCGTTTGCTTTGTCCTCAGTGACTATCGGGGAAATGGCCGCGCGTAACAATGCACCTGACATGGGCGCTGAGTAGAGTCGGGAGAAAGACAAACTATGCTGATTTGTTTGTTTAAGAAGTTCATGGCGACTGACCGGTGTCAAGGAATCAGGCCTCAATGGGCCCATTCAGCCCATTCAGCCCATTCAGCTGGATGCTTATGTTTTCTCAGTTCCAACCTGGATCATCCCACCCACAACTGACTTCTAACATGTTACAATCCCACCTTGTATTCGTGGCATGATCCTCCTAAGGTCATGTATAGATCTTCGATTACGGTGTTTTTTTTGTCGTCGCGTCCCAAGGTTCGAAAGATGAGTGCGAGAATAATTGGCCCAACGGCCTGTGCCTTGGCCGCCTTGGCCCTGGTGACCTTGATCTTTGTGGGTCAAAATTGCAAGCCATGGCATAAGACATGGATGGTTTATGATGGTTTGGTCTTTTCAGGCTAAGATCAGGCTAGGAGTTCACATGTTGGGAACATATGACATCGAATGTTATCTTTGGTCGGTTCAGAAAAATATTTTCCGCCATGTTGAACAACCGTGTTATCCGGCTACCGGCGTTCAAAAATTGTGCGTCTCACCCCAAAAAAAAAGCTGGGAGGATGATCCCGGGCTCAAGTACACCCTCTAAATTTGATACAGAACCCCCAAAAAAATTGGGTTTGGAAGATGATGTTCCTATTGATCATAGCCAGCTTAAGGGATTCCTTGTGAAATTCAGGGGCTGCAACTCATATATTTTTCAGCAGAGGAGCCGTCGCCAGGTGCTTAAACCAAGATGAGCCCTCCATTGCCAACGACGACGAGATCGTCCCAGCATTGGAGAATGAGTCGCTTGGAGAAGGATTTTGTTCTTTTTGGTGGGAAGAACTGAGATGACTTTGATGGGCACAAGCCAATTCAAACCCCCAAAAATGACTACGTCACTACGTATATACATGTAATAAACTGATTATGATGATATATTATATGTGCGTGTGTAATGAAAGTGTCTAATTATATAAGTGGGGGCTGTCCTGGTGGTTTGGATGGTCGGAATAGAGTGCAATAGTTGTCATGTATTTGGTGGTCTCTGGTTGGGGTTGTGAGGGACATTTGTGGAAAACAAGAAATTCAGCGATTGAATTTGTGACTCCAGGCCATGGTTTTTTCCATTTTTTTGATTTTCCCTGTGGCTCATTACTGGTACAATGGTGGTCAGATTGTGCGTACAGCAGCGGTGGATTCACACCGTTTCTTTTTGCACGTTTTATCCAAGTGAATATGTCATACGTACATGTCTGCAGCCATCAGATGTTTATTACTCGACCCATTGGGGTACTCACGGGCACTCTCTTTTTCAGATTGGTTACATATCTTTGCATCATGCATGAGTCTGCACAGATTAAGCTGCTTGGACACCGGCGCTTGCGCCAGATAAAGGCTGCCCCATCGGGCCCTGCCACCAGCCCCACTCCGTTCAGGCTGACGATCATTCACTTCAACGATGTTTATGAGATGGCCGGTGTGTTGGAGGCTGGATGGAGGAAAAACAGAATGCTCATACCCGCATCACAGGTTCCCATAGGGATTTTTTGACCAAGAAATGTTATATGTGCAACATATGCACATATATGTACTGCGCATACATAGGACACAGACTAAGATAGAAGCTATTCCCAACCATTCTAGTTATGTGCCTTAAAGTTGATTTGTATGGTGACTTAGATATGCATCCAGGATTTTTTCAGTGACTACCAACATATCCTAACTATATGCATTTTATGTATATATATATATTATAAATAGTTGGGGTCGTCCTGCGGCACCTGGGTCGTAAATGTTGGCAAAGTCTACCGACAGCACATTTGCAGGTTGTTCTTTTGGTATTGGAGGTCATTCCTGATCTCCTCAAGGGCTTAAGCAACTATCCCAAAATGGCCGAGCATTTCACGTTTATGAGTTATTCATCATAAGTTAGCCTCTGGCAATTTACGCAGCTATGCACAATGGCACATCAAGTTCGATAATTTACATATCAAGAATAGTGAAAATGTCTATATAGGTACCAAAGGGCATTCAGATTTAGATCGATGATTTCCCCATGATATACCCAGTATTTCTTCCATCATCCCGTCAAACCCCCACTTTTCAATGGAAATTTCAGGATCCTAAAATGGAGGTACTGTACCATCTAAGGGCATATGTTGTGGGGATATTCCCTTACATAGGCCTTATATAGGCCTTATATAGGCCTTATATTATATATGGTAGGTACCTCCATTTTAGGATCCTGAAATTCCCATTGAACTTTGTTTCACCATTTTTCCCATCAATTCATCCAGGATGGCATGCGCAAGGGGGGTATGTCACGCGCCGCCTATGTCATTGAACGCACCTTGTCCATAGGACCAAGGGGAGGTCCAAGTGACACCTCTGTGGGGGACTGCTATGTTTGCTGGGTTGATGTGTTTGCATTGGGAACATGTATGTAATGTGGGTAAAACAATAATAAACCACCCATTTGGGAATGGTGTAATACCACCTATTTATATCTATTTATGGTGATGACCGGGGGATGGTTTATTCTTGCTTTTCCCACATTATACATAAACTGTGTTTTATGTGTACATACATGTACATGTGTGTACATGGTGCGTGTTTTGTCAACTCTTTTGGAATCTCCGTGTGTCACCGCCAGCTGTCGGGACTGCAGATGGCCAGCACCTGACCCAACCCCATGCGGAATCCGTTGAGGTGCACGAAAGCGGAATCCGGATCGAACCTTTGTGGTCTTCGCAGGTGGCTATCCCAAAACAGTTGGACACCTGGAATATCCTATATGGAAATCCTTAGAGTAAAGGATGTGGTAAACACCAAACATTGTTTGAATCCTAAAGTAAAGGATGATAAGGATGTAGTATAGCCGCTAAACACCATTTAAATCCATTTAAAATGTCTCAAAAACACACACAAATGTCTGAGAAATCGGTGATACCATCTCCAATTGGGGGTGGACCCCCCATCGCGGAAACCCGACGGAAGCCCTATGAGTGATCGGGGAACCACGCGCCAAGGATTGGCCAATGATTTATCCATGTGTATCGTTAACACCTCTACTGCTCTACTTGAATTTGTCTATAGCTTCTTGGATTACCATCTGGTTATTTAACCTAGCCATAGAAAATCACCATTTTTAATAGGTAAACCATCTATAAATGGTCCATTTTCCGTGGTTATGTTAAACAACCAGAGGGTAGTTGTTCAGTTCTTTCTTGACCCCCTCAATCAGGCCCATTCGCTGGTTGAGTCCAGAAAAGGGTAACTATGTCCCAGCATTGTCCTAAAAAGATCTAAAAAACACTTTTATAAAATGAAGGAAATGACGATAAACCAATCAGATGTGAGGGATACTCCATGCTTGATCCTCTTGGGCCCACTTTTTGCGTTGCTTCCAAGGTGATTTGCTGTCACCTTCAGTTCTAAGCGATCTCTTTCAAGGTCGACAGGTGCGGATCCGGTGATCCGCGACGTATGACGCACATGTTCTGCCAATCAGTTTTTGTTTTTTTTTGTTTTCCCAGTTAGGTGTTCATTTTGGGGACCAACTCCCCTATCGGCACCTGGCATCACCTGGCGCCAAACATAGATGACTGGCGAAACATGAGGCCTCAATATCTTGGATTGGCTGGTGTGACACGAGGGCCAGTTTGAATACATTGAATATATCATTCTGGGTAAATTATAACGACCTCACTGCGACCGAACCCTGGAATCATGGTTTTTATATGGGAAATCATCCCCAAATGGCATTAATTCAGGTTAGTGAAATATTATAATTTACCCAGATCATTGAATACTTGCAATCGGAACCTCCACATAATTGGGGCAGTATGACCCGACAGCCAGTTATGACACGTCGCATCCAGCTATTTATAATGGTTGCCCTTACTATCTTTACATATCTTTATTATTATAAAATTTATAAACGAATGGTGCCAGACTCCGGAGGCTGTGGATGTTTTGAATTATTTGAATTTGACGGCGGCATCTCTGGGCAATCACGAGCCCCTGGGCGTTGTTTCAACTACCTACCGGGGAGGTGTCCTTTGGGATGATCCAACTGGGCGTTTCGTGGGGGATCGGTGTATTTTTTGGTCTATTTCAGTGGCCGTTGTTCGGGCAAATCCATGGCAAATCCATGGCAAATCCTGCAGCCTATCCACAGCCTCTGCATATTTCTGGTGTACGTACCCTCTTGTAAACGTTGACATAACTACTGGGTATGGAAAATCACCATTTTTCAGGGGAAAACTCACTATTTCTATGGCCACTGTCCTGAGCACTGGGGATCCCACGGGTTTTTTCGCAGGTTTGATCCCAAGGGCCTTTCATCTCTGAACCCAGAATTGCGGATAGTGTATGCATATGCACACAGACACAAATATACAGTTACATATATATATATATATATAATATATATGTAATATATATATATATGTAATATATATATATATATGTACGCACATTGTTTTAAACAAATATGTGTATATATGCATATATACATACATTGTGCTTCAGGTTGGGGAGCTAATGCTTGCTTACATGCTGTAGCAGCATGAGGTTTGACTTTGGCCTCGATGTCCTTCAGCAAAGGATGAAGGCACAGCACAGCCCCAGTTGGATGATTGTCATTACCGGTTCGCCCTGTTGGGAACTTTTTGAATCACAGAAATCCCCATGAAAACCAATAATATGTATACTGATTTATACTGATGTATACTGTATAGCTGTAATTTATATGCTGCTCACATTGCTGCGGCGGAAATTGACACCCGTCCGACCAAGACTTGGAGGCTCCATTCGGGGCGCCCCGGCGTACACTGCCAGGAGTCGAAATTTCCGTGGCTGAACATCAATCTGATGGATGAGCACGGCCAGCGGCGCGACATCGAAACGGATTCATGCGTCGGCATATCCAAGAAGATCTGCGGGTATATACCACAAGATTGCCGCCAATGGGAAAATGGGGAGTTAAGATTGTCCGAGTGTCCTATTTTAAGATAAGACTGTACTTTGGGGGTGAAGTGGCAATTGACCAACTGACATGCTGACGTGCTGTACTGATATTTGATGAATTCAATGATTTTGAGGTACAGTTTTCCGTCTCTTCACGTGACCAATTGACCACCCCCTGGTAATTTAACATAATTTAACATATCTGTGGAAATTGACAATCATTACCATATTTAGATGATTTTCATTTGATTTTCCTATTCAAATCGGTGATTTGTGTCGGTATTGGTCGAACAACTCCAATCCGTGAAACATGGCAAAAAGCTCCAATCTCCCTGGTGGAGGTATATAGAATAATTAGAATATAGATATGTATATATGTATTTGCACAAACACACACACACACATATATATATATATATACACATATGCATCTATGTATATATATATATATATGTGTGTGATTATACATATGTGTATATATACGTATATATATATACATATACACATATATGTGTTTGTGTTTGTGTGTGTGTGTGTCCATAGCTTTGTTAAATAACCACGGGATAGGAGGCAAAAAAAAACACCAGGGTGTTTTGGCACCGATTTCTCAAACTCCCGTGGAGCTTGCTGAGGCTTCTGGCTGGCACTCAGAAGCATAAGATCATAGAGACTCGGTTGAGGTGAAGCTATCAATGGAGAGGATGAATAGAGGGGTGGATAGAGGTGTTGATAGGAAACTATTCACCAAGATGCCTACTAAGACGTTCTTTTCCCAGGTTTATGTTGAATAGATGTGTCACCTCCTAGCAAAAACAGATCGAACATGTGTCATTGATGACAACTGGTATGCCATTTCCCGGGAGGGCATGACGGCCTGGATCTGCGTGCCCTGGTGCTTGCTACATAGCCAGGATTGCCACATGGCTGTTTCCTCGGGTCAGGTGGGATGGCACACCCATCGCTAAAAAGAGGTTCCAGGGGCGTGGCTTCGGGGTTGGGGGCAGGGACAACAAATGACAATAAGGAGTCCGACTGTAGAATATTTTTTGTATGATTTTGGGAGAAGACTCAACGCAGAATTTGCCAAAGGGGTGTTTAAAATCAGTCTGCATTATTTGCCCTTGCTGATTCCAGTTAAAGCAATATTTCAAGTCCTCCACGGCTTTTGAACATGTGTTTCCCCCTCATGAACTCCAAGCAACATCATAGGTGCGGGCAAGAAATCTGTCCAAAAAGTATCAAAAATTAGGGTGCTCCATTACTGCACATGGATTTTTTGTCATGGTCCTTGGCCCTTGGGCCAGGGGTATGTGATATCATATTGGTTCTATCTCCCCATTTCAGGAAACTTATGCTAAGTCAAAACAAAAAAATGATTCTTAAAGGTGATGGTTCCTATAGGTGGCGCTTGTTCACTTTACTTTGGATGCTTTAACTTAAGGTTTAAGCAATGTTTAACCAATGGCCATCCATTCGTCCATCCATTCGTTTCTGGTCCCGCGCTGGCCCCGAGGATTTCCCTTTCGCACCGCGCTGGTCCCAAGAGCCCAACACCAAACAGTCACGGCTCTGTATATTTGGCGCAGCTGCTTGGTGGCTACTGATTTAGGGGACCCAGATGGACCCCGAGTTTTGATGAGTTTTGCGGATCAAAAAGTTGTTCCCTTTTTAGAAGATAAAATAGAGTAAGATAGGGCTGATATCTTTCTTTAGAAACCTGAAACATCCAAATTTGGGCCGACGAGTTCTAGGCAGTTGAATGGGGTCTCTCGATAGCAGCTGTTTAACATGTTCGATTTACCTCCATCAGGGATCATTCAGAAGACCAGATGCAGAGCCTTCGCCACGTTTGAGCGGAGCCTAGAAGCCAAATTCCGCGACAGCCTGAGGCTTACAATCTGGTGGAGACACTTTACAAAGACAAGGAGACGCGATGGCAGGTGAGAACCCTTACAATTCAAGCCCAAAAGGGACTTGTTGATTGGTTTCACATGGCCATGGCTTCTGTAGACTCGTTGTGTTCCATATGTTCCAGGTTCTTTTCCATTGTTTTCTTTGCTTTCCATAGTATCAACCTTGAATGTTTGTTCACCCCTGGGCTGTTTCCACGCTTATATAGCTCCGTAAACATCATAGTAACCCCGTAACCTCCCAAAAAATAGAAAAAGAAACAATCCTATACCAAGAAGATGGGTATAGTAGCATCCTTCAAATTTTTACCTCCAAATAGTTGAATTATGTTGAATTATTTCGTTGTGTTTTTTCACAAACCCGGGGTGAACATGCCCCAGCAGTTTTGATGACTTGGTTCCAGGACCGGGTGACCCATCGAGACCTTCAGGAGGCCGAGGATTTTCAGTTCGCCCTAGCAACTGCAGCAACTGTCCTTGTGAGGCATCCCTTGAAGAAGCCAGAGAATTGCGGGAGAAGCATCACTGCCAAGTGGTCCCTGGGTAGAATGGAGGCGATCATGACATTGGTTCAAGAGAAGAAAATACCTTTGCATTGATTTCGCACAGACACTCCCCAAAAAAACATGATTTCCAGCATAGATGTCCTTTTCCCATTGGTTGGTTGATTAATAGAGGGGTTTGTTTATCCCTTTAACAACAGGTAAATGATGATAGATGGTATACCAAACCGGCCCCTCACTTTTAAAAAAGGACATGATTGATTTCCAGTAGGTTTTCACATCAATGAGGTGATGCTTTGGCTAGAACACCTTGAGCATGTCATGTGTTGCTGCATATCTCGCTGCTGGAGCCTATCATGACTTGTCATCCCAAGGCTCGCCCCAAGGCTCCATTTTGATTCACCGGGCTGTGGGGGTACCATTCCATTGAAGCAGCAATTCATGTCTAATGAACCAGGGCAGATCTTAATCCGCAGTTGACCTTAGTCCAATAAGAAAACCCCGCCATCCCCAGCCCCCTAGAGATTCTTAGAGTTTTTTTTGTCCCAGTAAAACTCATGTTTCCATTGTTGTCATGAGGTTTTATAGATGATTTTCCCATTAATACAGCTCCAGCCCAGGCCCCAGCTCCCAAGGTCCTGGCGTTGACGCATCAGTTCGCAAAGGACGACTGCGCGTTGGCCAAAGCCGCAAAAGAAGATGTGGATCTGATCCTGGGAGGCCAGGTTTGTGGGTTTCTTCGGGAAATCTTTGGGAAATACTTTGGGAAATTGCAATCAGTTTTCCCCAAAGAATTCTCCCATTATCCCGGCAAGAGTCTTGAGACCCCAAACAGTGTGGGGGAGTGGGAGGATAATGTATCATAATGTTGATGATGAGGATGATATGATGAGGATGATGATGATGAGGATCATGTTGCGGACGATGATGTTGAGGATTATGATGTTGAGGATGAGGATGATGAGGTTGAGGAGGACGACCGATCCCAAGACCGGGGACGACACTTTTGCAAGCGTGTGCAGTCGAAATGCAGGCGGACATTTCATTCACAAGGGCCACTTCGTGCGAGAATTTACAGGTAAAATGCCGCAGACCAAGACCAGGGACCACACTTTGTGCGAGCCTGCGCAATCGAAATGCACGCGGACATTTCACAATCTGGTGGTTCCAAGTGATCCCCTTGCCATATACTCACGCCCACACACATGTATATATATATGCAATATGCATAGTTTGTTTGTTCTTTGTTTTTATTTATGCATTTATTTTTTAGAATTTTAATTATTTGTTTGTTTTGATACATGCTTAAATGTGTGTGTGTGTACGACAACCTAATTGATGGTGTGATGGGACATAATTATGCATTTATGACCAAAGGGGAGTTTGTTATAGTAACATGCGTTTATTGTAACACTTTCATGTTTTTACTCATCTGTACAGGTCGTTTTTTTTGGTGTCAATCTGGTGCCAAGAAGCTTGCAACTTATGCACCAGGTCACGATCACTTCACGGACTTGCGCTCGGATTGCGGACACGCAACCTATTTGAAGGAGTGGAACTGTTAGGAGTTCTTGGGTACCCCAGGCCTGGGAAATTTGGTTAAAATAACCCTATGAAGTGAAGTGCTCCCATTTCTTATGCATAATTCATAATATATATTTATAATTATATAAAAATATATATATATTTATTTATAGTATTACACACAGACCCCGAGGTTTGCCCAAGCCCAGAATAGCGTAAATTACAAGGATTATTTGTTCACACTATACATCTAATATGAATTTCCCACCCCCGTTAAACTTCTACATTCATTGAAGATCTTCAATAAGGGTTTAATTCTCCCACCCCGGTAAACTCTTACATTCATTGAATTTCATTGAAGATCTTCAATAGGGGTTTTATTTTCCCAGCCCCGTTGAACTTTTTACATTCATTGAAGATCTTCAATAAGGGCTTAATTCTCCCACCCTCGTTTAACTTCTACATTCAATCAAGATCTTCAATAAGGGTTTTACTCATGTTGTTTATGTGGAGAATATCGGTGATCATCACCATCACCATCACCATCATCATCATCATCATCATCGCCACCACCACCACCACCATCATCATCATCATCATCGTCATCATCATCATCATCATACCTTGCGAGTCCGGGCAAACCTCAGGGTCTTGCCGTAATATGTTTATTAGTATTGATTGATTTGTTCTTGTATACTACCGTTACATATGTGGAATTTCCTTGGTTTAATGGGTTTATAGCCATTTACTAGTTGGGATGCAAATCCAAGTCGAATCCAGCCTGTGTACTTTCAGAGGGTCGGATGATGTCAAATGGACACCCAACACGTCGCTGGATCCTGCTACCAGCGACCTCTTTGGCCGACCTCACACGAATAGCCTTCAATCTGATGTTTTGGTGCTGTGTTTGTTTGATATAAATATACCCCCTAGAGTTTCCTCTGCAAAATCCCAACCGGTAACGGCTGTACGGCTCTACAAAGGGATTTTGTAGTAGAACTATTTTAGGGAATATGGGCATGACTCTCATTGAATGGTATTGACAGGTGTGGTGCAATATGCTTTGGATTTTTGACTTTGTAATTAGTGGCCAGTCTGGTGCGCAAGCGCTAAAAACACTAGGCACAGATGAAAAAAAATGCGGAATGGGGTAGCAGCGGCGGTCAAAAAGGCTGCAGGCAAAAAGTAGGGTAGGAATTTATGAAGGCCATTCATGAATCCCGGCTGGTGGCATGTCATGCACAGATTTGGAACTATTTCGTTCAGTCTAAAAGAACTAAAAACACCGATTGGTGTAAATCACGTGACCAAAAAAGTTTGGTCAACATTCCTTCGTGAGTGTGTTTGAACGGTTTTGTATGGTTTTGCAAGAATTTGTTGTTTTTCCGACTTTTTAATTTCTGCAGGGTTTCTGATAGCCAGGGAAGGGCAACATCCCACCCGACACCACCCCTTGTTCGATTTGCAAGTGCCAGGAAAGGGTAACATCCCACCCCGCCCCACCCTTTGTTCAACGTGTATATGTGCCAGTGTTTTTGTGCCATTCTTGCTTCGCAAGTGCCAGGGAAGGGTAACATCCCACCCCGCCCCACCCTTTGTTCAACGTGTATGTGTACTAACCTTGGTTTGCAAGTACCCGGGAACGTTGACATCCCACCCCACCCCACCCCTTGTTCAACGTGTATGTGTGCTAGTGCTTTCTTGGTTTGCAAGTGCGATGGAGCGTTAACATCCCACCCCATCCCTTTTCTTGTCTGGATCCAAAAGGGGCTCGAGTCGCAAGTGATCGATTTTTCGAGTCGCAAGTGACATATATGAAATGTAAATGACGCGGGGTCGCAAGTGACAAATTTCGGAGCAGCCCCGCCGTTGAGGGCTTGGATTTTGTAATTGTAGAGAATGCAGGGTCTGATTTGGCCGATGTTTGTGATTTTGATATTTTGTAGAGGGCCTCCCCCACACTTTTTCATTTTGCATCTACAAAATCCCAGCTGCCAACCCCACCCGAATTGCAGAGGTGTCACATGAGTTATAATCCAAAAGAAATCAAAGGAGATTTGCCTGGATTTGTGGCAGGCGGATTCCGATCTCAAGACGCAGTGGGTCATGACTGTACTGTTGACAGATGAAGGGACCGCAGAGCCACTGGGCAAAAAGAAACAACTCCAGATGGAATGAATCCGGGGCAAACTGGATTTTTATCGCATGATAGCACGGTAATCTTAGTACGATTGATGATCGGTGATGGCACTACTAGTATCATAAGCTGTTAGTTTGAATGTGATGCCATAATAATTGCCATCAATATGATCATGTTAATAATACGGGCAAACATCTCAGTTTGCACGAGGCATTATCCAAACACTGCAAATAGTCTGGCAGTCCTGAAAAGCTCAAGCAGGGGACTGGCGCACCCAAGTCTATATATATATTTACATAATATACAGTATACCGTATACATACAATTCACTCGTATTAGTATTATTCTATTGCTCTAGTGACGATGCAAAGCCGAAAGTCAAATCCAATATCAAAATAGAGGTCAGTTATGTCTTTTTTGGGGGCGTTACTATGATACAAGTTTGAAAATGGATGTCTTTCAACTTTGGAAATTTCAAGACATTTGGACATGGATGTTGGATGATTTAAGAATTTAGTTCTCAACCGTTGAATTTTGCCCACCAGGTCCATTGAAGGAAAGTTGCTGTCCTTGACCCTTGGCTGTGCCTGGGAAGGACGGTGGATAGCCAGCAGATCAACGAAGTGGCCCAGCACGAGTCATGTATGTTCCACACTGAAGCACCACATGATTATTTAATTGTGAAATCATATTTGATGCTCAATAAAAGTCCTAGACAAATGTTTGCCAAAATATATATATATATATATGTATATGTGTGTGTGTGTGGTAAGATTATGACTATATGTAACAGCCTCAAAGATCTTTGAAAGATATACACCCGTATCAATCCACAACAAATACGAATCCACCAGCCAGCGTGTTGTTTGTCTTTCAGATCACCATGGCATGGTGTCAAGATCTAAGGACCGACTCTGATCCCTTTTCACCGTCAGTTCATGACAAGGTGGTGCACTGGGAGGAGAGGGGCCAGCAGGAACTTGGTCACTTGGTGTGGATATTTTGAGGGGCATGGGCTGGCAGGAGGACGCTTGCTAAATAGAGTTCTCAGGTCGTTTGAGAATGTCACAGCAAGTATCATGCCGTTGTATATATACATATATACAATATATATATATATTCATATAGTTGTATATGTATGTATTATAGTAACCCACAAGAAGATTTTGACTAAAGCTGTGGTAAATGACATTTCTGTCATTTTGGGTTGATGTTTATCATATGTACATACACGTTTAATTCTTATGCTATACTACCAGTACCCGATGTCAGTTCAAAGATTGTCTTGGGACAGTTGAACAGGGCAGCCGGGTCTAATTTCAAGGAGAAACACATCAGAGCGTCTATGGATTTATCAGATTGTGCGTTAACGAGGGTGGGGCACCAGCTAGCTGCACACCCAAAACTTAAAGTGGGACCCCAAAACAGTGGGACAACCATTTTGCCAAATCTACTTTTTGTGGATTTCAGGATCCTAAACCTGTAAATTTTCAATACTTGGAGTATTCCCTCAGTTTTGGGTGCTGATCCAGCTGAGGCAAAACCATTGGCTGCACCAATGTGTCCCTGGACGCTCGGGAAAGCCAAGTTCGACAGAAAGAGAGCCGCGGCGCCAACAGAACATGGTTTTTCCGCAGAGAGGAAGGTCTCAGGAATCCCAAAAATAATTTGGAAACCATCAGGAAGAGAAGCGAACATCAAGATAATTTTCCAAATTCATTTTATTGAATATACTTGGCAATGTTCAATTATTTACTACATTTTACGGTGTCTGAGCTCTGTAATAATCAATACAAGCAATGAAAACTATCCAGAGATGGCCAGAATGGACACTTCCATTGACTGTCAGGGGATCGCGTTTTATTCTCTGAATTTCTGACTGACTTTTTGCTGTCACAATTAGGACGGTCATTGGCAATTTCTTCACAGATGCGGTGATGGATATGCACAAGACAGATGCTGGGACCCAAGGTAGCGATGCCTTGTGGAAAACACCTTTTTGTTCCTCCAACATGTGCACGGAATTGTTTTGAAAAGCGTACCCAAATCATAAAAACTAGCCCAGATTGTTCGTTTTGAGAAATTTCACGAGCGTGGTCAATTTGACTTTTAATTGATCCCATGTAGAAAACAGTTTCAAAATCAAGGTCCAATTTGAAGGTTCTACCCCTTGATAAAGAAAACTTGTTAACCCTGGGGTGTTTTTAATTAGGTTCCGTTTTTAAAACCAAACATTTTTGAATTTTTAAATAAGGTTCAGGTGTTAAAAGTAATGTTCAGGGAAAGCTTCGAAATCCAATGTTTGACAATACTTGAATCAGATTTTACAAAGGAATTTGGTCGATTTTAAAATCGAAACTTTTAGTTTTGTCAATTAAGATCTGAAATTTAGTATTGGGGAAAGCTTCGAAATCCAGTCTTTGACAATACACATTTTGATCAAATTCTAACAAGGAGCTTGATCGATTTTGAAATCGAAAATGTTAGTTTTTTTAATTAAGATTTTTTGTTTAATCACGGAAGCTAGCGGTAGCTAGCTGAGTTACTCTTGCTTCAGCAAGGGGAGGGGCAGGCCTGAGTCCAACACAGTGATTTTTCACTTGAACCCCCCCCTCCCCCCCCAAGCTCCCGGGGCATTTTGAAGCAGTCTCGGAAGCAGATGGTCACGGGCTCGAATCCTGCCAGGGCCGTCCCTTTGTAAATCTCTAGCTCAGGATTTGTTTTTTTTCCTGTCCATTTGATGTCCGCCGACACTGCCCAGATTTAAGCCACATTCAAATTATAATTGGGGATGGGGCCCGTCACCGTCTTCTTACGTTCAGATGTTTTGCGACTTGCAACGCGAGCTTAGATGTTGTTCGGGTGCGCAAGATGTCTCACCAGCACATTCGGCTCGCTATACTTCTTTCTGGCTCGGGTCACGACTGTGTCGAT
>Ga0126342_10005236_pt1 | contig 22537 bp, 28 predicted proteins | sample Cyp1metagenome_FD_92528 | JGI IMG/M metagenome (GOLD analysis project Ga0126342, IMG submission 92528) | Coral microbial communities from Lord Howe Island, Old Settlement Bay, Australia - Cyphastrea 1 metagenome | ecosystem: Host-associated > Invertebrates > Cnidaria > Coral ...
AATTGGCGTCAAGGGCCCTTGGGCAAAGGATCGCGGATACACATCCACAAGTGGTGGTTATGGACCTGGCAGGTAAGACATGTGAGACATGTATGAATCACCCACTTTCACAATATATATATATATATATGTATTAAATATATATCCCTCTGGGGCGGACGTTCGCCCAAAGTTTCATTGGGGGTTTAGTTACGTTGTGATTTGTCCAGTATATATTTCAGATTGTTTTAGGGTTTGCTTAGGGTTGGTTTAGTGTCTAGGGTTATTTAGTGTTGGTTTAGGGTTTGTGTAGGGTTTATTTGGGGTTTGTTTAGTTAATTCTCGTGTTATTTCGGCTTGTCTTAGGGTTTGGTCACGGTTGTTTTAGTGTCTAGGGTTATTTAGTTTTGATTTGGGGTTGGTTTAGGGTTTATTTAGGGTTAGGTTACTTTGGTGTTCTTTCAAAGTCTTGCGGTTTGTTGAGGTCTCAATTAACGGCTCGAAACACTGCAAATTACAGAGGATATCTGTAAGATACGCTTCAAAAGGTGATTTTGGCACCGTCTTAGGTAAACGCAAAAATACGGCGAGACGCAGCTAATATCAATATTTGCATGCTCGCAGTGTGCGAAAAACGCATGGAAACAACACAGCAGATTGCAGTCCCGCATGGAATTCGGTGGATTTCGGGCAAACGTCAGCCCCCTAGCGATATGTGTATATCAAATATAACTATCTCTGTCTCTGAATGCGTCAATCCCTATCAACCAACATCAACCAACCAGTACTGTGCGACGAAGGGGCTTAACCCTACGGCTTTTCGGTCCTGAAACGAAATGCGACGTGGCCGCTATGCAGCGAAAAGGCTGAAACTTTGGTTTAGTCCTGTGAGTGCTGAGGAACTCATTCTCACAGCAGATGTTTCACAGAGTTTCCACGAAAAGACAGGAACTGCCACGTGAATGCTGCCTTTGCTCTTCTTTTTCGGCAGGTCCCATGAACATCTACAACCAACCATGTTAGTGTTGGACTTTAGGGCAAACATGCCATAAGGGTTAAATCATATATGGTCCCAATCATTTGTTGCTTGGCCGAGTTAGAGATTTTTACAGCTATGACAGGTAGCACTTCACTGGCAGCCTCCTAACAAGGGCGTGTCCAGTGCGGCCGGTGCCACAAAGATTTGGCGCTGGCCAACTGCTCTACGCTTGGCTAACTATATAATGGCCTCATGAGATTAAAAAATCGGTCAGAGAGGGGAATGGAGCCTGGCCGGGGGGTTGGGTGGTAAAGGCAACCTCTTTCCACCGCTGAAACTTCTAGGTGACCACTGGGTTTCAGGTGACAAGCCACGGTCCACCGAACTGAGAGACATCCAGATAGACATCCAGATCCATAGGTTACTAGGTTGGAGGTGGTTTTGAGAGCAGTCAATAGAGACAATATAGCAATTTTTGAACGTTTCCGTAGTCTTAAGGCAGATAAGGTCCCAACATTCCTGGTATTCAGTGGTTTTAAACAGTTTTAAATACTCTTGATAACATATTTTCCATCCTGGTGATGATGATCTCAATGGACAATATTATTTCGCAGTTTGACCTCAGTTAATCTAGAGAGAAAGTTTATGTTCCACGGTTTATTCCGCAAGTCAAGCGCAAGACACATGTTTCAGGGTTTGAAACATACTCTTTGCCCAACTTGCTTTTTTATCCAGATATCGTTTGTGTTTCAAAGGCAGATCCTTTAGAAGTCTCACATCGAGGAAATTCGGTGCAGACTCCTCTCCAAAGATTTAGGCAACTATCTTGTTGCCACCCCGATGGGGTGACACTGTTGGCACCAGCCACTTGAATTTTCAGATCAGAAGTTCGAAGATATATCAACCCTCCAAAATGGGGTGAATGCGAAAGAGGGACACATTTTTCAGGCGCCATTTGAAAATTTTGGTATCGCCAAGAGCTCTGGCCCAAACACGGGAGTCCAGGGCAAGAGGCCCGAGAGTAGCATTGGGGTCCAAGGTGTTGGAGCTCTGGAACCCCAAATTTTGCTGGGAAACCCCCTTTGGTATCCCAAGAATTTGGATGACTGTGGACACACACCGTTGAAACCCATGGATTTCCTGCAAAATCCCCAATCAACCATAGTATAGTCATAGTATACCACAGTCTCTGGCCGTTGGGCTGGGAGTGAGGTGCGAAATGCTGAGAGGGCTTCGAAACACGTGGCAGACCCAGCCTGCTGTATATGGGCACCGGTGGAACTTATCAGCCCTCAAAGAGGATGGTTCAGTGCCATTGACACATAGTGGCACCCCAAGCCATCCATAACCTGTCCAAATGAAGATCTGTATGGAAAAACTATCATTGAAAAGCTGAATTTACACATATTTCAACACATTAAAAAAAAAACATTTAAACACATTTAAACATAAGGATCAGTGTCCCTTCCTCCCCCTTCTGCCTCCGCAAGCGAGGCTCAGTAAGTCGGGCACCAGCGGCTTTGCCGCGGGCAGCGGAGCACAGGGTGCTACGGTGATCAACAAAGACAGCGAGGCCGAGGCGTTCCTTGGGGACTGAGGAAAAATGATGGGGACTTGCACTCCAAAGTGTTCTTTAAGTATTTGGGATATTTTATGATATTCTAAGTTGTGATGTAATATGATATAATTCACGGATGTTAAATGATGTTTATGGGATACGCAAAAAAAACGTCACGGGGAGTTGAGGGGAGAAGCATCCCAAATGGGTTTGGATCAGGCTGTAGGAAACACGATGATTGGCCCAGATAGTTCGATATAGTTGAAAGATGAAACAAGAGGCAAATGCTGCGGAATTTTCAGATGGCAATGTCATGAATCCTTCGAAGGGCTTTGTTGGACATCCTGCACCAGTCGCTATGTCAGCTATACAACTACTGTACTTTACTGTACAATATCGGGTTAACCCGGTATGTGACCAAAGCACGGGTGCCAGCAGGGACTGATGTCTTTTTTGGCTCCATTCATTTTTGAGCTGGGCCATAACCAAAACCATGATATGCTGCATGCCTGATTCTCATTGGACCTGTGTATGTGGTAAACCTAATGACAACCTCCCAATTGAGATGGTTATTTACATAGTAGTTTTTCACACCCCATTTGCAGAATACTTATGTCTTTTTTTTTGGTTGTAAAAAAACAATACAAAACAAACAACTGTACAGGCAGATGTTGAAGGCGGTACCGGTGGTATAAAATAGAGTTGTTCCCTTGTAAAAAGCAGTCAAGTGAAGGCGGTACCTTTAGCGTTTAGTATGCGTTTCACAGACATTGGATTATACATGCCAGACCTTGGATCATCAAAATGGAAAGACATGCAATTGAAATGAAAGGATATGAATACAAGAAGCAAGAACATGAATGCAAATTGACGGAAATAAATGCTAAATGAAGCAATGCGAATGAATGGAACATAATTCGCTCAAGTGGTTTGGGCAGGTCTGAAGCATTAGTAAAAGCCAGCGTTCCGTGGGAACGTTGAGTGATCAACCAAATATGTTTAGTAGTTTGGGTACCGGCGTTCCATTGGAAAGAGGCTTCTGGAAGTGAGTGTTTTTACGTCTACCAACCGTAAGCGTTAAAGCGTTTCCATTGGGTTTCATAGTCCAGGTCCTGCCTTTTCTGACTTAGCTGTGACCACGGCGTTCCATGCAGGAACACATATTCTAGCACCATCGGTCCTGCCTTCAACGTCCACCTGTACAATATTATAATATTATATAATATTGTTGTATAATATTCTGATGCTAAAACATGCAAATCCCTGTGGGTTACTTATTGGGACCTCCGCATACCACTTCATCCACTGGACAGGCTGGGGCAGCATCTTCTCAGCCGGCCACGAACGAAGGGAGCGCCGTTCCCGGGGGAGAAACTGATGTTGGTTGGATGTTTCTGTTTTCTATACTCTTTGGTTATTTAACATAGCTATGGAAAATTGCACATTTATAGTTGATTTTTGATGACTTATCAATAAAACAATAGTTTTTCCATAGCTATATGTTAAATAGGCAGAGGGTACACTCCACATCATTCCATCAAATTCGGATTTGACTGATTTGATTTAGCCATGGGAGACGGGGAGTCTACCAAACTGTTGATGTGGGGAAGCATCCCTAACAATGGCATACTTCCAGTTTGGGAATGATTACCATTTGGCCAGATTGATGAGGGTTGGATGTGTTTTGCTTCGGATGTGTCAAACTATGTGCAAACTTTTGCCCACAGATTTTCGTCATGTAGTCATTTTCAGGCGTACCGGCACAGGAAATGGCCTTAAATCGCTTAATGAAAAAATTGATGGTTTCAGGTGAAAGTTACCAGACATTTGTGGTTAAGTTCCATGGGTCTCAATTTTGAGCCATGCCCAAATATTGCAGGTAAGAAAATTTCAATGAATGATTTTCAGATGCTAGGGACATGGTGCTGCATCAGTGTGGGGTTCCTCTGCTTGCGAGGAGTGCTGCGGCTGCAGATACAGCAGCGGCAGCTGCGTTGGCTGCAAATGCAACAGGAAAGACGGCTGCTGTCTCCAATGCAGATGCAGATGCAGCAGCGGCAGCTGCGCTGGCTGCAAATGCAACAGGAACGACTGCTGCTGTCTCCAATGCAGATGCAGATGCAGCAGCGGCAGCTGCGCTGGCTGCAAATGCAACAGGAAAAGAAATCGCAGCTTGACTGCGGAGATTGAAATCGTGGTCCCCAAACGAGAATTGGGTCCCATTTTCAGACCCCCGAGCAACAATGTTTGGCATTGTTCAATGTTGTTTTCATCTAAATCTGCGGATATTTGATATCCGATCGCCGATACTGATCAAACCCAAATCGATGCAAGAATTGAACTGTTACAGCAGTATATAGAGAAAACCAATTTCCATGAATTTTGGGGCCACTAAAGACACGTGCCGACTGTCCAGCTGCTGGTTGTGAAGACCAGCGGTGGGGGTCTTGCAAAGCTCTTTCTGATCGTTCTCTCGACATACAGACCTTCAACATAGAAGAAAAGAATCACTCCATTGAGCACAGGCCCTATGGAACGATGTCGATCAAACTTTTGGACGACTGATCGTCTCCGGAAAGTCACAATTTTCGTTGCAATGAAGGTGTAACCCCCTTGAATTCAATTTTAACACGTTGCACGTGTATATATATATATATAATATATATATTGTTATTAAATGATGATTATTATTGATTATTGTTATTAGTACGATTATATACTATTATTGGTATTATCATCATGCTTATTATAATAATCATTATCATTACTATGTGGCTTATCTGTGTCTTGTTCTTATTTGTTACATAGTAATAAGTGTAAACATATTACAAACAACAAACAAAATAACAACAATAATGATCATGATGGTAATAAATAAATACATCTGTCCATCTATCCATCCATCTATCCATCCATCCATCCATCCATCCATCCATACATACATACATACAATATCACATCACTCCCAAGTCTGCATTCACTTGTCATATGTATATTTATATATACATAGATATTAATATTATCATTTTTATTACTTTTCTTATTCTTTTTCTTACTACACACATATATATATTTATGTAGTAAGAATAATAAATATACAAACAAACACATAAATACATGAATAAATCAACAACTAAATCAATATAGATGAATAGTTAAATAGGTAAATAAATAAATCATTAAATGTGCCGTGGATTTTCAGTTCTCCCGTGGTTTTCCCACAAAACTCGCCACTGTTTGTCCAGGTTCCTGCTGAAGCTCCATCTGCAGAAGAAGCCTTGGAGTTTGAGGAGATCTGATTGGGGTAGGATGGGGAAAAACGGCAGGAATCCCATGGTTTCCACATGTTTTTTCTTTCAGTGTTTTGATCTTGTTTGTTGACATTTTAATCGTCCACATGCGGTGGACACTGTGGGAACTAGCCAAAATCTAGGGGAAACAATTTTTTCCATGAAGATATAGAGGGGTTCCCTGCAAATTGCAGCCTGCAGAATGATGGCTAATTCGCTTGGCTAATTTTTATTGAAGAAACTAAGCTCAGGGGTGCTGCACGTGAAGAAACATCCCTGCGCTGCCCCCTTCTGTTTGTTATAGTTCTATTGATTCTACAGTAGTTTTCTTTAAACAAAAACCTTGTCCAATTATTGTAATTGTATTTTTCCTAAATTTGGTATTATTACTGGAATTATTGAAGTTTCCAATTTTTGGATCCCTTCCAACTGCCTGGTATTTTTACGGACGACGAGGAGCACTGGAGCTACATCGAGTCCTTAGGCTTGGCGAAGCTGCCGGGGGAGGAGCTGCCAGGGGTTCCCATGACACAGCTGGTGCTCCCAAGGAGAACTAGTTGTTCAATTCCTGGGAGAATGGAATTTTGACTTGAAAGAGAGTTATTGGTCCAGTTTCATCCATTTCAATCAATTTTGACGATGACGATGATGATGATGATGATGATGATGATGCTGATGCTGATGCTGATGCTGATGCATGTTTGATTTCTAATGACCAAACATCTGTCTCCAGATCTTGATGTCTTGTAACTCAATGGTCATTTTGAGATCCCGAAGGCCACCAGGTGGGTCCATTTTTATCGGTTTCCAGGAGCACATTGTCCGCTTCTTGGCGGATAGCATCACGGCCTCTCCACTCCCAGCTCCATGGGTGCCCGGCTCAGTTTGTGTCATCCACACAGTGACTGAAGGAATCCATAGGAATCCCATGGATTCAGTTTCTTTGGAACACAAAGAGAAACCAATGTTTCGGGAGATGGTGAGCCAAAACCATCTTGGGGTTTGTTGGTCTTTGACGAAAACAACCGAGCATTGACACTGTGTCAGCAAGGTGCTTCAAGGTTTCTATACAATTAAATATAATTAGGATTAGGACCTCTCAATTTTCCAGGCCCTTGGTATCCAAGAATGGTTCTCAAAAAAAAACTGATTAAAAACAACAGTTTGGCCAGGGTTTCCTGTGGGTTTTCTCATGTTTTTGCTGAGGCCGCACATCGGGACGAAGAGGGCAAGGTCTTTTATGGCAACCCCACCACTGGTGAGACCTCTTGGGAGCATCCCTTGGAGGAACCAAAACCGATGGGGTTTTGCAGATTTTCACCGAACATCCAGGATTTTGAAGGAAATCCATGGAGATTCACTGATCATTTGAAGGATTTTCCGTCATTTTCCACCATTTTTACGAATTTGTTGAATCTGATCTCCATGTTTTGTGGCCGTTTTTTATTTTTGCAGCGCTGCAGGATGTGATCCGGGAGCTGGCAGGGATGTGCCGAGTGTGCGTCTCCTTGTCCCGATCCATGCGAGAGCGTTCCATTGCGGACCTGCGCGAAGCCTGGGAGGCGATGGGTGATGGGTTGGGCAATGGGTCGAAAAGGATTAGTGAGTTGGGTGAGTTGAGTGAATTCTTGAGGCATAAGTGGATTTTTTGTTCTACAAAGTGTGAGATTGGACTTTGGGACTGAAATACAGCTCGGATTTGGTAAGCTAGGTCACACCGTGACGTGGGGACTGTGGGCGGCAAGCTCAATTCTTTTTCTTCATGCCCGCCATTTGCAAATCTTGCTGCCTAGCACTGTAATTACTTACAAGTAGCGGAGCGTCAACTGCACCCCCACCCGAACCCACCCCGCCCCAACCCAACGGAACATCATTCTAGTGTCAAGTTGCAAGAGTAATGCGAAGCCACAGTCCCCATAGCGTTACCCGGGATCCTGCCTTCCCATTGTATCAACATGTAGCTGTTCATCCACACTCCACAGCGATCCCAGAAGGTGAGCATGCCAGGTACAAGCGAAGGAGGAGTTCTCGCAGTGGTACAGCGCCAAAGACCAGTCCTCCGGGAAGGAGTCGGGATGCCCAAGTGGCAAGTGGCCTGGAGTGCTTCAACTGCTATGGTCGGTTTGTTGGTATAAAATTCCCCGTGGAAAGATGCGGAAAGCAGGGATAGAGTACCAGAGAGAGGAGCTTGGTCTATAGTCCATACTATTCTAGTCGCTTCGCGACGACAACCGCCCGCACCGGAATCGTTTGCTCAGGGTAGAATGTGTGAACTCCCGTTTGTCACGGTTTTCCTCACAAAAAACTTTGTGAGACCACTATAAACTTTGTGAGGCCATTATAAAAGATTATAAAATGTGTACCTATGTGTACCTCTTTTCTGGTCAAGTCTCAATGAATGGTGTCCTAGATACAGACTTTATAAAGTTCCAAGACGCTCCTAGAAATCCAATTGTAAGATTTGTTTGTTTGGGGCAATGTCTTAGAGGATGTGATATTCTGTTGAGCTGTTTGTACCCATTTGTACCCATTTTGTACCGGTGTCGGGCTCATCCTGGGCCCAGTTTGATTCCATGTAGCCGGTTCGAACCGAGCCAAAATGGCCTAAGACCCACTTCAAAGACTTGGGCCCAACACGAGATCCTAAGTGGTCCAATGCAACTTCAAACAACCCCGCATCCTTCCACTTTGCAAAACAAATCTCAAAGATAAGATACAAAGAATCAACCCAAAGTGGGTTCAGACTGGGAATTCCGGACATGCAATGCACCAACTGTCACAACATGGGCCAATCAACACTGAACATAGGTTCGATGTAGTTTTGGCATGGGCTTGAGCATGACAAACATGCCCAAACAATCCCAAACATGTGTTTTTCTTCGCTTTTTTTTCCTATTCTTTTTGTTCATTTGGACCTATTTCGTTTTGTCGCAATGTTGGGCCATGTTGGGCCTATGTTGGATGTAAGTCAGACCTATATTGGGCAGCTTAGTCAATTTTATTGGAGCAAAAATGCCCCCCCACAACTCAAAACTTAATAGTTATTGCATTTGCTCCTGATTAACGCGTGCACAAAAAAAATGCCTCGGCCCCCAGTTGCAGAAGGCATCCACTTGGGTAAAGTTGGACCCTGCCAAAGGTCACCCCCCCCCGGTCCTGAGATACTACTGCAACTCACTGACCAAGGAGGTCCGGCCGAAAGTAGCTGATTTGTGATGTGGCTTCGTCAAAAAACGGGGATCCTCGACATGTTCATTTTCATAGTGAACATGATGATACATCATGGTGTTTGGGTGGGATATACTGTATCACATTTTGATACAAACCAATTTGGGACTCTTGAGTTCCCAAGGTTCCGAGACAGCTGTCAGTGATAGTGAGAGTTTGCGATATATCACGATTTGATAGTATCTAATACGCAACGATGCTGATATGGAGATCACCAGTGCCATAAAACTTGGAATCCAAGCAGCTGCTCGTCCAGACGATGTGGGAACATCCTGCAGAAGTGCTGCTACCTGGTCACTTCCTAAAGCTGAAGAGTGCTGACAGGTCGCTCCAAAGGAATCCTGGGGTTAAGCAGATGCAGTGGACTGCGTGAATCTGTGCACCTCTTTCATACCTGTCTCAGTTCTTTTTATTTTCTTTCCCTGTTGTTGTTTTCTTAAAGTATGCTACTGTTCAGTGGCATGTGGCATCATTTTTGGTTGCTGGTTGGGAGGCTGCTGGATGAAGCCTATCTTCAAGATCTGGCAAATCTGGGCCTGGACCTTAAGGGGTCCTGCAAAGCGTGAGTCAACGACAATAATGGGTGACAACTGCCAGTTATTTATTTAAAAAGGGTGACGAACTGGTAGATAAGGTAATTAGATATATCATGATATATACGTATATATATATATAAAAGTATGTTTGTATATATACATACTATGCACATATAATCAGACATTCTTAAACATTATATACATCTAATATGATCCATATATATATATGTATAATATGAATGATCTAACCCGATAATGATTTGGATTTTGGCAGCCTCCTATTTGCAACTGGGCAGTGTCCTATCCCTGGGGATTTTGGCAACGGATGCCTTTTCCACTGATTGCTGGATGCGATAAATGGGAACCCCTGCCCGACTGACCGATTTCACAGCCAATAGGTAAGTGGCACTGCATGGATCTACACAGTCTTTCCCAAAATGACATCACCGATTTCAGCAACACGCATTGCCGCATACTGTTTAACCAGTAAACTCAGTAAACATGAGGATAAACGATACAAAGCGGAAATGATGCGTACAACAAATGCAGCCCGACTCATACAAAGGTGCCTGGCGGGATTGGAAGTGACATGATAGTTGCCCTCAGACGTCAGATAAAATGCACCCAATAGTGTATCAGGCATCTTCCTTCCAGCAAAGAAAGTTTGAAGAAACTTGCTGCGCTGGTCAGATGTATTGATCAGAATCGGCCCAGTTATCAAAGGACATCCAACAGGTAGTCATCAAAGGATGCCCAAATTTTGGATTGGACAAACTCATATCGTAGTTGATGTGTAAGTCCCATGAATATCCATGGATTAGATCCACCAAAATTCACTTAGGATCTTAGGACATATAACCAGTATACTCTACTTTTTTGCAGGATAAATCCATGTATATACCCTCTGGCAATCAAACATTGCAATGGAAAATCCACCATTTAGAGTTCAATGATTTTCTCATTAAACCACCATTTATAGAGGACTTCCCAGCTATCCATGTTTGATTCCATGACACCAGAGGGTAACCATTGGCATCTCTTGTCATAATATGATTGGAACAATGGCTGAAATGTATTAATAATCATTGGTATCTCACCAAAAGAATCACCAGAGGTACTCCCCGGTGTTTCACATGTGGAAATATGTCAACATTGGATGATCTTCCGTCACATCTTCCGGCATTTAGCTGGGGATTTCCCAGCTTGGCAGGGAGTACCCTCAACAACGGCACCGGCAAGAGCTGGAATCTCATGAAACGCACCTTGGAGTCCAATGGAAGCACGGTGTCCACGGAGGTACGCCGCTTTGGAAAATGATGTTGGGAGGAGACAAAACAAGGTACAGCCAAGTTATATGTTATATGACTATGAATCTGAATATGATATTTAATATGATATAATATGCTATGATATGATTGACATGATATGATATATAATATGATATGATATGATATGATATGATATGATTGGCATGATACGAGATGATATGACATGATATGATATGACATGATATGATAATATATATATATACATATATGTACGTTTGTATGTATTGTATTGCATTGTATTGTATTGTATTTTATTTGTATTGTATTTTATTGTATTGTATCGTATTGTAGTGTTATGTTACGTAACGTAACGTAACGCAACGCAATGTAGGTATGTATCTATCTCCAGGTTACTTCAAACCTGTCCAATTTTTCTATGGGAACATCCTCTTTTAAATTCAATATGTGGCTCAAACGCACTCTTCAGCATCGTTTCCAAAGGAAGAAACATCAAATGCGACTTCTTCACCAACTCCAGTGATCCATAGTTGCCATAGTCTTTCTTAGGCTACACCTGTTCTGTGTGTTGAGCTCTGGCCCATGACTCATGACCCCTATTTATGTGTGATTGTCGTTTTTTTTTTTGTACTGCGTGAAATGCATCATGAAGTTTAAGACCCTCCAAACCAACACATTTCAGCTGGTCTTTATCATTTGTTCACTATTAAAGGATCCCATGTTTGGGTACCCACGGCCGTGAGAGTAGTACAGGCTGGCTACAAAGATGCGCACAAGGCCATCAAGGAAGAGTTAGTTTGGACCTCTGTGGCACCTGGGAAGCCCTAAGCACCAACGAACTTTTGGGGCAACAAAGGGGGAGCGAACAACAAATTGGCTAATCATCAAAGTTATAGCTTGAAAGTGGTTACCTGGCTGCTACTTTGAACTATAGTAACTATAGGTTCGAATCCACATGACTCACATTGACTCACATGACTTAAATCCAAGGCCAACAAAACCTTGGAGCTGGAAAGCGCCAAGGAGTACGCCGACAAGGCGCGGGCGTTCGAGTTTCGTCGATGAATCTTCCCATTGACAGTGATTTCCCATTGAACAGTGATGATTATTCCATTGAACATGGATAAGATATTGAAACATCGAACATTGATACAGTATCGCAATGATAATATCTTGTTAACATAAATGATGAAAATAGACAATCATCAGGTACGGTAACGGATATTGTCCGAATCATTATTATCCCATTGATAATATTCTGGTGATAGCGATTCCAACCAGGTTAGATTACCAGAGGATACTCAATGGTGGAAATCACCATACACCGTGGCCCAACAGTGTTGCGGGAGGATTCGAAAGTCTGGCACCTACAGTTGGGTGACTTATTCTACTTACTTCTATAGGACTGCGAAATCAGAGATTTCGGTCATTCTTTCATTCCTAGCTTGATCTTTGTACATTGTCAACATCAGATGCCTCATTTTCCATATCTGACTAAGAACCAACCAATCTATTGCCACATGGCAGTCTTCTAGCGCCAGGTGAAGGCAGAATTTGAAGCGCTGAAGCAACGATTTGAGGCCAGCCAAAAGTGTCTTGGCTCTGGAAACGTTGAGGAAAAAGGGATGAAGGTGTAATTTTCAGCAACGCACGTATGTTGCACTCAGCACAATGCCGATTTTGGTCGTTCGGCATCAGCAGAATGTTGAGTTTTTTTGGGCAGGTGCCAAATTGGGGCACGCCTCACAACACAACCAGCTCGTACTGTATAGGTTCAAAGGTTTGCGGTCTACACCGATGATTGACCTACTATTCAGAAATTCAGCATCCTCTCAAGTAACATTCAAGCCCGATAGTTTAGCGGTTCGAAGTTATTGGGGAAGGTAGCTTGGTGAAATTCCTGCACAATCTTGAATACATGTAGCTCTATGAACCTAACAAACACATCAATCATATCTTTATGGTGGTTTCTTGAAATTGGGGATCCCCTAAAATATCCTAAAATCATAGGTTTCAATACTAAAATGGTCTAATTTTGGATCATTTGGGGTTACTGTACCGTTATTTTAGGACCCCCATATGTGCATGTTAGATGTGCATATATATGTATATACATATGAATCATTAATAATCCTTATTTTCAACAAACTCCTTTTCGCATATTTGTAGCTTCAATCTTGGACACACCGTTGAATGTTCCAAGGAATATGAGCGAGGCAGCCGAAAGACGGAAGCAGCTCGAGGCGAATGGATCATATGCAGGGTGATCCCCAGCAGATCCGACAGTTGAGCCATGTTGATTCCTGTCCACACTAAAAACATCCCAAGATCGACAACATCTGGGGATGGGTCACAACCTTACCATTAACCATCTATTTTATCGTACCTAGAGTGCCAGGGTTTTGACTCATAGCCATCTGAATTCCAAAAACGGGGCCTGCAGCGCAGGCAGATCTCTTGGCTGAGCAACAAAAGCTTCAAAGCGTCGGGCTGCCAGTGACGAGGAAGTGTGACAGGTGTTTTCTTTCGGACCCAAACCCAGACTTGTTCGTTCTATTCATAAAGTCTACAAATGTATTATACTTGTACAATAATGTAACCCACAAACACAGATATATAGATATTTGTATATGTATATACGTATATATATCTCACACACACAGAGATTTATTTTTGTTGTAAAAATTTTGTAATTGCATGTATTTTTTAAAGCATACATTTGCCTGTGTTCTTTGATTTTCGGACGTTCAACCCACTACCCATCGTGTTTTGGCAGTTCTGAGGTCATCTCAGAGGCTGAAGCCTGGAAGAAGCAGGTGGGAAAACAGCCTGGACATGCGAACTGATGGGTTCCCGGTTCCAAGAACCAGTGCAGAAACGGAGATCTTGAAAAGCTTATGGGTTTGAAATTGTGTCTTTTGATATTTTGCAGAGATACCCTCACACACCCTACAATCTGCACGTTGAATTTCCACATTTTTTTCGCCGCGAATGTGTTGAAACGTGCAGGCCATGTCCAAGGACAGCGCTGGAGCGGAAGCTCTGCAGGAAAAAGTGCAGTTGCAGGCAGGGGCCTCCAGCTGACTCCTGGGGTCCAAAAAGTGGGGGTTCACCACCAATTTATGACATTTTTTGTATGGCAATCTAAGTGAACCCGGAACCCGGAAAGCTACCGCCCCCAAACAATAAGGCTTAACCGCACTCTAGTACGGGCTGATGGTGGTTAGTAACCACCAAAAACGGGGGATACCCAAAACTTGTCCTTTTGATAATGACATGATGATCAAAGATGAAATTTTAGGGTACGCTATTTTCAGAGAACCCCGCCGGAACTCCAACTTGGAAGGGGATTTGTGAAGCCAGCTGGGTGGGAAACGAAGTGTATTTTAGGACACCGACTAGTTGGGTTATACGATGGGCTTGAGGATCCCCAATCTCGGCTCAGGTGGAGTTGGAGCTGGAACGGCAGAAAGCGGAGGACGTCGGCGGCCAAGTCACGGTGGGTGTGGAGAGCCCGGTTTATGATGTTTATGGCGTTGAAGCAACACACATTTAGTTTTCTTTCAGATAAGTATTGAACATGAACATCTTGGGTTTTGGTCCTAAATCTTGATCCATGGGCCGGCTCGAACCGCAAATTACAGAATGAAATTAAGTGTTGCATCCTTGGGTCTTAAAGAACCATAAAGAAGCCATGTGGTTGGAAAATTGGGGCAGCAAAAATACATTCCGGTGGCCGACACCTCAGGCCTTGAAGGAATGTGAAACCCTGAAGCAGCAGGTGGGAAGGGGTGCCCTGCTTCCACAACTGGGTTCTGTCACCTCACTAGTAGATGAGTTTTGCTGGTGACGGTGGGGTGTATTGTATTTAGATGTATTCAGAACAATTTATCACAGTATCTATCCCAAGTGGTACTTATAACTTATGACTCAATCAACTTCCAGCTGTCTCCATTTTCTTTGTTTTCTTTAAAACACACAATATCCAGCTGGTATCTTCCCAGCCGCGGTCTCCCAGCTGCCCATATAGGTTGAAGACCTGGGCAAGCTGAGCAGCTCCAACCAAGCCGCCAACAGTGAGTTGGAGGTGCAGCTGGAACTGGAACGGAAACGCGCTCAGGAGGCGCCCGTTGCAGGAAGTGTCACTGATGCAAGAAAAACCCGGTGGGGGTGCAAGAAAAGGGTCAAACAAGGGGGCTTTTTGAACCCTTAGATTTGATGATGGATTTTGATGGTGATTTTGGGTTTTCCATGGGTTCATCCATTGCTGGTTCATCCATTGGTTAATCCCTCATTTTCCCATTGCTTCATCCACCATTTGGGAAAGATCCTGGGATGATTTCGCCGAAGGTGGCAGCTGCGAGCGCCGAAGAGGCCGCGAAGCGAAAGGCGCTCGAGGCCGGGGAAGTGACAGTCTGATGATCGATGTGTGATGAAGCCCCACAAAAATGAGGTGTTTTTGTTGCAACATCTGGCAATTAGTATACAACATGACCATGAAACATGATAAACATTAGGATTTCATCAGTAAAATTGGGAGCCGTTTTTTTGAAACCCAGCAGCCAAGGGTGGACATCCATTGATAAACATATAGAGATTTTGTAGATGACTCTAGTAGACATCGCAAGATATCATGTCATGAAAATATGCAAGAAGTATTGTCAGCGGCCTGATTGGACCTTGAAGACACCAACCCATCTGGGGTCCATGAAGTACTGTCACAAAGACTCAAAGGGGGTTTAAGCACCAAACATGGGGAGACCAACCCGAAAGCGAACATGGGGAGTGAGTGAATAGAGTTTGGCAGGTTTGCACAATATTCGAGCCATGAGTTGACGCTGACCAATCCGCGGCCAAATCGCCGCACCAACCCTGTTTCAATGATAACAGATTCCAAGACCATTGCAGGGATTTTACATGTCCTGTTTTGGGGTTAAGCATCGCACAACATCACCTTTTGGTATACTGAATAGTGGTGAGCTTCACAAAGGAGACGTTTGCACAGAAAGTATATGAAACCATTTAACTAGAAAAGTTCCAAAGTGGGGAGGGGTGGGTCGCAAAGATCAGATTCCAGGGATTCAATTTCTGGTTGTATTGATGCTGTTTTGCCTCATTTGTTTATTGCCGAAACCATCGATTTCTTGGCCATCTGTTTTGACCCATCCCCGGGGTTTCAAAACTTTATGAAAAAAAAAGTGGTATTCCCTGAACTACAACCAAATTAATTGATTCAGGATCTGATTTTTTAACATTTCCAAATTTCCCATGCATTGCCTGCCCGGTTCCCTGACTTCACCACAGGAGGAATTGGAGCAGGAGCGTCAGTTCGCCAAGGAGGCGGAAAAGATGAGGGGCAGACCGGAAGACCCCGTTTCAAATATGAATATCCTGGGATTTCCTGGGATTTCCTGGGAATATGTACATATACATACACTATATACTATATTATACAATATATACAGTATATATATATATATATTGTAATATATTTATGTATATATATATGTATACATACATACACTATATACTATATTATATATAATTTATACAGTATATATATATTGTAATATATATTTATATATATATATGTATACATACATACACTATATACTATATTATATAATTTATACAGTATATATATATATATATATTGTAATATATTTATGTATATATATATATATGTATACATACATACACTATATACTGTATTATATAATTTATACAGTGTATATATATACATATTGTAATATATTTATGTATATATATATATATATATGCATATTTATAGATCTATGTGGGCTTTACCCCCATAGCCATCCATGGCAGAGGTCCTTATTTTTGCAGATATACATTTAGGAATGACAATAATCCATACAGTTCACATTTTGTTCGCATTAAGGCACTTTATGCCAGCAAATGGGATTTATGTATGTATACATTATATATGAATATCCATTAATATCCATTAATATCAATTAATATCCATTAGTACCTTATTAATATCCATTAATTTCCACTAATATCGACTAATGCCCATCAGTACCCATTGTTTTCCTTTTTATGCATGTACCCATATTACTAGATATTGAGATTCCTACGCAGATTTATTTTCCCATCGTCTACCCAGCCAGGCGGCCAGTGAGTGCACTGAGCTGAAAGCCCAGGCAGAGACGAAGGGTGCTAAAGATTGGGCCATTAAACATGCCCCAGTTGATTATTCCAGGGGGTTTACATACTATTACATACTATTACATACTATTACATACTATTACAATCTATTACATACTATAACATACTATTACATACTATTACATACTATTACAACCGTTAGACAGGATAGTGCAAAAGACACACACACAAGTATGATGGGATGGTATAAGGGTATACAAGGGTATGGATCAATCAATTAACCAATGGGGTTGTAAGACGCACCAGATTGGGCTGAAGAAATCTGGGGAACATGTTGGGATTAATGAGGTAGCCACAGATGGGGGTTCCTGAGCAGTTCCTTTGACAGGCACAATCCACTCGTGTGAAGATGACCGAAGTTGAAAACCAGTGCAAAACGGCAGAGGAACCACTGAGATGGGCTCAGAGGGATTGGATGGGACAGGATGGGATAGGCCAAGGTGTAGATTGTTTCAGTTGAAGTTGATTGCTAAGAAATGACTCCATTCTATGGATATCCATAGTTTACTATAGTGAAGGCACCTTTTTCATGGAGAATGATAGTTCTTGATCCAATTGCATTGGAAGGTAGATGAGCGTCAAGGTTTGGTAGGCTTTTCCGGAGCGCTGCCAATATTTTTTATTGCCACATAGATATCTTTTTTGCAATTTACACCAATTGTAACGGATTTTGGAGTAATTCGCAATACACTGATAGTATAAAACATATTGTATGTTGTCTAGGGCAATCATGGTAATTGTATTGTAATTTATGTATATATATAATGGATTTTATGGTCGGCAAACAATTGTAGGTCATTGATGTCACTGGAATCACGGTTAAGGCTGAAACTCTTCATATTTGAGGCCAGCCCCTCCTCAAGTCTGATATGGAACAGCTAAATTGGCCATTTCAGGGTGCAGAATGTCATCATGTGGACAGGAGAGGTTGGAACTTGAACGCCACAAGGTGGAGCAGGTCCCGGGCTTTGGTTTTTCTTTTAAAGTTCGCTGGTGAAAGGAGATGGCAGGACAGGTGTTTCTTGGTTTTCAAGAGCCCCAAAGCCCAGAGTTGTTCGTTATGTGCAGAAAGTCTATGTGTATGAAGTAAATGAACATATATTATATTATATATATACACACATTATATATGTATATATATAGAGCTGCAACATTGTTTGTTTGAAAGGTACATCTTCATACATTTCCACATGTCGTTTGATTTTCCAATATTGTTACCCAGGCCATCTCAGAAGTGGAAGCCTGGAAAAAGCAGGCGGGAACCTGATGCAATGTGTGAAATTCACGGCTTCCCCGCTCCTAAGAACCAATACAAAAAACTTGCGGATTTTCAAGGGCTCATTGTTTTTGTGTAATCATTGTAATGTATAATATATATATACATGCTTTTCATTATCCTTCGGAGATACCAACGTTCTCCGGATTTGTGCGTGGAATCTCCACGTGTTTTTCGCCATTGGCGTGTTGCAAGCCCCAGGCCATGTCCAACGACAGCGCTGGAGCCGAAGCGATGCAGGAGAGAGTGCAGTTGCAGGTGGGGGCTTACCCTCAGTTTATGTCACTGTGTCACTGTCTTGGTAAAATGATGATGATGATGATGATGATGAATAATAATAATAAAATTTGGTGCTACCCCCATTTTCATGAGATACCAAACATATGCTCGCCAAATGGTACCCACCCCCAAGCAATGCGCTTTGACAACACCTTTATACGCGTTGATGGTAGTTCATAACCACCAAAAACTGCGGGATACACAAAAATCGTCATTTTGATAGGAACATGATCATCAATTATGACATTTCGGGGTGCTAACTATTTTCAGACAGACCATAAGAAACTGAATGGGTTTGAGAATCCGACTTGGCTTTGACTTTCCTGAACCTAACTGGGTGGGAAGCGAAGTGGATCTTTGGACACCAACTGGTTGGGTTGTAACAATAAAAACTATTGACAATAATAGTAAGAATAATAATGTGGTGTTTACACAATTATTTTCATTGTCCCCATGATCACCATTATTATGGGTACACACCATCCTCAAATGGTAGGTTTATGGAATTGGCTTTACCACATGACCAATAGGCCCAATAGGCTCCTGCAGATCCCTTGGCTCAGGTAGACTTGGAAGCTGAACGTCAGAAAGCACAGGAAGTCGGAAACGCCCAGTTGGGTGTTATGGTGGAGAGCCGAGTAATGGATAAAGATGGGAGGTTTGGTTCAATTTTAATCAACAAAACAGGGATACATCTATACATATATTATATTATATATATACCTATGTATATATTACTCTATATACACAACATCCCCCTCTAGATATCCCTTATAAATCCTTATAAAATCGATCAGCCCGGGATCCGCCAAAAAAGTGTTTTTTGGTCGGTTTTCCCACTTTTTTCCTTTTTTTTGAAGACCCCAATCACCCTTATATAATGGCGCCATTTCTTTGGGGACACCCCACGAAAATTCTAATTTTATAAACCGGCACCTTTTTTTTTCACTAACATGGGAAATTGCCCAACACAAAGGCTGGGCACCAGAAAAAAACATATAAAACATGATAATATATATATATATATTTGTACTATAATTGTGCCTTATAAAATGCCTGTCGTGTATAATATCGAATTGTCATTTAATAACCAATTGGAGCAACCACCTCTTATAAAATGTGGTTTTCTATGAAGTGTCTGTGACTCTCATTTTATAGGACACTATTCAATTAATTTTGAAAAAAACTATCAAACTTATATCTTCGTTATAAAATGGCAAGCATCCTAAAATGAGTGAAACGCAATTTTGTAAGCAAAAAACGTGTAATCAATTTTATAAGGTGTTAGCAACGTGTAATCAATGTTCTTTTGAACATTACCAGTATTACCAGCAAAACTGAGAAACACATTCCTGGAGAAATTGGGTTTGCACAGTTTTTTTCTTATAAAAAATGCCCTGATTTTCCTTATAAAATGGTTCCCTCCTGTGGTGCCATCTGAATTCCACCTATCTAACCCCCCGGCCTTATAAAATGAAGAGGTCTGGGGTGAATTTCACCAATACAAGACATGCCGGGACGCTATAAGTTTTTTTTTGATTTGTTTACTCCCGATTTCTCATTTTATAAGTTTTTATATTATGCCAATTGTTGACAACCATATATTGTCACCAACGTTGGCGCCATTTTATGAGATTTTGTAACGTGGAATTGTCATTTTATAATCGCAAAAAAATAACATCCTTATAGAATGGGCGGATCCCGGACTCCGCCATTAATCACAAGGGGGATTACACAACTATATATATATACATTATATTTGTTTACCTCGAACATTCAGTAACAAGTGCTTAACCCGGCCAAGACATGTGCTGTGGGGGGGTCAAGGCCAGGTGGGTCAGCGTCCCACCAGGCTTTGAAGGCCTGCGAAGCCTTGAAGCAGCAGGTGGGTTCTGTCACCTTTGACTGGTGGATGAGCCTCCCTAGTGGCGGGGTAATTTAGCCCAATTGGTGCTTCCAGCTCAGTAAACACGCAGATGAATCATCAGTTATCCACCATTTTTTGTAGTTTAAACATGTTTAAGACACACAATTTCCACCTATCCTGGCCGAAATAGGTTGCGGACCTGGGCAAGATGAGCAGCTCCAACCAAGCCGCCAACAGTGAGTTGGAGGTGCAACTGGAAGTGGAACGGCAACGCGCCCAGAAGGCCCCGCTGCGTGTTGGATGGGGGGTTGGGGATGGGGATTCTCGAGGAAGCGTGTTCCATTTAGCCAATGGGGAACCCATGGGAACCCCAAAGTTCCTGAAGGTGGAGGCTGAGAGCGCCGAAGAGGCGACGAAGCGAAAACTCCTCCAGGCAGGGTAAAGATGGTGATTTCATCAGCCAGAGCCAGGGAGGGACATCCATTGGTACATAGGGATTGTTTGCTAGACATCATAAGGAATCCTAGTAGGGGTATGATGTCTATGAAAAATAGAAGTAATGTCAGTGGTTCAATTATTGCCAAGCTTGAAGACACCAGCACGGATGGGGCACCAAACATGGGGAGACCAACCCAAAGCACACATGGGGAATTTGGTGATCATGAGGTTGTGAGCCATGGCCGCACGAAGATTCCGAAAGCATTGCAGGGGTCAAACCTCGCCTTTTAGTTTAGTGCATAGTGGGGAACCTCACATCTAAGATGTTTTCAGAGAAAACATACAGTATGTAAACTAGAGAAGTTCCGAAGTGGGTAGGGGTGGGTTGAAAAGATAAGATTTCAGAGATTCGATTTCTGGTTTTGTTTTGCCAAATGTGTTTCCTGCCGAAAGGCCGAAACCATCCGATTTCTTGGCTATGCTATCCACTGTTTTGATCCATCCCCGGTGTTTCAAAATCTCGAAGCACACTGATATTCCCTAAGCTACCATCAAATGACTTGATTTAGGATCTTTATCAGGATCTTTATCAGCTTTATAAAGGATTTCGATGGGTTCCATTCCCCTGGCCTGGCCGTGGCTCCCCGGGCGCAGGAGGAGTTGGAGCAGGAGCGTCAGAGAGCCAAGGAGGCCATATGATGAGGTTACCAGGTCACAGTTTAATCCCATCGTATCCCATCCCCCTAATATAATATAGCATACATAACCACCCCCAGATGGTCCCAATATGTCCCAATTATGTGCCGACTAGACTATGGTTTCTAGGGGTGTTTAATGTTGGGGGGATGGGGTTACTGTAATTTGAATATCCTCTGAAGTCCTGGGAATATAGATATTTTCTTGGGTCTAGCCAATATTTTTGTTTGGGGTAGAGACAATGTGACACCCCCTTTCTCTTGAGAACTCTTTCTCTGCAGTTTCTTTCTTTTGGGCAAGTCTTTCTCTTGAGATGTCTTTCTCTCCACATCTTTTTTTTCCTGGCTTCTCTGGCTTCTCTGTCTTCTCTGTCTCTCTCTCTCTCTCTTGACATCACTTGCACTTGGTGACACGCCAAGAGTGGGATATTCATCCATTAGTGTAGACCAATATCTATTGACATCCATGTATGCACATTAGTATTCATGAATATCCTATTCATACACGTAATTCACATCCATTCATGTCCTTTGTTAATCTCTAGTTAATCATACGCATATTATCTATATCTATATCTACATCTACATCTACATCTCGATCTCGATCTCGATCTCTCTATCTGTATCTCTATCTCTATCTCTATCTCTATCTCTATCTCTATCTCTATCTATCTATACAAGATGGGCCCCCCAAGATAGCTAAGTTGCCTCATAAGTGGCTTAACTATGGTTTATGGTAGATATAGCTATAGTTAATGGTGTTATAATGGTTTATAAACCAACCTTCAACTGGGGTCCCCATCCTATATATATAATATATATATATGGTCCCGTCCTCCGTCTCTCCACCCCCCCCCCCCTGGGTTGGGTCCCCAGGTGGTAGCCCCAATTCCCTTCTTTTTGCAAGCTATTGGCAGCATTTCTGAGGTCCAGC
>Ga0126342_10005237_pt1 | contig 22535 bp, 17 predicted proteins | sample Cyp1metagenome_FD_92528 | JGI IMG/M metagenome (GOLD analysis project Ga0126342, IMG submission 92528) | Coral microbial communities from Lord Howe Island, Old Settlement Bay, Australia - Cyphastrea 1 metagenome | ecosystem: Host-associated > Invertebrates > Cnidaria > Coral ...
ATATATATATATATATATCATGTGTATATATATATCATATATATATACACATCATGTATATATATAATGTGTATATATATATCATACATATATATATATATATACATTGTATTATATATAATATTGTATGTCACATATATCTGGGTAAATTATGATAATTCACTAACCTGAATTAAGGCCATTTGGGGATTATTCCCCTTACTAACCATGATTCCAGAGAGGTCGCAGTGAGGTCGTTATAATTTACCCAGATATATATATATATATATATATACATACATTGTATTATATATATATATATCACATTTATATGTGCATACATTAAAACATATAACATACATACATATATTGCGTATAATATACATGTATACATGTATAGATGTCCATATCCCCTGCTTTCGTTGTCGCAGTGGTGTCCCACCAGTGACGTTCTACACGTCGGTCCCAAAGGATCCACCGCTCCGTTCGGAGTGGATCTGGGGGCCGTGCCCGGAAAAACCGCCGAATCTTCACACGGGCCCTTCGGGCACCGTGCCAAAGCTGGAGCGTTGGAAAATTTGGAAACTGCTGGGGATTTTCATGGATTTTCATGGATTTTCATGGATTTTCATGGATTTTCATGGCTTTTCATGGATTTTCATGGATTTTGATGGATTTTGATGGGCTTTTAGGGTGTTCCGGAACTGAAGATGATATGAACTTGGTACCTACTGTTGTTCTTCCCTGTTTTTCTGGTGCGCAGCCTCGAAAAACATTAAAGGAGTTCGTCCTGTAGCCACAGAGGCACTTCCTGGATGGCTTTGTCTCTTGAGCCACGGGGCCCGGGTTCAGGGTGTCACAACAGACGCAGCTCAGCTTGACACGGGCCCATAGGGCATGGTATTGTGGCAGAACTAGTCTCTAGTTGCCAGTCTGAGTCTGAGAGGTTGAGGCAGATGACAGACCAAATCCAAAAGTTTAGGACTTCGAGAGTTTTTTGGTGATCTGAGTCGGTACTTTCACCTGAAACGGCTATGGCTCGAATGACCCAACTCCGTTTCTTGGAGCTCCATTGGTACCCCATAGGAATAGCTTCAACAGGGCACCCCAGATTTGGCCCATCTGTCTCTCCTTTCAGCGCCTATCTGTACAGCTGTCGAACCTCGTTCGCCTCGCCAACCGGAATGGGGGACCCCAAATTGGTGATCAAAAAACCACTGATTTTGATGGGGAAGGCCCAAAACATCCGACAGGCGCGTTAGTTTTGCTAGGAAAAATTTGATACGTTTTTGGACAAATTAATGACATGTTCATCTCCGAAAGTATGAACATCTTCGAAGGTTCAAAACAAATAATTACTGTACTGCAAATAGGATGCACTTGTCATACCGCTCCATTGAAGATGATTCCACAGAGCTTCCCCCCATGGGATTTGTTGCTCCCAGTGAACAGAAAGACTCGGCAAACAGAAGGACACTCCCGTATCGCAGACGCATTGCGGGAGAACATGCTCTGCCGTTGTCAGTTCAATCTTCCATCAGGGTAACTCAAACATGGCCCAGAGGCAAAAAGTGATACCTCTGGGCGAATTCTACTTTAGTTCGTCATCTTTGGACCAATAGTTCGTAGATTGCAGAGTTGTACCGCCTACTTCGACGTGCAATTCGACATGTCGTCCAACATTAATTAAGCATATCATTACAAGTAGATTGTAAATCATAATATCTAACAACCAAAGTTCCAAGCCGTTTGTATCATGTTCTGCTTGGATATATTTGGGACCCCAGTTACACCATGTTGCACCTATGGTCCCCCACCTGTGCAGCCGCTGGAGTTTGGTCCTGGCGTGCTGATCAAACTTAACACACAGTAAGATCCTTGGGTGAAATTATGATGAATTCCTTCGCAAAAGTATCCAGTTGGATACCAACTGAAGATTGAATGAACCAACAGGTGCCAGCCCGCAAATTCCCATGATCAGATCTCATGTTCCCAATTCAAATAGCCAGTTGGGGGCATACCCAATTTTCAGATACGAAACCCTCATCCTGGGCAAAATATGGTGCCCCAACCCCATCAACAGAGATACTTGGATACTCTGTTCAAACATGTTAGTGAGACGGATCATCTTCTCAAATTTGGCTAAAGAGTCACGATTTAAAATCCACAATTCACATAGTTTTGGCCACTTCTCGTGGGCAAATGTCTATCCTTACCATCCTTACCTTGAATTAAGGCCAAAGGGATGATTTACCATTCAATAAGTAGCATGATCTGGCCTTATAGTAAATCAAGGGTAAGATATCAACTGGTAAAATTCATCGCCAGATTCAATCAAGACATATCAAGACTAAGATTATATGTAGACATCTGGCTGAATTACCATCATTCAAGCTGCATGATTCCCCCAAATCCACTTCCCATTCCGACGGAAAACGAATTTCTGGCATGGTCCAATGGTCGCCTCACACACCTTCCAGTCTCTCCAACCTCGGCTTCAGAAAGCAGAAAATATGGAGCCAGAAGGGGGGAAGGTCAACCAGGTCTGGTGAAATTGTGGCTGTTTAATTTATGGAGATCATTCTAAATACTACAGTATTATATATATATATATAACACATAATGTGTAAGAATATTTCCGGGTATAATTTGTGACTCACATATAACATCATATATGACATCATATATGACATCATATAATTGATGATATTACTGGATTGTGTTTGATTAATCCAGGGGTCCCTCCGAATTGTGATTAGACAGACTGACATGATAAAACAGATGACTGGTCCTGGCGTTCATCATTCGTCTTTGGAGTCGAAGGAACCTGTAGGACTTGGTCAAAATACCAGTGAGGTGTTGAGTCTTTACGAAATATGTCGGAATGAATAGAGGTACCACTGGTATTTACAATGTTGAGTATTTTCAATCCAGAAAATGCCGGACTTTGAGAATACCAGTCGTATTTCAATCTAAAGACAATCTAAAGACTGTTGAAACCCGACGACTGGTAGCTTCCCCAAGAAAATTCTCCGGTTATGGCCCAATGATTGGCTAAGAGAAATTATATAAAAGTAGAATTTTTGTGATAGTGACCTTCCCATTGATGAAGAATCCATTCATTGGACTCTGGGGTCATTTCTACTCTGCGAGTCCCACTGCTCAGAATTCCATGGCTTCCTATTCTAAAGAATAGGAAAGGAAAGACCACATGTAGGGTACCCCAAATGCGTTTCTCTGAAATTGGATGTCCAAAAATCAGTGGTTCATCCTTCTTGTCTCTATGAAATTGTATGTTCGGACCCTGACCCTGACCCGAAACGCCATGGTCTTGCTGAGCACCAGGCTTAGCGTCCAGCTCGGCGTCTTCCGCAGACCTCGGGGAAGTCACTCTCCGGTCATCAAACATGGCAATGGCACATCTCCAATAATTTTTACTGTTGATGTTCCATGAAAAACCCTCCATTTCTTAACATACCATGGCTTTTTGGGTCACTTGCCATGGCTTTATTATACCCAAAATGATCTCTTATACCATGCATGAAAAACCCTCCATTTATGGAACATCAACATTAACAGATACTCCATAATACTCCATCATCCATAGTTCTCTTCAGTTGCCACGTTTGATTACAGGGTAAATTACAGATCGCCAAGAAGAGTTCTGTCATTTTGACAGAATTCCCCCGAATCCAATCATCATAAAAACGTCGTGACGTCGTAGCGAAGTCATTGTGATTTTTTCCACCATCAATCTACCCTCTGGTAAATTAACAGTTTGCTATTGAAAATGGGCATTGAAATAGTGGTTTAATTAACAGTTTGCTATTGAACATGGCCATTGAAAGTTCGTGGATTTACCCACTGAACATGGTGATTTTCCATGGGTTTTTTGGTGAACGTTTACCAGGCCGGGTAATTTACGGTCAACTCAATGCCGAAAAGCGGTGCTTTTTGCCCGTCACCGCGCTTGATCTTCACTCGGAAGCGCAGGCCAATGTGATGAGAGGAGGCCCACGGACCACAAGATCATCAAATAGATGAGAAAACTGTAGTTCTTCATCTGAGGATATGGGGCACTCACCTTTCCATGGCGCACCTGGCGAAATGGCGATGGACGAGGACGAGTCCGCCAGGAATCCTGTTCCCTCCCCAGGTCTTCAAATACAGAAATCCGCGTAACCCACTCCCATTTCCCGTCATAGTTATATCAAGATATATCAGTCATATCTTCTTAGTTATATATGTCTATATCAATATCAAGTCATATCTTCTCAGTTTATAACAATAGCTATACATATAACAATCGTCTTGCAGCTTAGATGTCCCCATTTGATCACCCTGGAGCCACCAGCTTCACCTGCGAGGGATGAGCAATGCCCGCGCAATCCAGGAACTCGAAGATGTACCTTGGCCGTTTGGAAGGGATCAACGGAGAACGTTGTAGCCACCTCTGAGAATATTCATGGGAAATCATAGGAATATAATATAACATCATATCATATAAAATAATATAATATAATACAATATAATATAATATAATGTATATATATATGTGCGTGTAGAATATGTATATATATATATATACATGCATATCAGGTACAACTATCATGTAAGTCATAATAACTTTTGGGTAGAACTCAAAAGCGTGATTCTAATCACCATGGGAGAACCCTTTCAACTACGGCCACAAAGACCCAGTTCTTTCATCATTGCATATATGTATGTAAATGTATATATATATACTGTATGTGTATATATATATTATTATATATATATATATATTATATTATATATATAATATTATATATATTATATTATGTATATTAAATAATATCTATCATATATCATATATTATGTATTATATATTATACTATATATTATAAATATATTTTATATATTAAATATCATATATAATATATTATATATTATATATTATATATTATATTATATATAATATATAATATATATATATATTAAATAATATATACTATATATATGTACTGTACATATCCCTATGAAAATGGCAAAAAATGACCATCCCTTGTGAAAATATCAACCATGTGCCATGGCACATATATTGGTATGCCGCTCAGGTCAGGATCCAGCACTGATTCAGGGTTTCTTGGGACAGGAGTACAGCAACCCCAAGAAAGGTGGTGGTTTCAACCCCTCTGAAAAATATGATAGTCAGTTGGGATTATGAAATTCCCAATACATGGAAAAATAAAAAATGTTCCAAACCACCAACCAGATATGATATATTTCTATGTATATATATAATATATATATGGAGGTTACCATACATATATGTAAATGACTCTTCTATCTGTTGGAGTCTTTTTGCTGGTTATTGAAACGTCCCTCCTGAACCACACGTCATCTGCAAGTCGCAAGAGCAGCTGCGCCACCGGGAGCTGGAACCTTGGTTTTTTACGGATCACCGGATCACCAATGATCTCCGGAAACACCGGGGTGTTGACAAAAAAACGTCTTGGTTACTATATATGTACATTATTCTGTATAAATGTCGATATGTAGTTGATGATTCTATGTTTTGCTAGTATCAAGTATCACTGTATATAATTAGTTTTTTTTTGCAATATGTATATACGTATACTTGGCGGTTCACCCCAGGAATCGTAAGTGGGTTATATAGTTCACCCCATGACTGGACCATTGCCAAGTTAGATTGCGGGAGAGTCTCTGGATCGTTGACTATAAATGGATTGGATGTCCAATTCCGGATAGTTCTATATATAAACATTATATCATGTATATAAGTTATATGTATATATTACGTATATATATATGTTATATATATGTAACATATATATGGTATATATATGATATATATATATATATATATAAGTTACTTATATGTGATATATATATATATGTGTTATGTATGTATATATATATATGTTATATATATATATATTAGGTTGAATATGTATATATATGTTATATAGATGTTATATATATATATATATATGTTATATATATATATTAGGTGTTATATATATATACGTTGTATACATATATATATGTGATTTATATATATGTGTGTGTGATAAATATATATATATATATATGAGTGTGTGCTATATATATATACGGTATATAATATATATATATATATATACGTTATATACATGTTATATATATTATATTATATATTATGTGTATAAAATATCATATATATATAAGATATGTTATGTATATATGTGCTATATGTATATGTCATATTCTATATAAATATATATATATGTCATGTATATATGTTATATACATATATGTTATGTATGTACGCTATGTGTATATGTTATGTATATGTGTTATATATATATGTTATATATATATATGTTATATGTATATATATATATATGTATATATATGTTATATATATATATATATATTATATGCTCTATATATATATGCTATGTGTATATATATATATATATGATATATATAGATAGATAGATAGATAGATAGATTAGATAGATAGATGTTATATATATATATATGTTATATATATATTATATGTTATATATATATTATATATACTATATATATTATATATACATTATATATACATATGTGTTATATATATATGCTATATAAATATATGTGTTATATAAATGCTATATATGTATATTGGTGTTATATATGTGTGTGTTATATATATATTATGTTATGTATATATATGTATGTGCGTTATATATATATATATATGTATATATGTACATACATATGTGATACATATGTTATACATGTATGTATATGTTATATATATATATATGTACATGGCGATCAAAGCTGGCATTGCACATCATTTATAGATGGTCAATCGTATCAACAGCTTGATTACATATGGATGTTCCCTCTGGCACTGCCTCTCTCTAGGTCGATGTTTCATAGCCATGTTTGATTGCAGCGTTCGACACCAATGGTGGGGACAATTCTAAGGATTACAATGTATAGTAAATCCCAAACCCACATATCTTGGGCCATTTCTCATGGGTTCCCCCAAAATTAACCATGATTCATGTAGCTTGGCTGGTCGATTTCAAGCCTTCATCGGGCCTGGGTCCACACAGTGAACCATGGCAACATCCTTGAGGTCCAAAAGTATCCTGGTGCCCCAAGTGACATGTAGCAAGTGGGGCTGCAGCGCCCCAATTTCACCACCCAGCTCCTGTAAAAAAAGCAACACGGGCCGCCTGGGGTCCCCAAAAAAGTCACATTTTTTCATGAACCCCCATCTCCAAACCTAATTTTTTGGGAGGGGAATGCCACGAGCTCTCAAAACATCGGGAGCCGCACCATCCAATGCTTTGAAACAACATCATTTTACCTCTTAAATAGCCATATTTGGGCAGCAAATCTGGACAAACCATGACGAACCCATATCCGGCATTCAGTGGACAAATCCCAGTTTGCTTGTTTAAATCCCCTATTTTTGGGACAAACGGAAAATCATAAGTATTGGCCCATACCCATTCCCCATACCCATTTGTTGATGGTTACCTCCCATTGATCCATATTTCAAAAGCGCCTTGTTGATTGCTGAAACCCCTCGTTTTGCATGAACCCAATCAAACCCAGATCCATTCTTCATGGGTTAACTGTTAGCCCCGCATTTTGCTTGGTGACATCCCCCACTTTGAGTAGGTAAATCCTGGTTTTAATCCATTTAACCCCTCATTTTGGTGAGTCAAGTCGCCCAGATTGGTCTGTCTGAAAATCGGGTAGACCCATATCGGGGAAAATGATGATTAACCAGAGGATGGAATGGGTACCCTATTTGGGGGGTTCATAAAATGGTAAATCCCCAAAACCATTGGTTTCAACACTAAAACGGTCTAATTTTGGGGTACACAAATGATTTCGGAACCTCCATGTAGATGTAATTAGATGAAACTATATATATAATGTATAATATATATTATTATATATAATCATATATGCATATTTATATATAGTGTATGTATATATATATGTGTGTGTGGGGGTTTGGTCTGAAAATAGGCTATCCGCAATTCCAATGGATTATCATCATGTTCCCATATGTTCCCAATTAAACTCACCCAACTATCATAATATGCCACTAGTTCAATATCCCAGATTTCCCATTCTATTCATGTATATTCCATATGTCCCCCAACTATCATATCCCAACTCTTCCATTACCCTCTGGTAAACTAACAGTTTGCTATTGAAAATCGCCATCTATGGTTGATTTACATCGTAAAAATTGTGATGTTCCATAGTGATGTAACAGTCTACCGGAGGGTTCAATCCCGTTGATTTTCTGCTTCCCCAACCCCAGCTGGCCAGCTCCGGTCCTCAAGGAGTCCCAGCGTTCGGCTTCGGCAGCAGGCGCAAGTGCCGCCTTTTTGCAGCGCCGGGGTAGAAAGAGCGGCAGCAGCAAAGGCAGGTTCCAACCACCAGGGACGCCTGGTGCTGGGGGGCTGTTGAACTATAAACCTGGTGAATTGATGAGAAAATATCAGCTCCAAAAAAAGGTCATCTTCATGGGAAATCAACGAAAAATGTGTCAATTGTCATACGAAAATCAACTATAACGGGGATTTTCATGGAAACTCATCCTCATAAAAACTGTGATTTTGCTAGGACAATCAAGTAGGGTCCCATGCAACCAACTCCAAGTCATGAGTTTAACAATGTTTAACATGCCTCAACCATACTGATTTTTTTTCGGATGTGTACACAACATATTCATAAATACCATCACCTTTGGGGGATCCCATAAAATGAATAGATCCAATGCCTTCCAAGCAGGGTTCATCTTCCCTTCTCAGCTCATCATGTTCCCCATGAAACTTCCAGAGAGTTCGTCGTGGTATCCGGTTGCCATTTTGAGCCGAACAAAAAAAAAACATCTCTCCGGTTGCATATCTCATTGTATCTCCACTATGCCCTACTGCTGGGTAAGTCCAGTTAAATGAAATTAAATCCCACTAAATCCTACTTACAATTAACTAAAATTACACTTAAAATCCCCACTTGAATCCTAGTAAATCCCACTTAAATCCCACTTGAATCCCTTTAAACCCCTCTCAAATCCCACTTGCATCCCATCAAAATCCCACCTCAACGTATATAAATCCAGTTAAAATCACACTTAGACTTACATCCGAAATCCTAGTCAAATTCCCAACTAGATCGCTTTTAAATCCTGTCAAATATCCATTTCTTCCAGAAATGAGCGCCTGGAATGAGTTGTTGCAGCAGCAGCGACAGCGGCAAAGCCATTTGCAGCCGATAGCGCCGTTGCTCAGTCACCGCGTCGTTCAGCTTCAGGGTGCAGAGCCATTCCTATGGATTTTCTGGGATCGAATTTCAAACACTTACTGGTGCTTAGTAGGGAATTTTCGGGAATGATCCATAGTCACTAGTAATAATCATCCCATTCCCCCATTCCCCCATTCCCATCCATTCCCTACTAAGCACCAGTAACATCTGGGATCGGTGTTGGAACTGTGGCACCTCCCCCTATGAAGCTCCTGGCAAAAGCGGGTTGGATAGATGTTGATTTTTTGGGGTTTTTTAGCCATCCCGAAGCATAAGGACTAAATTTTCGGGGCTGGGCTGCCCCAGGTTTACAAGTCCAATTATAGATATAGATAGATATGTATATATATGTATATCTATGTATATATATATATGCTACCCCGCCCCCCCAAAGATCTACCATTTTTAGTTTTTTGTTGATGTCAAAGAGGTAGTATTCTTGGGGAACCTTTTGCAAAAACAAAGTAAGCACACTATTACTTTCAAAAAAGATAAGCACATACTCAGGTCAGAAAGCACATCATTTCTTGAAGAAAGCAATCTGTTTTAAATTGCAGCGTTCCTTTCCATGCTTGAAAAAAATCACCTTCATTCATAAACTGCAATTTTCCTTCCAAACAAAGTATGTCTTTTTTCAAGAAACAGTACCTCTACAAAAAATAGAACATTCCTCTAAACATGCAGTGTTTTCTTTCTGAAGAAGTGCAGTCCTCCTTTAAAACTAATATTAAGCCGTCCTTCAATCATACAGTATTTCTTTCCAAACACCAGATTCTAACATGTTGGATATGTCTTTGTTTATGCAACAGAGAAAGAATAATATCTTGATCAGCAATTCTTAATATACAATGAATATAGCTTCATTATAGATTCCATATACTGTAATATACCAGTTTATTGACCATAAACATATTCTTAATAAACCTTTAGTAAACCTTTGGCATACCTTCAGTATCCCTTTTTAAATACAATTTAAGAAAACAAATTAATATACCATTCAATATACCATATACCTGTAGCATTCCATTGGATAACGATGAAGCTACCTTTAATATACAATTTAGTTGGCCTTGAAAATACCTTTAGTATACTTCAAATATATCTTCAATGCAAAAAACTTCACTACACCATTTAATCTACCTTAAATATACCATTTAATCTACCTTAAATATACCATTGTATCGGCCATGAAAACATCTTTAATGCACCTTTAGGATACCTCTCTACCTCTAGAATACCTTTTATTTTCCATTTAATATGTCTTTGATAAACCTTTAATGTACCATCTATACTTAGTTTCCCATTTAAGAATCGTTAATAGTCCATTTGATATACCATTTATATATAGTTAAAAATGTCGTTTACTACACCTTTAATATACCTTGAAGGTATATACCTTTAATATACCATTTAATTGACCTTGCAAATACCACTATGCCTCTAAAATACCTTTTACTTACCATTTAGTTTGCCTTTAACAAACCTTTAGTATACAATCTATACTTAGTTTACCATGTAAGAATCATTAATTTTCCATTTGATATACCATTACTATATGATTTAATATGCGTTTAGCATACCATTTTATATACCATGAATCTACCTTTAATATACCATTTGGTTGACTTTGAAAATACCTTTAATATACCTTTAGTATACCATCTAATACACCTCTAATATACCATTTAACATACCTGTAGTATACCTGTAATATTCCAGTCTGGCCATGAATATATATATATATATATATATAATATATATATATATTAGTACATCTTTGAAATACCTTGTGTTTACCACGTGTTTGCCTTTAATATATCTAGAATATACAATTTAGTAAGCGTTAATATTCCAATTGATATATCAGTGATATTTATATATATAAATATCATTAAACATGTCGTTTACTACACCTTTAATATTTCTTGAAGGTATATACCGTATTATATACCTTTAAGATACCATTTAATTGACCTTGAACATACATGAACATACCACTATACCTCTAACATACCTTTTATTTACCATGCAGTTTGCCTTTAATAAACCATTCACATCTTTTTCCAAGTGCGTGTGCAAACGTTTACAAACGAGAGGAGTTTTGGATTCAAGATTCAAGATTGTGGGAAAACTTCTTGAATCCAAGCGCTGACTGACATGGGGCCCTGGATGACAGTCAAGGCCTGGAATCCAGGAAAGTTTGCAAAGTTTGCAAATTTTTGGGAAGTGTCTGCGTGTGTGCGTCTATATGTGTTTGCCCCCTTTTTGTTGATTCTACGCATATGCCTGTGTATATGTATACGTGTTTATTCATATATATATACATGGTCCCCCCCCTTCAACTAACTGCTCGATTATCATCCCAAACCATAAGATATGAAAAAGGTAGGTCAAAAATGGTCGATCTTTGGGGGGGGTACTATATATACATGTGCATATACAGTATACACATCTGACATCTACATGAACCCTAGTAATCTTATATAGCTAGTGTTGGCAAACCAGGTTAACTGTTGGGATGATTGTGATTGTAAGTATAGTAGGATGGTTTTATGAACCAACAAACATAACTAGGGGGCACCGAAAAAAAAAAAAGCCCTTTGTTACAAGTTCCATAGGTTGGAGCAACTCTATGACGTGTCGGTAGTTGCGCCACCTCAACATCACAAAAATTGCCATCACTGGGGCTGAACTACAAGCCGCCAAGCATCATGAGCAAAAATGCCAAAGCAAAAGGGCGCCAGCATCAAGGGCGGGAAACTTTGGAAAGGCCTAAGGAATGGCCCTCTGAGCCAAGATCCCAGCCAAGATCCGAGGTCCGTAGAAACTCAGACAGGGATGGAGATAGAAATTGCAAAGTTGAAAAACAATGAACCGAATTACAGTCAACGGTGACATCAAAACAGATTGGTTCCGTCCTCAACCAATGGGCTTTTTTTTGTTCGAACGGCTACCGGGGAGATATCCTGCACTGGGGCAAGCACTTGACCATACTTGACCATTAAAGATTCGAACAGCGCTAAAAAAATAGGGATATATGTATACCGTATACCAATTAAATTATCTCGTCATTCTGAAACAACAAGTGAAGAAGGATTAGTTGAAAATGGTGATATTGCTACTATCTATTACTGACTGTTTAACCAACATTAGCGAGCCCATTTTTCGGAAAGGTCGGTTCAACTCATAGTCCCAGCTGCAGCTCCAAAAAGGCCATCGAAAGGCAATAGCACCCGGCACTACCTCGAGATGTTTCGGACCTTCTTAGGATTCGGAGGGTCATCCATGATCATCCCCAAATGACTTTGAAGTTGTGTCATCCAGGTGCCTTTCAGACCAGCGAATCGTGCGTCTTTGACCATGTCTTTGACCCGTGCTCTGGGCGGCTACAAGGAAGTTGGCTGGCCTTGTTTCAGGTTGAATTATCCCATAGGGGGGCGTACTCCCCAAAGGAGTGACCATCTGATAGAAAGAACGGTACCACCCCAATTCAGCCGGTGAACCGGCTCGCCAGAGTAGCAGCCCGATTCTTTTGCAGTTGGGGGCTCATAGCCATGGGATTTTAACCCCAAGTATGGGGCCCCACAACAGTGAAATCTATCCACTCACAAGCGGAACTGCGCTTGTTGCTATTCGGTCTTACTGTGGTTGAATAGGGGAAATTCTGATACAACCTGGGATTTTGTTGGACAAACCCACTCAGAGCAACTGTGTGGCAGAAATCACAACTGGGCATCTTCCAGATTCGACGACGAACATGTGGAGGGGTCGCCGAGACATTCTGGCCGACCAAAGTACCACTTCTGCAAGGGTAAACCGTTTTAACAACAAAAAAGAGTCATTGCAATGGATGAAAAAATAATAAACAAGTACCATTTTTCCTGATGAAATGCTGTTTAAACCTCCATGTTTGCGAAAAGGTCCGCCATTTCTCTGAGCCAAGCTACTCAGCAGAAACACCAACGAGGCTATCATGGGCATTGCCCGCGCCCGCTCCAAACGCTGCAGACGCTCCAGTGCCATGGAGATCAAAGGATACCTTGACGAATGGGGATTCAACGTGATTCAATCACGAAAAATCCGGACCTGTGGATTTCATGGACGTCTGGGCTTAAAACATAAAAAAAATATGGGATTGATATGTCTGGATCTCAGATCCAAGCCATCAATGGGGCCAGTTGGATAGGCTCCCCCAGAAAGGTGACCCCCACTATCCGATTCTTGACCGTTTTTGCCTGGTGGTTGAAGCAAGTTGTTTGACGATCCCCGATTCTGACCAGTCATCCTACAGACGAATGGGAATGCGTTTGACGTGTTCCATATTACTCCAGGATGACTATTTGTATACAAATACATATATATATATATATATACAATAAAAAACATTTACCATGAGGTCCAGTGAGTTCGCCAGAAATTCGTAAAGCAAGTTGATGTTCATCCTGGAAAGCAATCTTCGGATCACACGATCACCCATCGGGACCCAGCAAGTTTCTTCGTCATCCTTGCCCGGGTCTACGGTCTACCTACGGTCTACCTACGGTCTACCTACGGTCTACCACGAAAACAAAATCGCAAACAAACCAACCAGCATCAACCAGCTAAAATCGCTTATTTCCAGCGTTGAACATCAAAATCAATCAAATTCAGATGGATATGAGTCAAAGTTACCTCGAATGGGATGGTTCATGCGGAAAATTACCAAGATCTGCGGTCGGGCTTTACATTTTGTCCATGTTGAGCCATTCAAATTGTCACCTGTCACCTATCTCTTCCAACTGCAAGCTAGTGCCCACGTATAAGTTGGTTTCTGCCCATCCAGCTATGGATCTATATGCCACAAACCCTACAGTTAATGGCATATATTCATAATGAACAATGATTAATCTATCCAACCATGGTACACTCTATAAATCCATTGGTTTTTCTCGCCATCATCCCTATGAGAAAAACCATGGTTTTTCGCCCAAGAAGCAGGAACCAGCACAGAAAGAGCCCCGGCAGTGGCCACAGCGGCGCATTCCAACGATACGCCGGGCAGTGGAGCTGTTTCTCAGGGCTGCAGAGGGGATGCCATGGCACCTGGTCGGATGGCCATTCCAAGCTTAGCTGGTTAGTTGTGAGAAGCTAGGATCAATGCATATTTGAAAGCACTAAATTACTCAAGGTTTCAGATGCATCGGTTACTTGCGACCACCCTAACAATTGAAGTTCTCACCAAACTCGAAGCTGGCTTCATGGAACTTTATGGAGATCCGATGCGCTGGGTTTGTCTGAAATTGGCAATCACTTTTCCACGGGTCAATCACACTTTTCCTCTGTTCTTTGATGGCCATTTGGGGTCACCATTTTCGAAGCCCTTGAGCGAGCCTTAACCTAAAAGTTGTATGTAGGTAATTAGTGATGATCGCTCTGGGACCGTGTGAGGGTCCAGTGCAAGACCAAATGAGGGATACCCTGACATTGTTTTTTTCGGACTAAAGGACGTAAAGGATGGATTTCAATGGTTTCTGGTTCCACGACATATCATCTTTCCTGGAGAATACATGTCTTTTGCGTTCAAATCGCCCATGTTTCATAGGTTCAGCACATTTATTGTGTTCCTGAGTTTCCAGCCACCAGACACCAAATGTCGCTTTCGGGGCGAAGAAAAAATCCACAAAAAAATATCCTGATCAGTTTTTGAGGCATATGAAATTGGGATATCCTGACATGTTTCCCATCAAACCTGATTTTGATGGCTTCTCAATATGAAATTGGTCGATTTCTGCACCTGTGTCCGCCTTGACCTCGCCTAGTTGTCCAAAAAATTGCGCTGGTGATTTCGTGGTGGTTTCGTTTCTTCACAGAAAATATGCCGAAAAAACATTCTTCAAATGATTTATGAGGAACGACCTTAAAATGGCGATATCACCAAGGCAATCATCATCTGGATAGGTGTCCAAGTCGCCATTTGTACCTAATAAATGAAAGGTAAGCATTCGTCTACAAACAGGGAATGGTAGACTGTTATGGTTGATGAAGGGAAACCTATCCAGTTATCCACACTGTGATGCTTAAAGAAAATTGTTACCAGCTACCGTTCTTGCCCATTCAAATTGCCATCAGTTGGGATCTGTATCTTGCATACCCTCTGGTAAACATACGGAAAGCTATTGAAAATGGCCATTGATGTTGATTTACCCCGTAAAAATTGTGCTTTTCAAGGTAAAATATATCGTTTACATCTGATGTTCCGTCATGATGGGATAAAGCGTTAGTGTATATAGAGAGATAGAGAGAGAACCTGCAAATTATCTACAATACTATGTATATATATATATATATATATTACTGTTATAAGTATAAATCTAATGATCTATACACATAGAATCATAGAATCACATGTGTATATATATATACGTGTATATAATATATATATATATACATTTATTTATTTATTTATTTAAGATCACATATAAATAAACATGTTATTCCATTTCCGGATGGAATTTCCCATCCCCATCCCGACCTGCCAGGTATGCAGCCCAGCATAGCACAAGACGTCGGGGCGCCCCGTGGCCACCGTGGCTGTGGCCATGGCCAGCAGGTACCAGCGCAGCCGGCGGCTGTTGGCACCAACGAAGCGATGGTGGAGGTACCTGGTGGGTACCCTACGTAGCTAAGTTGGTGAACATAACTCCAATTTCACTATGGTTTATGATTTATAATTTATAACTATATATAACTATATATAGTATTCATAGGGTTTCTAAGATCCCCACTTTCATCCTCAGTTTTCCCAGTTCTACCATCTGGTTATTTAACATAGCCATGGAAAATCCCAAAATAAATGGAGGTTTCTAACTGAGAAATCATCTATTTCTATGGGCCATGGCTTCCATGGCTATGTTAAATAACCAGAGGATAATCATCGACACAAATGTTCAAACCATTTAGAACTACCAAAAAGGTTCTATGATTACAAGCATCATGAACCATGAAAAACCATAGATAGTTCGATGATTATCCCATCTGGTTTCCAAGATCAACATAAACCAACGAACTAAATGGAGGTTTCTAGCTGGGGAAATCAACAAACTGTTGAAATCAACGAACTGAATAGAACTTTTAATGTGAAAAATTGTATAAATTGCGGTTGTAGATAGGATCATCCGGGATCATCGACTCGACACAAATGGTGAATTAAATTCCAAACTCGAGGCTTTAATGGATGGGAATCATCGAAGTAAATTCGGTGGCTTTTCCATCGTAAAACTCGTGCAGTTCTACAGTGAAGTGCATAGATTTCACAAGATTTCACCGTGAAGTTCCAGGGGCCCCATATCCCAACTTATGGGGGGTTCAGAAAAAACATGGCTATAGCCATGAAAGGTACCTTAGCTGCACCATCAAGTTGGATGTTCATCCCACTTATATGAGCCATATACCTATGAAATCCTATGAATATGTAGGGAGTTATACTAGGGCGAACCATTAAAGTACTCCGTCCCTAAGTGGCATGCACCACCACCAAGTACCTCTTTCCAGAGATGTTCAGCCAAGATGATCTGGGATTTCTTCGGCCAAAATGGAAATCTATATAACCAGCCAAAATGGGGATTTGGCGAAGAATGGTGATTTAACCAAAAGTTAGGACTGCCCTGACCCAGCTTCTGGGAAACTGAGCAAAATGTACAAAATGTATCTGGAGGTCTCCTAAATCATGGGGCTACCCTAAAATCCAGTCGTCATGGATGACCATGACTTGGTATAGGTTAACCCATGGTGACGACTCGAAAATCCCTGCCTCTGCCACGGACGCACTTCAGATCGGGCGGTCAAGAAGCCACTGATGACCCTTAGAGTTGAACTGATCGTCACTCTGATCATCTGACATGGCGAAGTAAAAACCGTTGACGTCTGTGTTTCCGCAGGGTACGAAAATATCAACCCTGAAAAACCCTGAAAAAGAAGAAGAAACATGAAGAAACACTCCATCTTTCCCAACAAAAAAGTATCAAAACAAACTTGACAATTTCTTCCATTCCCCTTCTTAGATTACTGAAGGAATCTGCACCACGACTTGGCCCCCCCAGAAAAGATGTCACGGGAAACTTCAAAACAGTCCCTATAAATTCGCCATTTCGAGTTTGGAACATCACCTACTGGTTGGTGGTTGAGCCACCCCTCTGACAAATATGAGTTCGTCAGTTGGGATGATGACATTCCCAGTATATGGAAAAAAAAATATATATAATGTTCCAAAGCACCAACCAGCCTAAAATATGTTGTTTAACGATGTTAAACTTCTGACCACAGGTGAATATGTTGTTTGCTTCTGCGACTCGGCTCCCAGGGCTCCCAGTTCTCCTCAGCAGTAACCTCCGAGCAGCAGCAACTTCCAGATGGACCACTCCTCCCGCTGGAGCTGCAAACTTCCGAGCCAGAAATGGTCCGTGATGATCATCATCACCAGCACAAGCCTGGATGTCGACTATGGAAAAATGGCAAGATCAAAAAGTAGTGATGTACCGTTGGAATCCCCAAAGGATAAAAATCATGATAAATTGGATAAATTGTATGTGATTCACTCACCTTATTTTTTTTTCATAAATTCAGTCCAATGATGTCGAAATTGATCTTCGCGATTTAGTGTTTGGCATCACCATTTACCAATGTGGTTGATGCCGCCCGCGCACCAGATTTCTGGTCATTTCCCGGGCCTACCCCACTGGAGCAAAGAGCCCATTCCGAAAAAACGATAGCACCACACTGAGCTACACCGCGAAAGGATTGGTTTCTGATGTTTGAATGGATTGGTTTACCCTCTGGTAATGACTAACATAACTATGGAAAATCACCATTTATAGTGAATTTTCCCATTAAAAATTGTGATTTTCAATAGCTATGTTAAATTACCAGAGGGTAAGGGAAAATCGACAGGAAAGCCTAGACCAACTAATAGTTCTTACCACCGGACCGGTGGATTTCACCAAGATTTGTCTTGAAGATACCCAACTTCGAAACGGAATAGCCACCAAATTCGAACCCAGAATTGAATAGACTACTTTAGCCTTAAAAGCGACTTTAGACTACCCTCTGGTAAACTAACATAGCTATTGAAAATGGTCATAGAAATAGTTGATTTACGCATTAAAAGCATGGTGGTTTTCCATAGCTATGTAACAGTTTACCAGAAGGTAACTACTTAAACCCAACTTTCAACCACCTGTGCTGTGTCTGAACGCCGCCTCACAGCCTCCACAGACATCTCTACAGTGGCTCGGCTCGATGCCTTCTGGCTGTGGGGCCGTCCAGGGGCCACAGGTCTATGTATTTATGTATTTACTTATCTATCTATATTCATGTGTTTAATGTATCTATGGAATTATGAATTTATGTATCTCTAATATCTATGTATCATATGCATATATAGTAATATAGATGTGATATATATATATATACAATTATATACACATATTCTATACATATGCGTAATTCTGCCAAAAAAAGGCAAATGGTTTTCCGAGACCTTCGCCTCCTGAATTTGAGTTTATCCCGTGACATCCCCAACGAAAAATCTCCCCTTGATGTCCCCTTGATGCTTCCCCTATCAATTGTTGGTTCTGCATGTCTTGCGGAATGGTTTTATAGTTGAAACCTATAAAATCCCATCGAAATCCTAAATCTCAGCTTAATCCATCTTAATCCCAAAAGATCAAATTTCAAATCCCAGAAAATCGATTCAATCTGACAAAACACCAAATCCCACAAATCTTACAAATCCCATTAAAATCCTATGAAATCCTCACTTTTCTTGCTTAAACCACCAAAAGTGCCTATCTCCAATCCCATCAACCCTCACATCGCACCTCCTCTGCTTGCGTCCCAAAGAAGACCATGGCCGCCGCGCAGAATGCTAGGTACAGCACCACGCAGCCGCTCCACCACTTCAGCTCGAGTCCCCTAAGACAGTGGATGTGCTGGCCCCAATGTGGGATGGAAGTGGTGATGATTTTGGTATGTTTACTCCAGTTTCTAGCCCATAACATATATAATATATATATATATGTTAGAAATGCATGTGAATATGTATGTGCATAATATGTATGTATTTCTATTTATACACCCCAGATATCAAAAATGGACTACAACCATTCTAATGAACCGCTTGCTATCTGGGATGCTTGTCCAAGTGGAGTGAACTGAGAGTGGGTGGATGTGGGTGGGATGGGTTGCAGTCAAAAAGACTTCATCAAAATGTCACTGGGACAATCTCTGTGAGGATTGTTTCGCAGTGTCAGCTGAAACATTGAAACATCATTGGTCGTTCCAAAAGCGGCCATGAAATCGTGAGTTTGTGGCATGTTTTTTTTTGAAAAAACCTGCGTCGCGTGTATTGTAGTCATTTTGGGATGGCTGGCTATACCCTCCGGGACTCCAACATGGCAATTTTTCACATCTCGCCGCATTTCTAGTTGATGTTCCCATCAACTAACCTTCAATCATAGGGGATTTCCCATGGATTTCCCAGCCATGATTTTCCGGACAGAAAAACGTTCATCTCCCACTGTGAAACGTTCACAGAATCAACATCCGCTAGCGCCTCGTGCTCGGACTCGGCCTGTGAGTTCTGCTGTCATCCCATCCTTTCAAACCCTTGGATCCTTTGCTTATAGTGCTTTACATAGACTCTGGTTGGCGGCTCTAACCATCTTGGAAAATGATGGAGTTCGTCAATGGGGTTGGGATGACATCCCATATATGAAATGGAAGTCATAAAAGCCATGTTCCAAACCACCAGGACTAATATACACTACAAGCATACGATTTTCTACAGATCTGTGTGTCTTTACTAAGTACATAGCTACCTTTTTTGGGGGTACCTTTGCTACATACACAAATGATTTTACGTATATCATATACCCTCCGGTACTCAAACATGGCTGGGAAATGCCCAGCAACTGGAGCTTTCTAGACGGGAAAACCAGCGGGTTCGATGTCCCATCCCAAATCAACAAAAGAGTTATCTCAGAGTCAGAATTCCTACAGAAATAGCCTCTGGTAATTTAACATAGCTATTGAAAATGGCCATTTATAGTGGATTTTTCCATTAAAAATTGTGATTTTCCATAGTTATGTTAGTTTACCAGAGGGTACCCTCTGGTAAATAAACAGTTGGACCCTGAAAATGACCCATTTCCAATGGAAACTCGTCTTCCAACCCCCATCTGCCAGGGTCTATGTTAATTTACCAGAGGGTATGTGTAAAAAAGACGTGGCCCTGTTTTATATTTTTAAGGGTTGGTAGTGGCTTCACCCTCTGGTAATCGAACATGGCTAGCTGGGAAATGCCCCATATAATTCGATGATTTTCCCATGCAGCAACTGAGGACACCGGAAGCTACAAACCAATATTCCATCAATATTAAAAATGTGATATAGTTATATCCTATCAAATTCCCATTCAAAAAACAATCGAATCCCAAGAAATCCAAATTCACCCCCACTAAAATCCCATCAAAATCAAAAAAAAAATCGATAATCCCATAGAATCCTCGAGATCACATAAGATCCCACTGGAATCCCAAGAAAACCCATCAAAATGTCATGGATCCTCGGCATCCCGTTCCCACCTGGCTGGTTGCAAGGCGTTGACCGCGCGGGCGCGGAAGGTCTGCCGGGCGCGCATCCACCAAGCCTGGCCATGGAGATTTTCAATGGGGATTTTCAATGGGATGGGACTTTTAATGGGAATGTAATGGAGATTTCAGAGGTCAGGGATATCAAGGGATATGTATATTAATGCATATTATATATATATATATTATATATGTATATACAAGGGTACACATATAACCGACCATATGAATTGGGTGTGTCTGGCAATGTTATAATTACAACTAGCCTTTGTATATCCAACATGGCTGGTAACCCACAGTTTTTCAGGGAAAATCACCTAGAACTTCCATGGCGTCCATATGTAAGGTCTATGTGTTTGGCCCTACATGGCTCAGTACCTCCATTTAGGTGCCTGAATGGAAAATAGAAAAGGGGGTTGGGACGGTAACCACCAACAATACACACCGGTGGTTTTAACCTGGGCGTGAATCAAAAGATCAGGCCCTGCAAAACAGGACTGACCGGTCATTTCGCATGGTGCATCAAATTGTGCGGTGGTGCCATAGGTTTGCATGTCTGTTCGCAACTCATGGACACAATCATAGGGATCTTCAGGGAATACCCGGCAAATCCCAGCAAAATGGAGGATCGCAGGCCCCAGAACATCTTTGGGGGTATCCAAAAAAAACTATAGTGATATTATAATAGTATAATAGCTATAATTATCTATAGTTATCCGTTCCCAAAAAAAAAACGATAGTTTTATCTACTATTATGAAATTTGATGGATCAAATTAACCCAAGGAATGGTCCGATCCGTACCTGGCACTGTGCTTGTAGCATATCCAGCTGCAGGCCGGTCAGCTGCAAGACCTACACCATCATCCCTTTCCTATGAATTTTGAGGGGTCCCATATTGGAGGTCTTTGATACAGGAAATGGGATTAAGTGGTTTGAAAGACACCTTTGGAACCTTTCAGTGACCTGAAGACTTGCACAAGAAAAACGAATCGGTTAGAAGCAAATTGCAGAGGGTTGAGTCTCTTACAATCATGGGGCCCCTACGAAGTACAAATGGCCTTGTAACTGCCACTGGTGTCTAAACCGGCAATTTTCCTTGCGATGCTTTTCCCCAGTGAAGTTTCACTGCGGGCCACCGTCTCATTGTCCCATCGGCTTCCGGCAAAATCCACCGGAAAAAGGGTGTATAAAAATACCCCCAAAAAAAAATTTGGGGATGAATTTTCCCAGGATCTTCCCGGCCAGAAAGTCAGGCCAGTCAGGCCCAGGTCACGGCACCCAAAACCTGGCCTGTGGCAAGTCCTCAGGTGCTTGGACATAGAGGAATGGCAAGGCTTCACCGCCCACCTTGGCCGGATCACTTGGAGAACAAAGTTCCAAAATCAAGCAGGCTTAGATATATCAGCAGCCTTAGTTATTCGTATATAAACATATATATATATATACACAATGTGTATATATGTATATAACTATATCTGTATATCATATGCATATATATATATTAGACCATCTACTGGCCTCTATGTCTGTGGTCAGCATACCCCCACCTCCAGGCATGTAAGAGTCCATGTCGCAGTCCACGTCGCAGTCCACGTAAGAGATCATGTGAAAGA
>Ga0126342_10005238_pt1 | contig 22534 bp, 24 predicted proteins | sample Cyp1metagenome_FD_92528 | JGI IMG/M metagenome (GOLD analysis project Ga0126342, IMG submission 92528) | Coral microbial communities from Lord Howe Island, Old Settlement Bay, Australia - Cyphastrea 1 metagenome | ecosystem: Host-associated > Invertebrates > Cnidaria > Coral ...
AGAAACTCAATATAAAAAACCTATCAAATTCAACATATGAAAATAAGCAAATTATACTGTAATTTACAGTATAAATCAAGGAAAGGTAGGTACCAGGGGGGGGTACCATATATATATATATATGTACATACACAATATTAAATGTGACATATTTGTCGACTCACCTGCATATGAGTTTCTTTTGCATGTTCACATAGACTCGAAAGACACATGCTGTCAACTGCCACCGGAGGCCTTCCATGCAGTGCTGGACGGCTTGTCCAACGCCGATAAGAAGAAGTTCCTAATGTTCGTCACTGGCATCGAGGCATATGGCTTACTGCCATATAAAGCTGGAGCTTATCCCAGTTATAACCGGGCACTACTGTGGATTTGTATGAATCAAATGAATTCAAATGATGGGGCAATTCCAACTCATCGCTTAAAATCTTGAGTGACAATTGCTGTATCAATGGATTATCATCATTTTTGCCCCAATCTTTGATGACAATTTTTGGGGTATTTGGGTATTCCACATCTTTGGACACCGAACCGCATCGAGCAACAGGTGCCTCCCGAACCGCAAACGGAACAGCTCACAGCATCTTGACGAATCCGCCTGACCTGGGTATACCAACTTCAAAAACTTTGCTATCCATTTCTATAGGCTATATATATATATATATCTATATATATATATATCTATATATATATATAGATAAAATATATATATATATAATTCCAGAATATAGGATAGATATGGATAGATACTTGTAGTATGAGCAAGTGTGTGACGGTAGTCTCGCGGAGACCTTGATATTTTTCATCACTGTGACTGCGTGTTCTCCTGGTGGCTTTGAGTACAGAACTGACGGCTTCGCCTTGCACTGTGACAAGTCACCATGGATATGCTCCACCAATATGGACGCAACAACTTAAGAGACTTTCTTTACATTTAGATCTTTTAGATGCCGATTTTATGCTCCAATTCTGAAGATCTTGGGACTTTGGCGGGCCTAGGTGCAGATGCCCTTTAGCGCCTTCACGAAAGATGAGTGACTTGGGCTGCTGGTGAAATGGTGGATGGATGTAGGGGATTTCCAGATGGGACCAGAAACCTATGGGGAACCTCTAGTGATCCAGAGTTCATCCCAACATGATATCAATGATATCTCTATTATATCCCTATTAGATATACAGAATATATATATATATATAATATATTTATCCCTATTGTATACATATATATATATATATACATATCCCTATTATAGATCTCTACCAAAATTCTCCATCCCCAATGAAATGAAACCACTCGAGGCATGTGGAGATGCTGGGCAAACTGCCGCAGGCGCATACCTGCACCAATACTTTGGAGTTGCCCAACTACTACGAATCCTTGCAGGAGACCGCTATGCCGCCAGTTGCCAGTTGCCACCGGTTGTCCAGTTTGGGCCAGTGCCAAGCCAGCCATGAAAAACCCAACTGGATACCCCTGGTGGATTGGTTATACATAAAAGATATGGATCGGTCAATCTATATGTAGGATATGATAGGATATTTTTTTTTGGATTATATAGGGACTTCGAGTAGCTAGTTTATTGGGGATTGTGATCATCCATCATATGTTTTGATGGCTCAAGTCTGACTTTCATCCAAACATTTGAAGCTCTACGGCTTGGATTATCTTGCAAAACATCCCTATATCATTGGATTATATTGGATTCATATGTGGTTGATATATTGTTATATAATGTTGCATTTGCCCGATACATGATTGATACATGGCTATACTCCAATTATGTATATAGATGGAACACTCCAATTTTACAAATGCCAAATACGGGTGGATAAGGGTAGGGGTTCTTCGTGTGTCAACCAACCACTTGGTCCAATCATTTTGACCCAAGCACAAATGGAGATGGTCATGAGTGATTCTAGTTGTAGAAAAAATCATCTTCGAACTCGGGATTTGTTTTCGATATTCTTGTTCCATCTTGTTCCCATGTCATGGGGGTTCGAGGACTCACATCACCATGTCATGTTCGTTTTTAGTACTCTTGAGTATAGCAGGAGTGTGAAATACGGTGTTTTTTGAAGGGTGCCGTCCATTTTTGGACTCCAAAATGGCCAGGAGTCTGGGCGCTATGAGCCTCAAGAGGCCCGCTGAAGTGGATTGAATCTTCGATGGAAATCAAGTTCCACCTGGAGACATATGTAGATATAAAACTGTCACATGCCTCAAATGTGCACAGTTTACGAACATGTGATTTCGCATTGCACAGTTCGTATTTTGTTGAGACAAGGCAGAATTGTTGGGAAACTGCCAGGGCAAGGCCAGCCGTGCGCTGATGACTGAGCTGAAGAACTTGATGAAGGACGGATGGCAGGATCTTCTGGGATGATTTTCCCCTTTTTTTGTGGCTTTTGGTACAAACGCCCAAAACGGAAAGATGGTCAGAGTTGAGGCTGGTTTATAATGTTTATATATATATATATATATGTTTATAGTTTTGAGTTACCACATGAACGGCATATTTTTTCAATCTTGGCCTGAACAACACCTGCAGAGGGTAATGATTTCCATTCCCTTGTCAACCATGAATCCAAGAATTCCAGGGATTCTCTCATTGGGAGACAATTCATTGGGGTCATGGATTCGATCCCCAGGAAAGGTTGCATACTGCCATCAACGAGACAGAGAGTGCGGAATCCCAGCCTGCTCTTTCGAAAACATGGCTGGGAGGCTGGGACGCCTGCCACATGCTGAGATGGAAGACTATTCTCACAGGGACTCTGTTAATTTGGGGGTGAATCATGTGTTGCTGCACTGTCTTCATTGGTGAATTAGCGCCCAAATCGCAAACGCTTGGCATGCTCAGGTTACGAGTTGGACGCCACTGAGGCTCGGTAGTTGGAGTTAAAGGCAGTGAATTTTCAGGTTTGAAAACATATATTGCATTCGATTGTTGGGCGAACACATTCAATAACATTCAAGTTGCACATGCTTGAGATACTTGTATCATGGGATAGCACCAGTATGGAATAAGTGGTAACTGATCAGATGTGAATGCTCTCAAAGACATTTGGGTATGAGTCAAAACTGGTACCCCATAGGGAATTGTTTACAACACAAATGACAAGTCCATTTGTGATTTCACCACGGTCCTTTTGGTTCGTTTACCCATACCTCATCTATTTCTGGAACTATTTCTGGAACTACGTCGATACATTGCAGTTGTTTAACATCTTTGGAGGTTGAATCATGGCCTCAATGGCTGGGTTACTGTATCAGGGGTCCCCCAAAGAATGAGATTTTCAAAAAAGTAAATGGTATCATCCATTACCAAATCATTACCATCCCCCAAAGATCAAGTGAGGCTTTTTCTTTCCAGGGTTGATGATCTAATGTATGTATATATATAATATTATATATACATATATATATAATTATATATATATACATATTATACATATATATATATATATATATACAATTATATACATAGTATACAGATAGTAACACACGTAAAGCTGATACATGCGGAGATAATCCCATCAGTTTGGATACATCGAATTTGGGGATTCTCTCCAGTGTCGACCTCCGAAACTCCACAGGATCGCTGCAGTGTGGTGCCGCCCGCACCAGTGGCGCCGTGGGCGTGGGGGCCTCCCAGGGCAGGGAGTGATGTCAATGTCTCGTTGTGACACCCAACTTAGACAGAACAGTTTATGATAAATTTTCTACAAATATCTACAAATATATATATATATATATATATGTACATAGACATATTTCAAGGGTTTTTCAAAAATTACTGGTTCACTAATATTTAAGATGAATCTGTTTTTTTCTTTTGGGTATCCGATTTCTATGGGCACCCTGGAGTCAAGGCCCAGCCTACCACCTGCACTGGACTTGTCGAAGGCGCCCCGGCGACGACCTGGGTGATTTAGGGGTACCCCCATGGATTGGTTTAAGGGAAAATCTACAGGAAAACCCCATATTTAATGGGAAAATCTATGGTTTCCTGTAAATTTTCCCTTAAACCAATCCAATCATATATACAGAATTTGTAAAGATGAAACTGTACATATATATATAGATATGTGTACATATGTATATCAGATATAACAATGATAAGATATACATATAGATATAGTACAGGATATGTATATAATTGTACACATATATAGATATTGAGAATGGGGATTGTCAACTCTGGGTTGGGAGCTTGAACCTGAATGTGACAATGCTGTGATTTACATGTTTGTCCGTGAAAACTAAAATGGAACTCCCGACAATGGAATTCTTGAACGTGATTTTCCCTTGGGACATGGCTAATTTTTTTGGGATTTTGTCTCAGTTTTTAGGGCTGGAAATGGCTTTGTCATGCTTTGTCCACTTATTTTTAGGTGCTCCAACATACTATATCCCAAAAACATTGGGAAGGATGATGCACCATCAGATTTGGAGGAATGATGGATGATTGGTGGATAACTTGGTCGTTGGGGTGCACCAAAACTGGATTCAAAAACCCTGACCAACATCCCAAAATTAATAAGCGGCCAGAATTTTTGACCCATTAACTATGGATTGTAGTGCATAAACTAAACCTTAGCTGCTCTTTATCAAGGTACAGCTATCTTTGGCCATTCGCGATTTTTCAATCACATGGGGTCATTGCAATTTCGCCCATCATCATTGCCCATTTCGGGAATCTTGGAGAATCTGGAAGCCCATCCCATGCTGTGTGGTTTTTCTGTGCCAGGGAGTCAGTCAAGACACGGAAAGCAGCCCAAGCGTTGCCACCCGCTTGAGGGTCAAGGCCCGGCGGGCCTGGCGGCTGGACCACCATTTCCCCTGCTGTCAGAGAATGTTAGTAAAGCAATAGGACAATAGGATCCACCAATTTACATAATTTTACCATAAATGGCTGGTATAAACATGTATAAATCTGTATAAATCTGTATAAACCATCAACAAAAAAGGGGTGGAAAAACATGAAATTGCTTTACTAACATTACTTGGAGAAACAAATCAGCAAGACCAAGACCTTTTTATTAAAGGAAACATCGAAAACAGCTGCACCCATCTGGCATTTTGACAACCAAGCAGCAGGATTCCGACAAGGCCGCCTCCAGTGATACGGATAGCGACTTGGCCATTTTTGGACGGAGAATGGCGGAAAATGAACCCTGGAATCATTCGAATCCGTAGAGTTTGGTAAGTTTTGGCTGAATTTCAAGTTTGTTATCCCAGGTTGGTCCATTTTTCGACAATTTTTGATCCAAACCTTTGCTGAGTAAGGCACAACCTTTCGTGGAACGCTTCGTTGACCGTTGGTGTGTGTGTGTGTGTTGAGTACAAACTTGGCCCATTCTGATTCTCCCAACCTTAATCAAGCAGTAAAGCTTGAAGTTAATGGTTGAAGAATACAGTTGGAACAATGCCAGTCTACTTAGTCTATCTTAGTCTACTTCTAGGGTTTCAAATTTCAAGCTGTTTTGAAACGGTTGAGACAGCTCTGATCAAAGGTGATCTGGGAATATCTGGGATGCTCGACCTAGGTTATCCTCCACAGCTCAGTTCCCGCAGTATCCAATCCTTGCGCAGTGATGCACGAACCTCCTTGGAGGTGTCGCGGGGCAGACAGTGACCTCCTTCCTGTGGTTTCTTCTGGACCAATGGACCAATGGACTTGGAATTTTGTTGATCTCTGGTTCCTATGGTCCCAGGGATTTTCGACCCATGGTCAGGATCTGCCACAAAACAAGCGCTTGGATGTGGACTCTCTTCTGGCATCTCTGGAAGAGGAAGCAGATACTCGTCATGCACCCTCACCAGAACGAAGGCTGCCTGGGTGATCTGGGTGGAGGGACCATTGGGCACCAACGTTTAAAACAAAGAATCCTGTTAAAAGCAGTTGAAAGGGACACACTTTGCTCACTTTTTGACACTTTTAGAACTTTTCAACTTCTGGTACTTCTGGGACTTCGTGACGATTGATATCCATTTGAGACACGAACACTGACACTGATCGCTGGTGCTTGATGTGATCATCCAGGTGATTTAGATGGCAGACATGCCCTTTCAGTGATTTTTGGTGATCAGATTTCGTTCCAGGGAACAGTTTTTTGGAAACCCTCTTCTTGGATGGATCATCCTTTAGACCAATCCTTTAAACCAATCCATTGATGTTCCTCATCCGTTGGTTCCCCAGCCTCCAGTAACTTCATGGAATCAGATGGAATATATGGAATCAGTATGAATTCTTCATGGCTAACATAGCCCCTTTAACTAGTTAAATCATGTTAAAACATGTTAAATAGTTGTTTTTTAGAGGTTTTATCCTGTTTTATACTGTTTTATAATGTTTTATAATGCTTTACTGCTGACCATTCGAAGAAATATCCCACTAACCATTGCAGCGGTCAGCCTCACAGGCCGAAGACGCAGGATGTGGACAGTCTGCTGGAAGATTTGGACCTGGAACTCAGATCCGGTGACAACTCCTGGACACATCGGGAACGCTTAGAACGCTTAAAGAAATGCAACATATTGTGATCCATATAATGTCTACGTATATATATATATAATATTAATGATATTAATGTAGATCTATATAGATCTATAATCTATATACAATTTTAATACATGTATACATTTTTAGAGAGGCGTTGACCTTTTTATTTTGGCATTTGTGTCGTTTGGCTTTTGGGCCAGGAACGATTTGCAGAGTCTCAGGAACTAGTTGTTTTAAAAACGCAATGTATTGAGGGGAAAATGATGAGAAGTTGAAAAAGGCTAACCAAAGGGAAAACAGCAACACACCACTTCAATGTTATTAAATGATCCCATATCCTGACCTATTTTTTTAAAGTTATTTGTACAGACACATTATATCAGTCGTCAAGACTGTACCAAGAGCCAAGGATGCGGCTTTGATGACATGAGTCCAGAGCTCGGAGAAGATTCTGCGACAGTGATGGAGAAATTTCATGATTGAAATCGATTTTGACAGGAGATATTCATAGAATTTCATAGATATTCCAAGGGTTTTTTTTGGGTGCTGGCCTCAAGATTCTCAAGATGTTGAGTTGATGGCTGGGTATGGCTGGGTTGGGAAACGGCTGAGTTTCTGTCCTGAAGCACCGTCACCTGAGTCACCTGAGTCACCTGAGTTGAGTCAGCCAAGGCGATGAAGTGACAACGCAGAGTGTAGATACCGCACCATGGATATCAACCAGGAAGACGGTCAAAATCTATCAAAATCTGCCAAATGTCACCTTTGAGTGATCCAAAACATTCCAAAACCATGCCAGTGCCAAAACACCAAAGGATCAGCCTCTCTTCGCCTTGCGTGAAATCTGAAGTGAAAGGCCAGAGGTCTTTCTGGGTCAGCGTGGGTCCTAGTAGTTCTGCATGAGCCAAACCAATTGCTGCAGAGGTCAGCAGGGTTGGTGTTTACCCTAGCAACAGATAGCAACAGGAGGGCTGGCTGCCTGAAACCCATGTTTCATTTGGCCAGAATTGGGGCAGACCTTGAAAACAGAGTTGTACTTAGACCACAGACAGACGTGTGTAGGTTGTAAAATCAGATAACTGGGGAGATGATTTGTCATGTCCCATATACCGAGGATTTTCCTGCCACTTTGAAGGAACAAAGTAGTATTGCATCATTTTGTCTTGCGAAAGATACGCTTTTGAAGCACCTGTTGCCTTCAGCGCCGGTCTCCGTTCCAAGAACGGCAGACACAATCCGTTCGAATGCTCAAAAAGGGGCCCTGCGCGAGTGGTTCCTGACATGGGCCAAGGGACTCCGAAAATCTTTGCAACATCCAGCGATGTCGGATATCAGGATTTTCTATGGTATAGGTAGACTGAAAGGAAAATGACCATACCGTAGATATGTCCATCTTTTTTGGCATAGTGGCCATATCCGCCATATCCCATTGTTGCTTCCTGGAATTTCTCCATCTGTTGGTGAAATACACACATATCCCCAACTTTCCGGGTTTATACCACATCCGAACACAGCCATCACCTTTATTGGTTAACTCCTCACAACAATTGATCTCCAACTTATCTAATATAAATCCTTGATTATACAGCCTTACATATAGAGAGATCACATATAATCACACACACACATGTATGTATATGCACATTTCTAAAGATGAATATAGACATATACATACATATACATATACATATATACAGATACATACATATAGATAAATAAATAAATAGATAAATAAATAGATAGATAAATAGATAGCTAACTATGTATCTAACCAACTAACTAACTACATAAATAAATCAATAAACACACAATAACATATATATATATGTACACACATATTATAGGCACAAACCACCCACTTTTTTCCAGGTGCGCGATGCCGCGGCCAAGAGTGCCTCAGCCCTTCTGAGCGCCGCGGCGCCGGAGCTGCCCGGGGAGCACAGATGAGCTGTTGAAGTGGAGATTTCACTGAAGAAAGTGGGGAAAATATGGAGATTTCCATAGATATACTGGGATATCATGGATATGGGATATATGGGATATACTGGGATATACTGGGATTCATATGGGATTTTTCATAAACATATGGGATATATTGGGATTTATGGACAGAATATGAAAAATATGGGATTTCATGATTAAAACACATGGAATTTAAATGTGGATATATATATATGGGATAGAATGGTAAGCCCAGTTCCAAAGATTCGGATGGATTATCATCATTTTCCTGACTAATTGGCAATTCTGGGGGAATGCTCCATTTTCGGACAAAGCCTTTTCCTGGACAATTGGTTGAACATTTAGGTTTTAGTCAAAAGAACTGGGGAACATGGAGATTGGATAAGCGCCTAGCAAAACAAACCATGCAATGGTTTTCTTTTGGAGACACCTTTAAACAGACCAGCATATGACCAGAACAAGTAATAGTTAATTCTTATTACCGAAGAGTTAGGAATGGAACCAATGCATTTATTGATAGTGGGTAATGCTTGCCATCCTCACTGGGACATATATGTATACATAATTCAGTCATAGTGGAGATTTTGCATGATTTGTTTGCATGTTTTTTTTTGCGAAATACAAGTAGGTTTTACCAGAAAAGAACATGACCAGCAAAAAATTGATATGGGATCCTCGGAAGCGCGTGACGTCTCCGAATGGTGGGCCAATGACAGTAGGCCTCGACGCCGGGACGACGGCCAGCAACTCTTAAGGTGGAGCACACCGTGACCCGCCACCTCATGGTCAATTCATGGTCAATTGCCTGGCTCAGGTTTTGGTTTCAACTTTGTTCCCATCCTTGTGGCTTCACAATTCTACAGGAAGCTGCGGTCAGCTTCGGCCAGCTTCTTTTTGAAATAGGCTCTTCAATGTCTTGAAAAAGATGGGATTGATTGAAGATCAGAGGGTAACCGGTGGTTGGCTTGATGGAATCTCTCCGTTACATTGGCAGTTGCCAATTTGGGGACCTCCATTGTCAAACTTCAGTTGGATCACAGCAGCAAAGTTGCACAATCCTGCACCACCAGGGGCAATGAACTATTCTTCTAAGATATTCTAAGGGACGTCCAATGATGGACACGACTACTTGTCACTTGTACATAAAATGAATGGGAATACGACTGTAGATGATTTGCAACTGGGCTAAGTGAAATGGGATAAGAATCCACTTAGCTCCAAAAATGATCACCTCCATTGTTAGTGCAATCATCAACCAGCCATATAAATTGATGGTTTCAATTCCTCTGAGGTTCATTGACGGCGAGCCCAGTGCAGCAGTTGAAGGATCCAGTGGATGTTCCCAACAGCCGTCCCAAAGCTCCAACGACTTTGTGACGCGGCCGACCGGGAGGGTCCGGTGTCATCCAGTGTGGCTTAAGAGAATCCCTTAATTGGGCCTTAATGATGTTTCCATCAAGATGAAATCCATTTTTTGGGGGGATTTTTTTTGATTTTCATGAATTTTCATGAACGCCACGCTTGATTACAGGTAAACCACATCACTCTCGTAAAATTATATAAAATCCACAACCAAGGAACCCACTGGTTAGATGATCTATGCGACTATAGGCCGCAGCAACAGGTGGTGTATCCGGAAGAAGTGAGGATACAACCCACCTGTGGCGTTGTTTGATGGTCATCGCATTCCCTCACATCGTGGGGTAAACCAGAACGGACCGAAGAGATTCAGATGGAGTTCGGGGGCAGGAAATGACACCATAGAACTCATGTTTGACACCGGGAACTTTAGGTAACTTCCTTGGTGGAATCGATTTTAGGGACTGTCCCAAGTTCCGGGGCAATGGATTTTGGTGAAGGAACTTTTCGGGGGAATCGGGGAACATTCGAAGACTTGGCAAGAGGGCTTTACATGAAGGGGCCAGTCTTCATTGACTTCTTCTGTTCATTGCATGTCTTTTCTTATTGATCGACTTGGGATAGTGTTGATTTTTCATATCCACTGAGGCAAGGCGCCTCATTCGACAGTTTGCTCGTGGGAAGTCCTTCCGCAACCGGATGTTGTACATCCGCAACTTGGATCAACTTGGTACGGTGAGGCTGCGGATACTGATTATTAATAGACTACTGACTACTGGTTGATTTGAGTTGGGGGTTGAGTGATGATTCCAGTTGGAATTGCAAGTGGGGCCGATGTTCATCAAATAAGGGTCTATGCACTCCTTGCACAACCTTGATGCATTGGTCATTTTAGGTAGTTGGCTCTAACAGCAGCCCTTCAGATGAAAGTTTTCTATCGGCAGGGAAGCCCATTGCTGATGCCAGCCATTCCCCAAAGTGACCCGAGTCGCAAGGTATGTGCGACTCAATCATCCGAGAAGCGCCTCTGCACGTCTTTACGGCTCGGGGGCTCAAACATGATACCGGGAGGATGGCCAGCCCTTTAGTATGGCATAGTATGGCCATGACTGGGGTGAAGCACCCCACTGGAAAACAAGTGAATCAAATGACTGCCATTATTGATCATTCTTGTCATTGGCAGATATTGGCAGTAGGTTTTGTACTGTTCCATATTGTTCTCCAGAAGCTGGAAGGACACCAAGTTCGAATCCCAAAGTTTCCGGTCTAGTTTTCCTGATGCAACTTGCTTCAAAATTCATTTGCCGAAAATGGCAGAAATTGGATGAAAGAGAATCAAATTTGATCATCAATCTGCAGAGTTCTGGCCACGACTCAGAGCTACTTTCCAGACTGCGCCAGGAATTTTTCATGCGACCTTTACTATGGTTGACCTTGGACCCGGTGAAGAATGTGCGGCTCTGTTGGGTTGGGGCCTCAATTGCGGGAAGATTTTCACAGGAATCCTCGGAATCCCTGCTGTTCCCCCACCTTTGCTGGGAGGCCACAGTGATTCTACCACACCTGCGAAAGGTGGGGCGATTGGGTTTGGCAGCTCAGGCAGTATCGAGTTGTTCTCCATATTTTCAGTTTTATTTTTGGGCCTAGTTCCACTCTTAAGATCCACTTCTAAGATTATTTTTGTTAATAGCTATAGACTATAGATATCTCCATGATATCCAGCGTTCCGTGTCGCTGAGGTCAACAACGGATGGTTCTGGCAGCGGCGGTGCGGCTGCGAAGCACGCTGGATCGCGAGGCCGCGCTGGATCCCACTGGGACGTTGGACCATAAATGGGTGATTTTCCAGCCACGTTACCGGTAGAAATGAGTGTCCTGAACCATAATTATCCATAGTTCAACTTGGAAATCTTCGAAGCCCAAGACTGAGAGTTTTGGTAGGCTTACGGCAATCACCATATGATATATATATATATATGTATGTATATACACATATCACATCTCTTTTGCATGATTTTCCCCTGCCAGGTGCACCGGGTGTTGGAGGAAGCCAAATTGCCAGATGTCTCTGAAGCAGAGCCACAACCTCAGAAGGGGATACCGACCCGCTCGATGGGATTTTTCTGGGATCGAGGCTAAGTGGATAAGAAGCATGCGGAGAAACTGTTCAAGTTTTCTTTTCTTGGAATTGAGTTGTAATTCAATGATATTTAATGTAATAGAATGTAATTCTACGGGATTGTCAGGATTTCAACCAGAAGTATCTAATTAATCTACGCCGCCCGCAGAAAACATGGCACAACATGATTTTCCGGCAAGAATGCGCTCGAGAGCAGGTAGTATTATGGCACAATTCGAAAGTCCGTGCCATGTGTTTGGGAGTGGAGCAATTATCGCAATATGTCATATATTGTAATTATTACTTACTTCAACCACAATTTTTCTCAGTTGTTAGTGGCTTACAGTTGAGCTGAGGATAGCAGAACTTCCAGATCCAGAGGCTGAGATTGGGGTAACTGCGGTCCCAACTGCAGCCCCAAGGATAGTGGGATGATTTTTGGGCCATAAAATATAGTTGGAAAACCCATCAATATGGGATAGAATTGTGAATATCATGGTGAATATCATGGTGAATATCATGGTGAATATCATGTGAATATCATGGTGAATATCATGGTGAATTATCATGGGTATATCATGGGTATGATGTTCTTTTTCCAAATCGAACAATATGATTTGGTTTCCGAAACTTGGGGATCCCATGGGATGGTGTTTCGAGACAGTGCCGCTGCCAGACTGACCTCGATGATTCCGACGGCGGCAGAGCACTCAGACACTGCACCGAAGCGGTAAAAAAGAGATTGGGGAGAGAGAATCAGAAGAAGACAGGGCAACATCAAATATAAGTATACTTATATATATATGATTATATGTATATATATATGTATATATCACGTCCGTAGAAATTCAACATATCAACATCCCAATTATAATTATCATACATCCACATATCCATAGATGGGCAAAAATCCGATCAACATAATATATCCATACGTTCCACTTGGTTTTCCTAGTGCCACCAAGGTGACATGACTGGCCAAGAAGGTGAAACTGGAAGCAGCAACTCGACCTCACCGGTTTCTAAACCCGGCTTCTAAACCCGGCTTCCAACTAGAGTGGACTAGGGTGCTCCTAGTTCTCTAGTTCTCAGGAAGTAAAACCATGTTTTACCCTCACTAAGAAAGCCATGGAAAATCACCATAATATTTGTTTTTCGGTAAATCATCTATTCAAACTATAGCCATGGTTTCCACAGCAAACTGTTTACTGGAGGGCAACATCTACAAACCACAAAAAAATGACTTCAGTTCCAAGGGAGAGACTGCACCAGTTGCACCAGTTGCACCAGCCATCGAGGTTCTGAGTGCGGCAACGTCCAGGACGGGAAGGGAAAGACCTGTTTGTTCTTTTGTGGTTCAAATAATTTCAAGTGATTTACTGTTTTTTTGTTTTTTGATATTGTATGATATTGTCCTTTGGTAATTTAACAGTTTGCCTTGGAAGTCATGGCCTATTTATAGATGATTTACCTGTAACACATGGTGACTTTTCCATAGTCATGTTAAATTGCCGGAGAGTAGATCTTCTCCATTCAACTTTTCCGATTGCGACTATTGCAATTGTTAAACTAGATACATTAGATCCAATCCATTCATATTTTTGATGGCTGGTATTGTCCCACATCTGAATGCTGTTTCAAACAGTGACGTGCCCCTAGAATCCACTGCTTAAACATCCGACGAACCAACGGACCTTTTGCGCCAGCGAAGGTGAGAGAAGCCTCGGACCAGAACGAACTCCTTAAGGCCCCCGAACTGTTTTTTTTGGGTCAAACTTCAGATTTGGTTCAAATATCATGAAATACTGGTCGATCCCCCCAAAAAAGGTGACAGTTACAATCTGCCGGAAGGATTCACATGATTGATAGTCTTGTTCTTCAGCCAAGTTGCATGGGGCTGAACATGAAAGGCTTGCAAACCGGGAGCTTGACACGGTAACGCGAACTCATTGCAGGTACTACTGTATGTGTTGTTTCTCTGATATGTGTTTTGCAAGCCGACCCAACAGGTTCGCGATGCACACTATAATTCCAAGAGGTTGCAAGTATGGATGTAGGTACATGTCAATTATATTTGGAATATCAATGGACGCTTCTCGAAAGTAGATGCGTGAATTTTAAGAAGAACATCGGGAAGAAAAGGGAAGAACATAGGGGAGAAAATAGGCAAGGGGAGTACATAGGGAAGAAAACAATGAAGAAATTTCGGGAGAACATAGGGAAATCGGTGAGAAAATCGGGAAGAAATTCAGGAAGGAAGGCTAAGCAAGGAACAAATCAGGAAAGATATTGGAGCGAGGACTGTCGATGTTTGGAATTGTCGGGAATGGATGGCAGGATGAGGATCCTCGATGTACTGGGATTCAAAAAGGAATCATTTTTGTAGTCTACGTTCATTTCCATCAAACATACGTAGTTCAAGACCAACTTGTGATTGGAATAGGAAACCAGGTATGTCTAGATTTACGTATGATCGACCAGTACAGTACGTGTTTTTTTTTCTTTTTTATATTCATTTTTATACCCATCCAGAAAGAATTAGTTACATGTCCGCAAAAGGTTACAACCATCTAGATATGGGTATGGATCAATACCTATAGATACATTTTTAGTGGGATGAACATCCATTTACCAGCTATTTTGATGTTCACCAGGGGTACACGGTTTTGACCCATCCCCATATCCATTTATATACACATCCATTTATAATACCATCTTTCCACAAGGCAATGGGGGAATTTTGGTCGAACCCTTTGGGATGGTTAGTAACATTTTTTCCATCAATGAATCAATCTATACAATTCTAAAAGTTGGAAAGAAAACTATACGTATTGCTAGTTAAATATTCATTACATATGTATACATATATGATAAAAACCGATAAGATATATATATATATATATATATGACATAATATATATATATATGACATGATAGATAAATAAATAAATATATATATATATATATATGTATATATATATATACACAAAATGATCAAAGAACAGGATTTCTATAAAATGCCCCTTTCAGTCCCTTGGGACGCTCCACAGGCACCGGAAGATGACGTGGAGTCAGATGCTGATCTTTGGGATGGGATTATCATGGGATCCAGATCTGTTCGTGAAGAATATCTAGGTGAAAGGAAAGATGATCATACTGAATATCTATGAATCTCAGATATCATGGCTTAATAATATCATATCATGGTATATTCTGGCTTATTATCTGATATATATATATATATATCTGATATCATGGCTTATTATGACGCATATTTAACATTATATGGATAATAAGCCATGCTTGGTGATTCCGGATTCTGGCGAATCGCCTCTGAGGTCCTCGAGTCAGGTGGGGAGTTTCTGCCGCTCGTTTTTAAGCCATGTGTTTTTAGGGGAAGATGATGATAAAAACGATCAACTTTTGGAGCTTTATAAAACCCCTAAAAATTCAGACAAGCCCAGAAAAATGGACATATACCACATTTTATGTAGTGATATGTAGGGTAGGGATTTTTGTGGATACATGTGCACGTAAAAAGCTGTGATTCACTGGTCGTTCTGAACTTGAAGATGAATCCACGGCACAATTTGTAGCCGAGAATTTCAACAAGGAGAACATCACTAACACTTTGACTGTCCAGTGAGGATACAATGCAGCCAGCTATTGGGGGGATGTATATACGAATACACACACACACTCACATAATCTCACATATATATATATATATATATATATACATACATATATGCATACATGTATTTTGTAGAAACACAAGAACAAACATCTTTCTCAAAGAAATAAATCATAAACGCACCTATCCGAACCGCAGCTTCTTAGCCATGCCCAAGCGTGTCGCTACAGCCGCTGCGGATATTCCCGGTGCAAAGGCGCCAAAGTGCGCCGATTCTTCGGCGACTTCGAGCGATGCGATGGGAAGCGCCAAGAAACGATTGGAGGAGCTGGCAAAGAAAGCTGGGCTGCGGGATACACAGGAAATCAGATCTGTAGTGCCTTGCTGATCTTTCTTCGGATGTTTGAGCGGAGATGGTAACAATCGCTGAGAGGATAATGTCTATGGATTTAATGGTCATCCTCTACAAATGGAAGTCTTTTGCTGGGAAAATCATCCTCAACTCGGTGGGTTCCCCAGCCATGTCTGAACAGCTATGGATGATGCTTCACAGGAATATTTTGCATTAAAAACACATTGCAACAACATTTTGAAAAGGAACACCTAAGTTTTCTAAACTGGATAGTGTGCCAGCTCATGAAGGCTGGACATTTGGAAATGCAAACTACACTTCTTCATGCATCTTTTGCAGGCATACTTCATATTGTTTCGGGTCATTGCTTCTTCAAACATACACTGCATTGCCTTGAAAGAACATCGCACATTTTGTATCAAAAAATACATCTTAAAACACAATTTGTCTAGTGAACATGTCTATGTTGTGAGATTCATCTTCTCCCTAAGCAAACTACCTGCACCATCAGCATGCACTGCCAAAAGGAAAACAACTTCCACAATTGTACAGGTCGTCTGCATACAACATTATCATCACTTGCAAGCTAATTTGGCAACTTAAAGGTAGGTATTGGGGGGCCTAGCGTGTATATGTGTATATATATATATACATGTATGTATATCTTGATTGTATATATATATCACACACACACATGCCTCATGATTTCTGATGATTTCGATCACTTTTGGTTCATAGACTAAACCTGATTTTCCCAGCCAATGACCAATATTCATGTTTTGAAGACACTGGCAACTTCAGCCAATCTACCAATATTTTCAGACACTTACATGGCTCACATTGGTTTTTTCCAGGAGTTCACCCACTTTTTCACCAATTTTTTCGGTGAAAGCGAGGTCAAAAAGCTCACCGTGGAGATTGTCGAGGCCTGGCAGAGAAATCGAGCTGCCAAGCTGCGTGGACAGGCCCGAACTGCCAGTTGATTCTCAGGGTTCCAAAAGGCAACTGGATAGAAAGAATAACTGGCTATATAGATATAGTGCTATCTTTATAGATTTATAAATAACTGGCTTTATAGATAACTATACTGGATGTATCTATCAATTTACATGTATAAGATACAAGATACATAAACATACATAAACACACACACTTTTTGTAGATGTGTAAACACAGAGAGAGAGAGAGATCTTTAGATGGAAGAAACAAGGTCATGTGCTGCATATTCCTGTCTCTGCTGAGATCTGAATATGGATACATAGTCCTGCTAACTTATGGATACTTATGGTACATATATTATATATAATATATATATTCCGAACCTAGACTATCATAGGGTCTAATTGTTCCGATAGCAATGGTCTTTCATCTTCACGATTCGAATGCGATTTTTCTGTGTTTGGTGAAAACCAAACTATGTCTATGGATACCCACAATTTTTAACATTTTGGTCATATCCCCGGTAGGTGAAAATATCAGTTATACTGAAATGATGCTCGTAGAAATCGTGATAAATCGTGTTATGTTTCCTCATTTTGGAGCCCAGCTGCAGGTGGATTGTGGTCAAATCCAGCGTGCAAAGGCAGACCCTTCGGTGGTGGGTTTTCTGCCTGTGGGCGTCAGCAAGCAACGAGGGAGGCTTGGTCAAATGGTCTCGCCCTTTATGCTTTTCACGCCCAAGGACTGGATTTGGGGGAATTTTTCATGGGAGAATCTCAAAGGAAACCTGAAATCTTTGTCCAAACTCTCTGGTTTTGGAAACTCACTGGTTGTTTCTGACAGTCAACCAGAGCCACTATTGCGCACAGAAACGAACCAGATGAACCAGTTTACGTCCGTGCCTTCATGGTGCTAATTTAGATCCTCGAAAACTTGCCCATATGCTCCCTTTAGGTCACGGTTGTTGGTTATTTTGCATCCTTGGTTGCTCTTTTTTTGGTTACATTCCCACTGAAGCTCATGCAAGGTGGGTAGAAGGATTTGCCCATCTATGCAGTGCCTACATATTGTCCATTTTGTTGTCTGCGGGCTATCCATGATGTTTGCAATCCGAGTTTTGTTGAAGCATAGACAAGTGACCAAAAACTCAGATCTGCGACAGCCCAACATCGGATTCTCAAATAAAGAATTGCCATGTTGTGCATTTTTTCATAGCCCCCTTTGGTATTCTAAATGGGGGTAGAGTTTGTTTTTTCCATTCATAGATGACCCAGTGAACTCCAGGACCTCCAGTCCTTTGCCACTGAAACGGGATCTGCTGGGGGAAAATTGTTGCCAGAACGACCATTGGAACTGGTTTGGCAGGCAGCAAAGATCAAGAAGTGACTTTGGATGGAAATCAGAGCATGGATTTTTTGAAAATGACGACAGTTTTTTTTTTTAAGCGGATGGACATAGACCCTAGAAATTTTGTGGCTCATTGTAGATGTGGATCATCATTCTAATCCACAATTTTTGCTTTTTGAAGGTGATCCTCTATCGTTTTTGCGCAGGTCGGAAGTAGGATCTGATGGCCTTCCTACCGATGCATATTTTCAGAGGAGAAGTGCCATCTACCACAAGGGCCAAGTCCAACGTCGCTACATTCCCACCGAAGAGATTGGGGGCGCCATCCTGTCATATCGAACACAGGCTCCCGTGAAGTACATCGAGTCCCGGAAATTTTATTGTTGTGCATATACCAAAGCTGTTGTGGAGACGGAATCCTACCAGTTTCTGCAACATCTTTGCCAGGATGGTTGCTTCACGAGAATTTTGTCATGTCTTGAACCTGAAAGGATTGATATGAACTTCAAACGGCATGTTTGGTACTTGGATGAGGGACCAGGGCCTTATATCTTCACAGTTTGGGGAAGTGAATGACATCGATATCTTCACAGCTTCTGCTAGATGACTTTGTATGTGTATGATATATCCACATTTTTTCCTAAAACTTGGTTTGGTTTGTTTTTTCACCATCAGTGAGACATTCTTTGCCACGACCGGTCGACGTCCGTTGTTCGGAATCCTCAGTAGATCGAGTAACTTATGATCAAACATCAAATTTGGGAGTACCCTATCCTCAGACAAACCAACATATTATTTTGGATTTACCACATGGAACCCATATTTATATGGGAGTATCCAATAGGAAATTCATCTTCCAGACACTTTTGTTTGGACATCCCAGGTTTCAATCTACTCCTCCTTGGACCAGATGGTCATTCGTGCTTGGAGCGGGAGCGACCGATGGACGAGAGTGAAGTGAAGCAGGCGCTGTGCGATGCCTACAACGATCCCAGCAAACAATTTGGACTTTTGGCTTCGGATTCAGGAAAGTTGTCACACTTTCATGATATTTCATGATCATCACCATTGCCATGCCATCATAATCACCAGTATTTGTTGAGAAAGTTTGATGGAATGGTTGAATCTGTCGCTATTTTAGTCATTTTAGTCATTTTAGTCATTTTAGTCGTTTTGACCCTCGGCTGCCGATTTTTCTGAGGACACGAGCGGGTTTTGTTGGCGATGCTGACACAGCAGTGTCCATGGGCAGATGCCCCAGATCCCACTGGCGAATTGGCTTTGTGCCCCTGACCCGACAAAAAATGGCGTGAAATCTGTGGATCTGTCCTGGAGTCCTTCACAGGTTCGCCCCCACAACGGATAAAACGGAGTGATTTTTCGGATTTCACTGAGCCTGAGGAAACAGAACTGACGTTGACATCACTTTTCAGGGGCAGATTTCCATCATTCCGACCTCGGAAAACAAGATGGTTGGTACTTGAAAGAAGGCCCAATAGTTCTTTGGTTGCCCTTGATGGTTTTTGCCCAAATTCCATGGCTTATATATATATATAATCATCATATTCCGAATTGAACAGCCATAAATATCATGAATCAGTTTCGCTATTCATTATCATGTATGATGTTATTTTTTTGGGTTTAGTTTCATCTTTCAATTAAATTGCAAAAACATGCAAAAACACCATATTTTCCCACAGTTTTCCATGGTGACCTTCCCATCTTTTCCGGTGACACCCATCGTCTGCCATCGGGCCGAAAATGGCAGGAAACTCCACCGCTGCCGTTGCGAGGATGCTCAGAGTGACTACAGTAGATGATGATGGCTGTCTATCCCATAGATGTTGGATATCTATTTATGTATAGATCATTATATATATATATATAATTTATTATATAATTATCTATATAATTATCTATCTATCTATCAATCAATCTATCTAATCTTATCTTATCTTATCTTATCGAATCGAATCTAATCCAATCCAATCCAATCTAATCTATCTATCTGTCTGTCTGTCTATCTATCTATCTATCTATCTATCTACTATATCTATCTATCTATCTATCTATCTATCTATCTATCTATCTATCTATCTATCTATCTATCTATCTATCTACTATATCTATCTATCTATCTAATCTAATCTAATCTAATCTAATCTTAATCTAATCTAATCTTAATCTAATCTAATCTAATCTAATCTAATCTTATCTTATCTTATCTAATCTAATCTAATCTAATCTATCTATCTATCTATCTATCTATATGATTATGATGACGATGATGATGATGATGATGATGACGATGATGAAATGTGAATATCTAAATATGAATATTACAAATACTATGAATGAATCCATTTACAGTAATATCAATGTCAATACCGACATCATCACCATCTTCACATCGAAGTTCCAAGGCCTAGACCAGTGCCACAGGCTCTGCGGGCTGCTGAGGGCATTGACCGAACACCAACTTTTAGCCATCAAAATATGGGGCTATCAATGGATACAACTGATAAATCTGGGTAAATTATAGCGACCTCACTGCGACCGAGCCCTGGAATCATGGGTAGTAAGGGAAATCATCCCCAAATGGCCTTAATAGTGAAATATTATAATTTACCCAGATAAATGATGGTTGATCATTGATTAGTTTGGGGATCCTACTAACCAATAAAAATGGGGCATATCATGGCATATCACAATCCAGCGGGAATTCCCTATCAACCAGCCAGGAACTGCGACCAATTTTTCCATTTGGGGCGGGGTGGTAAAAAGAAGTATGCCCGTAAGAGGCAGATACATTGCAACCATTACTATATACTTGGGTGCATTATTGCCTCCATTGAATATTTCTGTACTCTACTTGTATGTGTTTGTTATTGCGCCGGCCACATCACAACCCATGCACACTTGAGAAGCAGCCTCCATTGCTTCCTTTCCATGGGCAGTTGAGGACCACGTATTGATCCCATTGTTTGGTGTTGTCATGATATTAACCATTATTGCCCATTGTTAATCATTATTAACCATCATTAACCAGCGAAATATCATGGTATTACCATCTGGTTATTTAACATTTTCAAAATATCTCTTCTTCGGTGTTGAATCCCCACTGTGATTGTTGAAGTTGCGATGGTTTGTCGCTCTTAGATACTCTCCCCATGGATCGGAATGGCGCTGGACACCACGGATGATTCATGGGGGACATCACCCAACATGGGCACAACAATCAGGTTGGCATTTGCTAAAAAAAACAAGGTATCTCTTGATCGGTTGGAAATTCGAATTTAGATGGGAAACAAACACCTACTGTATCATATTTGTGGAATGATCATCCATTTGCGAGCCATTTTGGTGTTCATTTTGGGTGAGTTTCGACCACGGAGGCATTGAAGACGAACTCTCCTTTGCAGGGGCCATCATTGCCTCCCGCAGGGTGCCCAGAAATGATGGTGTTTTGGCGAAAGTGAGGCCAGTGTTTGATCAGTTATTGGAAAATAAGGAAATCCGATAACAAAACTATAAGGAAATCACAGGAAATCACAATTTTAAAACTAGTTTTTCTGTCAGTAGCTTGTATCAGGATGAGTGAAGATCTGTTGGGACGACCTGCAAGTTGGCTGGGTATGTAGGGTTTGCAGGATTCTGACAGGGGTGCTCAATGACTTCACACCCAGCCATCTTAACTCTTCAATCTTTCCCAGTTTCTGTCGTTTCCATAAAACCAGCACTTGTGAGTACCAAATTGGAGCCCAAATATCCACAAAACGATTAGTCATTTGGTCACCCAGACCCAGGGAATAAACTGAAGGCACTGGCAGGATAGCTAATGGTTGGAGGAGGCTTGCGAAATTGGGTGACCTGGAACATGTTTTTTTGGAACACATATTTCGAAAGAAAACCTCCATGTTCAATCCTTTCACTGGAGGTTGCTGGCTTGATTCACAGCGCTTGGCGCAGGATCACAGGTCACAAAAAGATTTTATTGTCCCCGGTTGCAGAACTTGAGACTATGAATTCTTTTAGTGGTCTTTGTACTTCGACTGGAGAAATGTTGTAGCTATTGTTGCCTTTTGTCTCACAAACGTCTTGAACTATTGGGATCCCAGGAATTTGCTAGGATGACTGGAACCCGACATTTTGGTTATTATATCCCACAAACTGTGCAAACTTATTACGATTATTCGAAGGAAGTTTAGAAGTCAAACTTCCGACAATATGGACAGATGAAAAGCAGAGCAGGGAAGAGCCAGAGAGAAGAGAAAGATTAGAAGAGAGAAGATCAGAAGAGAAAGAGTCAGAAGAAA
>Ga0126342_10005239_pt1 | contig 22533 bp, 22 predicted proteins | sample Cyp1metagenome_FD_92528 | JGI IMG/M metagenome (GOLD analysis project Ga0126342, IMG submission 92528) | Coral microbial communities from Lord Howe Island, Old Settlement Bay, Australia - Cyphastrea 1 metagenome | ecosystem: Host-associated > Invertebrates > Cnidaria > Coral ...
AGCACTTACAGCTGCTACCTACTTTGTTGTGTGATGGTAGGGATGTGCTTGGCTGCTGCCAGCTGGCAGTCTAAGAATGGATTGCTTGTAACCCTCCCTCCCTGTCAACCTGTGGCAGGTTTGCGCCGGCACCACTTACAGTTGCTGCCTGCTGCGGCACAGCTGTGATGTTTGATGGCAGAGATGCGCTTGGCTGCTGCCAGCTGGCAGTCTAAGCATTGTTTGCTGCGCTATTCTGACTCCAAACGGCTAATTTTGATGTGCTGCGTGGTGGTGCTGGAGTGGGCCGTTTCGTTCCAGACCCCGTTCCATACCGTTCCATACCCGTTCCAAACCTGGAAGGTTCTCATATAGACTGCTCCTAAGCCATCCTTTGCGCGTGGGTTATGGGAGCCTGGGGTCTGGCACGCGGGGACACAATCTACCCCATAGGGACCGCTGAGTTTTAAGAGTAGGAGGTGGGACCTGCGTGACAGGTCTGGAGAGCTTCATATGGTAGCCAGTGGGTGACGCTGGCTACCGGTTGTGTCCTATCTAGTGCAGGAGCACTAGCCATGCAAGGCAAACCTGCGTTGAACAGGTGTACAACACGGATGTCGTGCAGATGAGAAGTGAAAATGAGCGGCAGCCAGCGTGAGTAGCTTCAACATGCATATCTTTGGGATGAATATTATATACGTTACATATATACAGTATACACATATATATGTAATTATGTATATATATATATATATGTATATAAATATATATACATATATATATATATTATATATATATGTATATATATTATATATATATGTATATTATATATATGTAAATGTAAAGCCTATATTTCATCACACTCCAAAGGTCCGGAACAAGACCATTTACGAAACCCTCTTCGTTCTGTACGTCCGGAACACCGCGGAACGTTCCATACACAATTTTGATTCGCAACCATATTTATATATATATGTGTGTGTGTCTATGCATGTATATAATTGTATATGCGCATGTAAGTATGAAGTGAAAATGTTTATGGAACTTTGAAATTTTCCTGAGCCAGGTCTCAGACTGGAAGCGTTTGGTATTTGCAATCAGACGCGCTACAACACCGCCCTGGGGACTCAAAGCGAGGGTCCGCTGCTCCCGAGCCGAGTGAAAGACGTCCGGAGGGTCCTGGAACTGAGTGGACGCCCGCGGCACCACCAGCACCACCGTCACCACGGGCGGAGACAGCTTCACCTACACGCCCGGCTCGGATCTCAGAAGGGATGTGCCCATCACCTTTCAGACTCCTTGCAGTCCATCCTACCTCTTGAATCTGTGAATGGACTAAATTGGTGCGTGGACTTCTTGATTGCCCAAACGGGTTTGATTCGATCATATTCAATCCTATTTTGGTCAAAAATGCCAAAACTAGATTTGATATATATAAACCCACACAAGCACAGTCAACCACACAGATATAGTTATTATGGAATAAACAGACAACTGCAGGAATTGCACAATTAGTATTAATGAGTCATGAATGAGTAACCAACAATGTAACAAGTAATTAATGAGTCATTAATGAATCATGATTAGTATCAAGCAGATATCAAGTAGATATCAAGTAGCAACTTGTATTTTGAGTCTTTTGAGTTCCCTTCAAAGAGCTATCAATGTCCGATGCCAATTTTTTCCGCCAGGTCCAGATGACTGGCTCCAGGGCAGAGGCGGAGTCCCCGAAGTGCAAGCGCTGTGAACTTAGTGCCATGGAGGCGAGGAGTGGAGAACTTCAGATCTTAAGATCCAAAACAAAGAGATCCGGAGGCATGGGCATGGTGGTATTGCATGGCATTACATAGCTGATTTTACTATACTGTTTATTCATATTATATATATATATATATAATATATTAAATATAATATGTAGAGATTTCTGATTTGATGATCTGATTATGATTTGATTAACCATGCATGGCCACTGCATAGTCAATGTCCACTGCCTGGAGGTGAACATCATTGCCCAGGCCTTTGTTGGTTTCTGTGCCAAAGTCCTCAGCTGGGCCCACGACCTTAGCCGCCGAAAGCGTGAAGTGCTGGCCACCACAGTGCTGGAGCGAGCGCGGTCAGGGATGGATCTTGGGTGCTCTGGGAATGCTTGGGAAATACATGGTGGATCATGGTAGATTTTTCAGGCTGAAATGCAGTTGAATGATGTGGTCAGAATTAGTTTTGCACGGTGAACTTGGCAACAAAAGAAGATAAACAAGTTGCAGTTCATTTGCAAGTTTGGGAGTGGCAATGAGTTTTGCTCTTTGACGTGACGACCCCGCCCTTAACTGAGCATGGTATGCTTGCGGCTTACTTACTCAGAGCTTTCAATGCCTTTCATGCTTATAACTTATAGCCATATTTAATGCTTAATGATTACTGCTTCATCGAGTGCTTGTGATTGCTTGTCACATCTCCGGGTTTCATCTCCAGGCTTAATCCATGCATACTGCATTGCTAGAACGGTAAGTGGATGCGGGTTTCTGCATATGTTCGAGGAAAAGGACAACGCACGTGAGCTGCAGGAGTATACGTTGCCGTGCCAACATTTAAGCCCAGAGATTCGCTTCCTCAGAAACTTAGCCTGGAAGTATGCCTGCAGGGGCATGGGTTGTCGAAATGTGGAATGATTTTTTTTGCACTTGCAATTTGTGTGCGCAAGAAGTTATTCAGGCTGGCTTGCCGGGTGGGACTATTCAACTGCTTGAATGAGCCTCAAAAGAAGAGTCCCCACAGCTTTGGCTGAGACTACCTTACACCCAGTCATTGACTGTTGCCTTACAATCGTTTTGGTGACGGGAGTTTCAGATTTCCGATTTTGGCTGAACTATTGATCAAGGCGAAGAAGTGAAAGACGTTCAGTACGATGGAGAAGATCATGACGACAACTTTGATGCGTTGAAGCGACACATGCAACAGCTTTCGGAGGATTACGCCCGAGTAGTAGAGGAGCCAAGCAGAGGGAAAAGGATCGAGGCACTGTGTGAAAACGCAGCCTAATTGGGCTAGAGTTTCTCTTCTGGTCAACTCATTGCCGTTTGTTCCCTCATAGTTTGGGCAGGTGATTCTCACGTCATTCACGTCTATGTTGCCTTTTCGTGGATTTACAATTTCTTATTTCTTTGACACTTTTGCAGGACAACCACGCATTGAGACAAGAGCTTAAGGGGCGAACTGAAGAGTTGCAGCAGATGGAAAAGCGACTTGATAGATCTGGATGTTTTACGAATGGGAGACATTGAGAGACAATGGCCAAAGTATGCCAGAGTCGTGATTGCCAAGTTTACGCAAATCTGATGCACCTAGTGCTGTGGTGTGGCGCCCTAAAGTTGCATTCGCAATGATGGGATGACATGGCATGACTTAAATCTCAATTTATGCGAGCAGGCTATAGCTTTCCTTGGGCCAGATGAAAAGTCAGCAAGGAATCAAAGATGAGAGCTCCATCGCATCCATGGAGTAGTGATGTACTTTCAAATCGTCCTATTGTTTCCTATCATTTCCATTGATTTCCTATGTGACGACAGCCCAAGTGCATTCAAACATGTTCAAACCGCTCCTAAGGAAGCTCAATACGGCCCGTGAAGCTCAGTCCGAGTCTCCAAGGCTGGATCCTGGGGTCATCTCGGGTAAATTTGCTCAAGGCGCTCATGAGATCCAGTGAGAGACATGCCACCAAGTCTCCAGGACATTCGAGGACCACATGACTAGCGTGATAATATGGTTATTATTGATTATATACTGTATAATGCATATATGAGTAGGATCTACATGGATCTAGACGCTAGACATCTCTAGACTCTACACGTTCAAAAAAATCATTGGTAATACAATACATGCAACTGTCATGAGACATGCCAAAATCACACCTCCTCAAATCCCTGCAGGAAGGCCTCCCGAGTCTCAGTGGAGTTTGAAAGCGCCAAGGTCCAAGAAGATGTACCAGAGGCCACCAGTGGCTTAGTTGCATGGCTGACTGGTGTCAAGACGCCAATATACACATAGACATAGATAGAATTGAATGGATAGGAAGGGAAAGGGTATACAGGCTATAGGAAAAGAATGGAAAAGGTAGGATTAGGATAGGATAGGTACTGCGGCAGATCCTGTATCTTCTGCAAACCTTTAAAACATATTGTAGATACATATCCATATAATTTCAATATGCACATGTCATGTCAATGTATGTAATCACATGTATATATGTGAGATAGACCATATCAATCCATATCATACTTATATGGTCTTTTAATTATATGTATACTTATTGTCCGAGTACATTTATCGTGGTGAGGTGGATCCATGGCACCGCATTTACTATTTGCACACTTGCACAGCACATCACGGAACGACAGAGAAGGAGACCAGCCCAAGGCACTGCAACAGCTGACGAGGTGCACAGGTTTGTGTGGATGGCCCAGTGGTTGGCCGCCAGATGTTTCTCCAATTCTATCGCCCACGACTATGGTCTAGTCTGGTCTAGTGCCAAGTTTCTTGAAACTGTAAAACATGTGTATAAAAAGTATGCGTGTCATCATTTGTGCTCTTGTTTAAACTCGTGTTTGTGTCGCATGTTTCTGCGCATTGGCGCATTACATCAAGATACATCAAACGCAGCCTTGGTGCACATGTGCAGTTTCTGCAGGCATTGGACCTGGAGTTTGACAGCAAGAGCATCGCTGTGGCTCCAGAGGAGCCACAACGATGATCACATGCGTCACATCCGTATGCCGGTCATTGCCGGTCCATATGAGAGGAATGTCATGGAATGTCAAATAATATTACAATATACTACATCATATATCATCATATTACATCTTAAATGTCTTAATGCAGGGGGCAAGATGCTATGTATTATTTGCTGTGTTGGTTTTGGATATTTTTCGTGAATCACACTCAGTGTTGTGTTTCAAGCCCATCTTGTGCCATTTTAAGCTCACATATTCCTGAATGTTTGCCCCCAAAGTACCTTAGATTGCAGGTACTGGGTGTGTTTGCAACTTTGCAATGGATTTGTGCTGAGCAGGCCTTTGTCCATGAGATGAGGCGAGCTTTGAACCTCAGAAAATATCTTCATTGTTCAGGGGGGCAGGCCCTGCGTTCATACATCAGTGGCCTCAATCCTGAAAGTAACCGCTTCCCAATTTTGCATCAGACTGGTTCTGTTGCTTTGGCGAGTCTGACGCCTCCAACAAAGCCTTGCTATGCCCTTAGCTGTTTTTTTTCAATCCCTACGGCCCAGATGCCTACAGTGGGAGTAATGCCTTGACGCAAATAACCTTCAATCTAATTCTTGATATCGATTGCATCAACAATCAGATGCCATGTTTGGTCATACCTGAGCTTCATCCCCTGAGCGCGGCTAGAACCAGCCGCTCCCTTCTGCTTCACATCGCATTCACAAAGATACTCCATGTGGATGCCATTGGATGTCCATAGTTCATTTGTACTCATACCATCCCACTGTAGGTTGAGAGTTGAGATGTACATGCATGCGCGGGATCAAACGCATGTGCAAGATTTTGCTGTTCAACATCGTTCAAGCCTTTGCCTTCACCATCTCTGGAGCCAAGGAACTCACAGGGTGTTCCATTCAAGTCGCTCTCCAAGCTTCAGCTGAGCATCATTCTGGCAACACCAAAGCTGTTGCAAATCAAAGGGCCGGTGCATGAGGCTTGGATCCACACTGTGGTTCTTGGATGTTTTTGGTGTATTTGGTATGATCAAACTTGCATTTGACCTCCTAAACCTGTCTTCCTGTGTCTTCCTTAGGATGAATGGCCCTGAGCCGTCATGCTGTGAATTAAAAAGGAAACAGAGCCAGTGCGCCTCACACCTCAGATGAAAGACATGAAAGACAGTAGTGTTGGCCTTTGTTCATCTTTGTTCTGCACGGTCAACGCTTGAAGGTCAAGGAGATTTTGGCAGCTTTGCAGCCCAAGGGCATCGCTGTGATGGGCTGTGAAGGGAGGGTGCAGGGCACCCCACGCAACTCGACAGACTTGAGCAAGTGCATGTTCAAGGGCAGACTGCTTAATGCCAGTTGTTCCAGAACACTCCGAAACAAGTCATTTGGATGATTGCATTCAGATTGCTGAGCTATACTAAGCTGCTAAGTGTATGGCGGTGATGCAGAGGTTAATAATGGTTAATAGTCTAACTTACGACGACTTTGTCTAGCCCACTTCAGCAGCAGATTCTTGTTTCTAACATAAAACATCATGAAACAGCATAAAACATCATAAAACAACATGTTTGCATGGATCGACGTGATGAATGATATTGACTACGAAGGTCCGTCCACCTCATTGCAAAGCAGTGGCGCATCCAAGACACAAAGCCGTGCTGACGAACCCTGGAGCGAAGTAAGCGCAGTGGGCGCAGTGCCATCCAAGTCAGTGCCCAGGGCAGCTGCTGTGCCGCCCGTGCGTCCACGGCGTATTACTTGGCCAGCAAAAGGCCGTGCGAGCATTTCCGGTGCGAAGAACGTGGTGCGACTCTTGTGGGAGCCTTTGGCAAAAAGTTGCGGTCTGTCCGTCTGTCCCTGCAAGATTCAGAACACTCACATTCACTCACAACAAACTTGTGAAGTGTTTGTGTGGGACTTGTATTTGTTTTTAGCAAAGGTGTATTGCAGGGGGCGGTGAGGACTTGCAAAGCAGCACATGTCGTTCAGGATATTCAAGCATGCAGCATGCCAGGAAGATCACATTTGATAAACCCGTGTGCTTATGCCTCATTGATGACAGCAAGACTTTCTGGTTTCTTCAACACCATGTAGTTTTGGATCAGCGCAAGAGTACGCATTCTCTGTTTGTATGGTCTGAATGGTAGTTCCGAGTTCTCTGTTACGGTCAATAGGTATGATTCCCTCGCGTGACTAGTGTGTGAGTGTGTGAGCACATGCGTTTGTTTATGCATGTTGGACTGGCTAGCATCATGTCAGATCCTGTTTTTTTTCTTTCTCTCTTGGAGTTTGCAGACAGCAAGGATGGCTTGAGTCCAGAGCACATCCTATTGGAGACCTTTCGAGAAGAGCTCTTAAATCGATTCCGCCTTCTGGGGTATCCGCAAGCCAGGCCAGGCGGGCCAACATACTTCCAAATCTTCCAACAAAGTCATACAAAGTCATTGATGTTTGATGATTTTGACCGCATTCTGCATATTTCTACATGCATTCCACGTATTTTACAGGGAGCTCATGACTCCAATCCAAGATTCAGGATGTCGGTGTTGTCGCTTGACAACGTGCAAACTCCTGAACGAATGAGACCTGCTGGCCAAACGTGAAAGGTCTTCAAAACTGTGAGACGTTTGAGTGGTACTGAGCGGCCGGTAGTCCAGTGGACAAAGACAAACGTAGATTGTTGCTGCAATTGAAACGGGAAATCTTGCAAGCGCGTGCCAAATGAAGCACTACCCAAACTGCAGGCTTGGCAAAGTGCTGGTACAAGTGCATGCCGGGCCTGAATGGATCATGGCGACTATTCAGGGCACAGAAGCTTGGAAGCGGTGGAAGACATTGGGCTTTTCCATGCTTTTCCGATTTTTCCGTCCTTGTCCTATGCAAATGTTCTTTGACGTTTTCTGTATTCAGAAGTATTCAGCCATAGGCCACGCCGCCCATCAGTGAGGAAGATGACCTGCAATACTTCAAGGCACTTCCCTTGACATCTCTTAAGATCATGGGCTGCCAGACACAGGCCTGTGCTGTGGCTCCATCCAGGAATCCATGAGCCAGTTCGAGTTTAGAAACTTAGAAACGCTTCTTTCGCCTTGTGATTTCTTATGATATGTTATTTGAATTTATTTGGTGTGTGTCTTTTGTGTCAGCCTTCGGGTGTTGTTGATTATTGATTGGTGAACCACTTGTGCTCTTGCACGTCCTGCAGAATATGCTGTCTGGAAACGCTGTGCTGATGGGACATGATGGGACATGGTGGGACATGATGGCCGTGATTCGTGATTGGTGTTTCATGTGGAGGTCATTGATGCCACAGTGCCGGAGACAGCTTCAGGAGTTACACACGGTATCACACGGTGCAGTTCGGCATGTTCCTTTACTACCGCTGCTTCGTACCGACAGAACTTGAGAATGAATTGGGTGACCATAGTCAAAGAGACTCAATGGGCATTCTTGATGTGTCCAGCGATCATTCTTGCAATACGATCCTTCTTGCAACATCTCAAATGAGCTAGCAGCTAGAGTGAGCTACTTGGCAGGATACCCACCGCCCAAGCCTTCCGGCGACGTTGTGCTTGACCAGGCTGATGCAAACATGGCAGCATATTTCAGCAGGGATCAGCTCCAAAATAATTGATTGGCAACACTATGTATGCAAGACTTGGAATGATAGCCGCAAGGGTCTAACATGTTGGAACCATTTGGAGTTTGTACCAGGCAGGTGCAATACAATGCAATGCTAGCCACTGCTACATACAAAGTTACCAGTACTATAGTTTGATTGCACGGTGCACAGCTGATGGAACATCCCAGCATCGCCCAACAGCAAGCACATGAGCCTCACTGGCGAGGCCCCTGCAGCTGCTCAAGCAGAAGAGGCTGCAACTGAAGCAGGCAAGTGTGTGCTCGATTTTGGGCATGTTTTTGGCTCTTTGCGCGGCACAACCTCAAAAACACAAAAAGGCACTGAGATCTATTCAGCTGATGTGTTTGTTATCTTACATTTGCAATTGCCTAGGCATGTGAACTCTGCGCCCGTGATATGATGATATTATTGTGTTCATGAGGTGCAATATTATTCAGTAAGACAAGATAAAGTAGTTCGCATGAAAAACTTTTCTGACAGGTGAATCATGTGAAGAGTATGGCTTTACCTTGCTTTTAACGCCACACCTAGCTGAAGGCCTGGAAGCAGGAGACTCAAAGCCAGAGGCCGCAGAAGAAGCGGTCCCAGTCGAAAAGCCACAGGCAGAAGCTCCGTGTGACGCACCGAAAGATGTGAGCTCCGCACTTTTACAGAAATACTATGCGAAACACGCTGAAGAGGCCGAGGTCATACCTCCAGAGGCCAAGCCTGAGGTGCCCGAGGTGCCCGTTGAGGCTGAGGTAAAGCCCCCAGAGGCTTCAAAAGCAGAGGCAGAGACGGCAGACACGGCAGACATTGCAGACACTGCTGCAGACGCGCAACAGCATGCTAAAGAGGAAGCCAAAGAGGAAGCTGGAGAGGGCAAAGAGGAGGCCAAAGGGGATGGCCAAGAGGAAAAAGCAGGTCAGGAAGAGACCGAAATGCCTTCAGCCCAAGAACAAGCTGAACCAGAGTCTGCCAAAGAGACACCGCAGGAATCTGATCCGGACCAGGCTGTCAAGGGTGAAGCTACGGAAGCTCCGCAAGAGGAGGCGAAAGAAGCAGAAGCTGAATTAACTCCACCTGCCCCGACCGAGACACACACTGAGGTAAAGGAAGGTGAGCAGACTGAAGAGTCATCCGGCAATGCCCAGAAGAATGAACAGGAAGATGTCGACACCAGATGGCAATTGCGGAATCGCGTTCCTGCTTGCATGTGGTTTGACATTGTTTGATGTGGTACAGTATTCTGCCAACGGCAGCCTTTTTACAATTTTTAAGCGGTGACACAGTGACCCCCAACACTCGATATTTCAGCAAAGCTTGGCCTTGTTTGGCGTTCTTCTGCGTTCTTTAGGCAGGGACGCTGGCCAGAGTTGCCTTGCATTTCAGATTCAAAATGATTCTAAGGAACCCAAAAAAGAGGAGGATGCGGCCAATTCAGAGGATGAGATTCACTCTGAGATGAGCTGGTAGAGTGTGGCCTGATGGTGCAGCGGTGGTATTGTGCTATCGCCAGTGCCGCATCAGTTTGCACTACTGGACGGCAGTCCTGGTACTGAAATTGCGACCACCTGGCAACTCAAGATGCTGCGGACTTCAGAAGATGTTGAGAAATTGCAGGAAGAATAGCTAGCCGCTAGCCTGCAGTACGAGGCTTCTTGGCATCACAGAATGCAGAGGTGAGATCCATAATAATAATAATAATGATGATAATAATAATAATAACGAAAATAAATGAAAATAATGATCAAATAATAGCAATAATAATAATATAATTTAGTAGTATAATTATATATCCGCTTAATTAAACAGAAGAGGTCATGGGTGCCACTGGGTGCCAATTGGTGCCAACAGGTGTCAACGCTCAAGCATTTTGGAGCTATGTCACCACTGACCAGCGCCAATGTTTTAGCGTTGCTCTATTCTTATTATTTCTAATCAATTTTCTAGGATCAAAGTTGAAGCTAGCCTGCATATGCTGTGCTGAAACACCCCTGTTGAGCATTGTACAGTACCGAATCCTTTCCGGAAGCTGGCCATGAAAATCACAACCCGCGTAGAACCTGTGTAGAGCTCTGTCTGTGTGTGTTCTCCTATTTCCAGCATTATTCATCCGTGATTCTGAATCGGTAGAGACACATGTGTCCATGCTAAGGTACGCTTGTGTACACTTACTTCATATCACAATATCATTGCATATGCATTAATGATGACTTTACTTGGTTTTATAATTACATACTCTGCTTTACGTTGCTATGTGTATGTGTGTATAGGTGTGCGGATGAGCGTGCAGACGTCTGAAATCAGATTAATCATACCAATACTAACTATTATATTGTTTTTCTCCACTTTGTTTCACTTTACTGCGCCTATGGGCATGCATGTGCAGAAGCCTGCGGCCACACCATGCCACAATGGGTACATTTAAACACCACAGCGTGTGTGCCTACAATCGATGCACTGAGGCATGTCCAGCGGTGCCCATGAAATCCCCGAGCTTCGCTGCTTCGCTCGACCACTGAGAACTCCGATACCTCATCGCCGCATCGCTTTACATTGACGTCCAGGAGAAGGATCAAAGCTGGCCCGTGACATCTGACCACTTCGAGTTGGTTCAGAAGGTCATCTTGAAATGCCTGCGTAATGCTGTCTTGGCATTCCGCCAGTTGCGAGACAACCCAAGCAGAGTTCTGGACATCCTCCGTCGCACTACCTCGCATTGATGGATTGATGTGATTCGAATTCGGCTTTGCGTGAAGTTCGCAGCGGTGTCAAAAAGGATCAAAAAGGGACATTTTAAAAAAGATATTCCGCAGTGAGTGATGGGCGGTTGCAGCAGTTTTGTAGTCGGCAAGAGTCGAGAAAGGTTGGAGGTACCATACCGTCATATACCACGCATGCGATACATATAATGAAACAATTGAACACACCTGTGAGATCCTGTGAGTCTAACAAAGTGCTCCGCATGCTGTGCCGTCACTTCACCCTCCCGGTTCCCAGTCCCAGTGCAAGGCAGACAGAGCCGGAGACGAACTTGAAGATCCTGAAGCAGGCGCGTGGTATCGCATGGTCGTGCTTGTTGCTCCAGGATGTATGACGGCGGAAGTGCAAAAGCTTCCAGTTTGCTTCCAAGCAATGGGGTTGAAAGTTGAATGTGTCATTTTTTGTTGTGCATTGTTGTTGTCGGTGCACCCAGCTCCCTTTGCGCTTTGCAGCTTTCGTGCTTTCATTTTCATTTTTTGACACAAACTAAATAACAGAACCCAACATGTCTTAGTGGCTTTGAGCTTTTCTCCAAGGCATTAATAATATTGAGGCATATTGAGGCGCAAGACAAGTGCAGACAGTTTGGCCAACACCAAGCTTTGCAGCAAGATTTTGGTGTTTGAATCTATGGTTTGGGCATGTCCAGGCTCAAGGCGCCTCAGAAATGCCCCGTGTCATTGTCGATGTTGGCGATGTTCTCCACTGCTATAAGAAAGCAGTGAAGGGTCAAATCAATCAAGTTGACCCATGGAACTTGTGGAAAGGACTTGAAATCGTCCTGGAACACTTCCGCGAAAGTGGCCACGAGGTAATTGGTGTCATTCCACAACGACACTTTCCAGATATACCTCATGCATTGAGGCTTGAAATAGCAGACTTGGTAGCGGCTCCGAAAGGGTTTTCTCTTGAGTTGTTGGAATCAGTAGCTGCTACTGCTGCCTCGGGAGGAGATATTTTATCCAATCGGAACTTAGTCGACTTGGGTCTCAGAGCTTGGCAGATCCACTTCTCCTTCTCCTCACAGAGTCGATTCTTTTGTTTTTCCAAGCCATGCCATCAGTGCAGCGGGCAGAGCGAGGCTTTGGTGAGAGTTTTTCCCATTTCACCCGTGGAGTATTACATTGGCTCAGATGCAGAGACTGAAAAGATCACAACCTGCACAGACAAAGCATCGTGGTCCTGGTGGTCTGGCAGATGCTGGACCAAGGATTCAGAAGGTTCATGGCGCCATGCACGCTCTACCTTTCATCAGAGGCGCAAAAGAATGTCCAAGAGGCATAGCAATAGCAGCCCCAGAGGCTGTCAAGATGCAGATTTTGCAGTACCATTCTTGGGCCAGTCTGAATCCCTACTCAATTATTTGGACGAGCTTGACTCAAAGCTTTGGCAAATGGGCCTGGGTTTGCGAAAAGTCCTTCCATGGTGGGATACTGAACAAAAACATTGGAGTCTGAAATCGTTGAAGCTGCGTGGGAGCAGAGACTCGCTGGAAGCCTTGTCCAAGGGTTCCTTGCCGTTGAGCCTTTGGTGCCAGCAGGGGGGGTCCAGCTTTCCAGTGCTGTTTCTGTGCAGAGGAGAATCGGCAGAGGCCACCCCACAGCGGCAACTTTCTCATAGCGAAGCATCTCGAAGCCCAAGTTGCCAGGATAGTGGGTGAGAGATCTCATCACCCGCAGTGAATGCAAGTTTCATGCCCAGCACGATGTATAGCATTGATACCGTATCGATACCTATGAATTCAGCTTCAACCGTCCATCCACCTGTGCCATTTTTGTGGACCATGCCATGCTCGCAAGTAGTATGATGAAGCTCTGCATCCCAGCAGTGAGGCGCGTGCCAAAAATATCCAAAAATGATTTTTAGAAAAATGTAGGTTTGGAAGCAAGGCGCAGCCAGTCCCTTGATACGGGTTAGAGGGCGTGATGTATAAAGTGTCATGGTGATTATATCAGGGCTCCGCTCTGCAGTAAGCTGAGCTGGAACGACTTCATCATCAACCATTTGGCATGGACTAAGGGTCTCCGGGTCTCCTGAATAGACAAACCTCAGTGGACTTAGCAAACCATTTTGCATTTTCTTATTGCATCAGAATCAGGAGCATTTGTCAGAGTCTGACTTAAAGATTCGTCTCCTTGGCAGGCGCACCCTTGGATTTGGAGGCGCTTGCTTTTGGTGATGAAGAGCAGCTGCCAGTAGTGTTTGCGTTCATGGCTTCCATCCTGCACATGTGCTAGATAGACTAAATGAAATCTGGTCGATCGGAAAAGCTGTGACAGACAAGCGGGACGTGTTCCTTAATATTCCTTAATTATTTTTACAAGTATAATATATACAATTGTTCAATATTGTTCATTTATTGTTCATAATTCTGATAGTTGCTCTACAATCACCTGAGATGCCGCATGCCCAAGCTTTCCTGTCAGGAAGAGCCTGAGGCAACTGAGGAAACCAAGGAGCCCACAACGAGCGGCAGCAGTCATCTCCAGCGATGACTAAGATATATATACACATCATATACACATCATATATACTAGTATGCGGGGTCATATCGGTCTTCTGAATCTTCTGGCTGGTTTGTTGCTAGTAGTGAGTAGTGCATAGGAATACTACCGGTAGTATGATGCTAGAATGCGTGCCGAGGGAAGGTGGAAAACTGTGCATTGAAGGAGGCTGATCCGGTCAACGCGCTTCCCGAGGTGGAAGGTCGCTTGGGAGTGGCCCGGTCACTTGTGCAATGGCACGGGTTGGATCCTTTTGGTGATTGGTGGTCATTGGTGGTCATTGATGGTCATTGATGGTCACTGCTTTAATCTGCAAGGCGCAAGGTTGTTCATGACCAATGGCACCATACCGTTAATACCTAGCCGTAGCCGCCAGCCATTCATCATCATTCATCCCGCCACAAATTCCTCACTGGGAGGCACTTCACCTGGGCAGGAGGGATCTCCATGGGACAGCGTGACATAGCATGACACAAAGGGTTTGGATCGCTTTTGCAGCTGATTTTTGAAGCTGACATGGATTAATATATTCATGGGGTATCATGAGGTATCATATGGTGTAATTGGTATAGGACGGCACGACAACTTCAAGTGTGACCCATTGGGTTTGAAAAGCGTTCGAGGAGCTGCAAAAGACTGTTGAGGAACCACAAGAGGCGCGGAAGATGGCCCGGATGAGATATGTTGATTCTCTAGGTGACAACTCCCGCTCAAGTTTGGTCCGATAAAACTGATTGATCAAGTAGCAAAGGGGAGTCTTGCTCCAGCAGTGGCTACTGGGGATACAATGCTAGTATATGCTAGTATACTGTGTACTATGTGAATGCATTTGATGGTAATTAGGTGTCCCACAAATCACTGACTCACTGACTGTGGATTGTGGGTCTTGGCGTTTGCGTATATATGATTATATATGGTATTGAAATGTATTGAACATTTGTGAGTCCCCATGATTTCTCCAAATGTGCCCGCCATCCTGCCGTCAATGGATGGGCTGAGGCTCAGCGGCCACTCTTGGAGCTGGATCAAGGTGGACGTTCAATCCAATCATCCAATCCAATGGTAGAGATATGATGATATATATATATTGATATATGGTAAATATATGATAAATATATGGTAAATACATGGTAGACATGACGTCAACTAATTTCTGCATCACGATGCTTCAGACTTGTAGCTTGACCTGTGAAGCATCGCAGCATCACCCGAAGAAGGTGCCTCTGAATCAAAAAAATGCGCAGCAGATGCGATCGCCAGGAGCCTCCCTGAGAATTGTGGAGCCACAGGCGATTCGGAGCTATTCGGAGCTGGTATGGTCGTGGGTGCTTCATGGTGCTTCCCTGTGGTTTCTGGGTTTACCTTTTGACAACTTAAGATGTATGAGTAGGTTTGTGTGATTTGGTTAATCTGTGCACTCGGTTAATTATAAGATCACCACCCTTTTCGTGGGGTGTAAGCAAGGGGGACGTACACAAAATGTAAGCTGAAGTTTTGACCCCCTCGGGAAAAAACCCGAGGGGGACGGCTATTTGTATGTTAGACCCCCCTAGGTCCAAAAACAAGCACGCACGGACTTAAAATTGTTAAATGTCCGCAAGCAGTTTGTACACTGTTTGGGAGGTGTCTTTGTGGGGATGTAATCAACCTATGTCTGAGGTTTGCAGAAAGTGCTCGAAAAAGAAGGTAAAGCCAAGATAGAAAAATGTAACCATCCTACACCTGAGGCCTATAATTCCTGGCAGAAAGTGTTCAAAAAAGAAGGTAGAGATGAGATAGAAAAATGTAACCATACTACACTCAACTAAACGGATATATATGGTATTATCTGGCGCAAGATGATAAATCATGATTTAAGACTAACAGACTTGAAGCCTCGCACAAAATATGAAACACCAGTTCAGCACCTAAATGATCTCAAATGGACCTCAAATGGACCTCAAATGGACCTGAAAAGCCTCAAATGGACCTCAAATGGACCTCAGGTAAATTTGAAGACCTTCAACATCTCATTTTACATGTGTTTGAAGTTCAAGGATTTTCCAGTAATTTGCAAGGAATAATATACCTCCTACACCTCTGTGTTACATGTGGAAATGATCAAAAAAGTGTAGAAAAAGTGTAGAATGCATTGGAAATACCAAGCAATCGGGGTCCTACAAACTTTTAGTTTACATTTTTGATTTTCTGCAATTCTCCAGCTATTTGCCGACCTTTAGACTATCATTTTACTTTTTTTACATTCTTATATTTTTTTTCGAAAATGCAAGCTTACATTTTGGACGTCCCCCTAGGTATTTTAGGGCATTGCGGAAAAAAGTGGTGGGACCTACTAAAATGAAAGTTTGCAATTAGAACGTACTTTGAAAAATAAATGAAAGCTAACAGTTATTACGTCCCCCTTCCCTTAAATACGTCTAAAATGTAGCTTACATTTAGGGTATGTCCCCCTATCTTAAAAGGGTAGTGATATTGTAAGTACAGTATTTATAAGTTGTGATCCAGATTCCAGAAGCTGAAACATGGCTGAGGGAGCCCTATCATATGCCTACCATTTGCCGCCCATGGCATCAGCATTGCATCCCAAACCTCACATTCAGCTACTTTCAGGAGGCAGTTTCAGGTGATCTTGGAAACATGCAGAATCATTGCACGCAAACAGGCCATTGAGGAGCTGCCCGAGGGATCCACGGTGGAAGAGATGGAGGAGAGCTGTAGATGGCGTTTCTGGAGTGAAACCTACCGATGTCCCGATGCCCATGATGTCATGCTGCCCATACATCCATGCAGGAAACCAGCGGCTGACTGACTGTTATTTCACCTTGTTTCCGATGTTGATTTTGTTTGCCTGAATCATCTTGAATCTCAATTTGTTTAGATTTGTTTAGCATATATTAAATTGGTTTGCAATGTTAATGTGCATGTCCAGTGTTCCGGGCTTGGATCAATCGACGAAGGAGCCTATGGACATGTAGCGGCCTCAGGTTGAAGACAGGCAGACTCAGGATGTAATGACAAGCAGAATTGCAGGAAGGTTGTCTTAGGAAAAGATGATCCCGTTTGAAGTGAGAGAGCAGTGATTTAAAGAGGCAGCCAGTGGCTCGATGGGCAAAGCCAGCAAATTCTTCAAGCTGGAAAATGTCCGAAAGCAATCGCAGAAAGGAATCGAAACCAACCCATTTGCAACACTCAAGTCGGAAGTTTGCAGCCTCATAGCTTTGCTGTCAAATCCCATTGCAAGGGTTGGAGGCTCCTGACTAGCAGAGTCACTGCATATATCTGTATATATTTGGTGTTGGGTCGTGCCTTTTTGGGCCAACTGAAGTTCATCGAAACCATCACTTTGCGGACAAGCGCTGGGTCACTGGTGAGTTTTGTTTCCCTTCTTGTGATCCCTTTTGTCTATGCATTCTATGCGCACCATACACCCAAGGCCAAGCTTCTGTGCAGCTGACAGCTTTGAGGGTGCTAGACAAGGCATGGTTTGGCAGCCTTTGAACGTTCCAAATACGACTGAGGAGGCAATTGTTTCAGGAATCAGTCGGCGGAAAACTTCCAAGTGGCAGGTGTATTTAACAACACAGCTGGCAAGATGTGTCAATGACAACGTTCGCAAGACTTTGCCATTGCTGCCATTACCTATCCCATCTTGTACCTCAAGATCTAACAAGACCTTGCACGCATCATATTTTAATGTTCTTTTGCAACGTAGATCAACGTAGTGACCTGAGGACCTGGGTCTGATATGTTTTGACTTCACTGTGACTTCACTGTGACTTCCGGATCTCGAAAGTGCCAGGCTACTTCTTTGGCACCGGCAGTGAGGGCCTGGGCTACTACCGGGATTTACGACAGTCTCAACGGCCAAGACCCCCCAGGCACTGCTTGGGAAGGTGAGCACTGATGAGCTATGGAGCTGGATGGAGTTATGGAGGTTGACTGTTTTGAGAACCTTACAATAGTATGATATACTGTAATTACATGTAATTACAAGATACAGTATGTAAACATGATATACTGTAATATCTGTAATAAATAGATAAATAAATAAATAAACAAATAAATATGTGCATATGTATATATATATATAACTCAATATATGTATACATATTCGTATATATTTTGTGCGTGAATGTTTCAAGTTTCGCTAGGGGGCTGACGTTCGCCCGAAATCGACAGAACTTCATGCGGGTCCGCAATCTGTTATGTTGCTTCGGTGCTTGTTTTCCGCGAACTGCAAACATGCAAAATATATCAAAATATTAAATTATGATATAATCTGAATGGCCTGAAGGAATCCAAATAGCCAGTGGTTCATACAGTCACTGGACGAGCACCGGACACTGAGATATCCACGTCAGGCCGGCGGAGACAATTGCCATCCAGAAACCACTAGTGGAGGAGGCCAATGACACTTGCTCAGATCCCATGGCATCTGCAATCGGCACCACTTCAAAATACTTCAAATTCCAAGAACATCCTAGAATTTAGTAGTGAATGAGGTTTTATAGGATATATATATAATTCCAACCACTGCCACGCTTTGCCGTTGACTGCTTTCTTCTACTGGTACCAACAGATTGCTGGATTGTGCGGCCTGCATTTAGACCTTGGGAAGTTGCACGGAGGTGGAGGTCACGCCAGCCACTCTGCCTGAGTATGCTAAGCAGTTTGTGGAGGTGTGGTGTTCCATGCTTTTGCAATGGAGGAATGCATACAAGATCATACAGTACAAGATATACAAGTGCAAGATAGTGCAAGCATCATCGACCATTCATGTTCAAAGTGGAAGCCTTGCAACACATTCAATGTCATTTTGGAAAATTTTGGATGCACAGAGGGCCCAAACATAGGTGTCCTCGGCGCTGACAAAGCGGCTTCCTGCTGATGAAGTCGAGGTAATAATGGAGGACAGTTTGCTGGTCCGTTGGCCCCGTGAATGCGCATTGTTGGTCCCGGAATGTCTTGGGATATTTTGGATTTTGGATGGATTGGGGGGGAGTTTGACATTCTCCTGGGAAAACAACAGGAATACGAAACGAAATATGCTGGGTGCTGGATGTGCTGGAAGACGTTGGAAGGCTTTTTGATGGCATTTCCATTCATCTCCCAGGAGCCTGAGCTCCTTCATCGTGTGGGTCGGCAGAACCTGCTGCTCCAAATACCTTTGCCTGGTCAGGTGGTCGTCATGATTGCTACCTATTGCTACGTATTGCTACGTATTGCTACTGCATGTCCCATGATTTTCCGTTGTCATGCTGAAATCATGCTGATCCACGCTGCGTTTTGGGCCTTTCTTTGCACAGACCTAATAGCCTAGCCTCTAATTGTCCAATTCATTCCTGCTATTTCCTGCTCCAACAGTGACGCACGTTGCATCAAATCTCATGGGCACGTGGAGGCACTGTATTAATCTGTATTACGCTTCTGGTGGACACAGCGACACTGCTGCCAGGAATTTGTAGATCTTCGTCTCAGCTCAGTTGGGCGCCGCCTTACATTGTCCTTTTGTGCAAGGCTATGAGCATTTCGTCAAAATTGTGTGGATTTGTAGCATTTTGTAGCGGGGCTTTGCACAGTGGAGGGATTCTGACCTGGATATCTTCTACGATTTTCTTTTATGTATATTTATATAATATAATAGAATAGAATATAATATAATATATATATATATCACACATTGTTATACAAGTTGGGAGTGTTAGGACTTCAGACGTTGACTTGATGTTGGTAGTTTTGTTGGTAAATCGTTGCTTCTTTGTGCTGTTCCGCACTGTCCACAGGCCCGTGGAAGGTGCAAGCCTCAGTTTGCTGCGACATTTGATTGTGTCTTAGCATATTGAGCTGCGATTTCACGCAGCAGAACTTTGAAGAGCACCTAGTGCTATTTATTCCTGCGCTCCCTGCTTCTGTGAATAGAAGGTATCAATGTAGCACAATGTTACTTCCAAAGCTGAGGGCGCCTGGATGGAATGTCCAGGTTACAGAACTACTTGTAGGCACATTTGGAGATGGTGATTTGACTGGGTGATGATCTTAACCTTCATGATGCTACAATGGTGGCTTAGTATGTAGATATGCTGTACTGTAATAGATTTTGTGCAAAGTACATCAGGCTGTGTTTATTCCTCCTGTTGGGCTCTACAACGACTCGACGAGCTGGCTTCTTTGGAGCACATTGAACACGCGGCGGTTCTCTTTTGGCTCGAATTAGCGAGCGCTGCAGTAGTGTCTGATCCGACGAATTTCCGACGAATCAGCAAAGAGCTTCCGCTGCAGCTAACTTTGCAGAGCAGGTCCCGCGATTGTGCAGTCTTGCGCTTTACAGAGCCTGTGGTAAAGCTTTGGCGAAATGATAAGTAGTATGTTCAGTATATATATATATATATCCGAGCAAAGATGGCGGAACGAATAGGCTGTTCAGAAAGGAGGCTGATGATTCCCAGCCAGAAAGAAGTCCAGATATGTATGTATAGATACAGTATGTCCAGATGATCCAGATTTTTCGACTCCACGTGGCGCCGAGGAATGATGGCCAAGCTTGGATGTGCCTTGGCTTTGGCTTCCCTATCTTCCCTCATCAAGGCTAATGCTGAGACCGAAGCCGATCTCTTCAAGGACCTACAGTACATGCCTGTTGGGACCCAGATGACTAAAAGACTAAAAGCAACCAAGAAATGGGTGGTGATGAGCATCCCGAAAAACTAGTCCATTATCATTAGTACATTAGTCCACTTGTTTGTGAGTCTTGAGGTCATTTTCGCCAGGATGTCTAGGCTTTGACATGTGTTGACGCATTCCCAATGTATGTGGAACATATTCAAGCAATGGGGCCATTCCAGCTGTTGCAAGCGGGAGCGTGACGGATACGAATTTGTTGTGGCTCGTATAATCTCACATCGCACAGACACGTGTTTGGGAGGAGTTTGTTTTCTTTGCTTCTCCTTCTTTGTCGTCTGAAGAAATGACAAGGGATGAATTCTGGCAAGCCATGCCTAGACTGATGGCAAAGAGGGAACAATGGCAGGTGGTGGAAAGATATATATATAATATAATTATATAATATATATATATATAAAAGGATAGTGCGTCTCCCTCTTTAAACTGCTTTTCTGTCAAGCTATAGGCACTGTATGAGAACTAGATATGGAACATTATGGAACTACATATAAACCTTCTAAAGGCTATCTCTAGATGTGTATGATCTGTTTATACGGTGGCATTGATGAATGAAATTCTGTTCATTGTTGGATGCTTCTAGCCACCCTGTGCTCAAAGGAGCAGTTGACTTGATGCTTGTTTTATATTCGGGCTGCTCTCACCAATACTTATCAGGCGTTCCATTTTTGATTGCACGACGCACGTCCCAGTTACAATCGTAACTTGCTGCATATGAAAAAATCCCGACAAGCCAATCACCAGTAGTGCAGCATTGCAACACGAATCGAAAAGCCCCCTGCGAGTCCCCAGCCAGAAGCACTCCTGCGGGGCCCCCTCTGGAAAGTATCAAGAACATTTACCAGCTAAAAACCATACCAAAAACATCCAAAAACCAGACATGTTGGAAGAACTCTTATGTTTGTCCCCTTAGGCCTGAGACCACACCAGCACACAAGTCCCAACATGGAAAGACATGCAGGATTTTGTTGGGTCGCCCTTTCCTGGCATGAAGCAAAAAGGAACGTACCACGAACCACAAAAATCGGACACCAAACAAATTGAACCCAAGTTGGTTTTTGTTGCTTTTCTTTCTCGGGTTCCTGTAGGCTTTGTAGGACACACTATCCTATCCCAGCTTTACAGAAAAGTCAAATGCAGAAATTGTTCAAAAGCGAAGGTGGCCTTGTGCATGCAAGCACTTGCATTGATTTGTGCAATCTTTCCGCTGAGTCGTAAGCCTCGTCATGCTCAAATCATATACTGGGTCCCCAAAGAGCAATCGCAGCGCGCTGCTGAAGAAAAGCCAAACATTGCCAAATGAGATCATTTGCGTACTGCTAGCGCTTTGGGTTTTGAGAAGAGCATTCAAACGCACTTGCATAGGGCCTCCCGTGCACGCAGAAGGTGATTAACTTAGCCCAGGTTGGGTTGGACATGGTTGGGCTAGTGGATGGGCTTGATGAATTGCATTGCAAGATTAGGGGGCTGTGGTGATCTATGATGGATGCTGCCCACAAGCACGACCAAGCACGGCGTCAACCCCAGGGAATCTTGATATATTTGATATTGATTGCTTGTCCTGATGCGCAACATGGATGCTTTGATCTTGAAGGCGTAGGCCTTGATCAAACATGGTTCATGAAAATCACCCTGTCCCACGCATTTTTACACATGGAATCGCGGCGCACTATGAACTTGACAGGAACCTGCAAACTATATCAAAATACATCAAATTACATGACTGAGAAAGTGTTCCTGCAGCAGGCATGCGTGTGATGCTAGCACTAGGATACCACGTACGTTTTTGGGGCCGCCAAACGCATTGCGATGATGGCTATGGTAGATTTATATAGATTCATTGACTGGTCTCTGGGGGACATACTAGGCAAAAGAATATGTGCACAAAAGTAACATTCAACAGGACGATTTTGAGGTTTGATTTTTTGCCTACAATTCACCATTGTGTATACATGGTTCCTAGTAGCTTTTTATCGTTCCCACCATTGATAGACAGTTCCAATCTTCTGACAGAGATAGAGGGTAAAGCACCCGATTATATAATATATAGGCATATAATAGGTTTTAGTTTCTATTTAATATCACATGTTTAAAGTTTAAAGATATGAGAAGGTCATGTCATTGGCAACGTCGCCAAGTAGTCGAAGGAAGTTTAGAAGTCAAACTTCCGACAATATGGACAGATGAAAAGCAGAGCAGGGAAGAGGCAGAGAGAAGAGAAAGATTAGAAGAAAGAAGAGTAGAAGAGAAAGAGTAAG
>Ga0126342_10005240_pt1 | contig 22528 bp, 22 predicted proteins | sample Cyp1metagenome_FD_92528 | JGI IMG/M metagenome (GOLD analysis project Ga0126342, IMG submission 92528) | Coral microbial communities from Lord Howe Island, Old Settlement Bay, Australia - Cyphastrea 1 metagenome | ecosystem: Host-associated > Invertebrates > Cnidaria > Coral ...
CAAGGGAAACATGCACAAGACTGTTCAAATAAACTATTGCAGAAAGGTATTGTGCGTCACTGCATAACCATGTGTATTGACATCTGTACCATTAACATACGTGTGAGCATTCGGGTTCGTGGGTTTCATCTTGTTTTTTTTGCTTTCATCCAACATTGCCGGATGACAGGGTCAAGCATGCACACTGTTTCCCTTTGGTGAATTCACGCGAAAATGAAAAAAATGTTTCATTTCAGGCTGCATCTTTAAGAGCAACTCGTTCCTTCCTTTGATGTTCCATTTTTTCTGAGCGGTGCGAAACTCGGGGGAACGGCGATTGAGTTTACCTGACAATGTGGGATTTCCACAAGCCGTAACTTATTGGAGGAATTTGATCATAAATCTCGCAAAGCCAGGGTACTCCGAGTACTCCGTCCAACACATAAGGCCTTATAAGCACCATCAAACCCTGTGACTTGGGATGATCCCCAACGACTTATGGGGCCTCAGGTGGTTATGGTGGCGGGGATCCACTCAGATGAAGCGATAAGCTGCTCGATTCACGGGATGGAACCGCAGGGATCATTGGTTTGATTTGGTGGTCTGAACAGTGGCCCTGCAAAATTCCACAACTGGTGTCCATTGTCCTGATTAAATTTGTCATTTTTTGCTGGGATGCCCAATTGTTCACGCGAACCCATTGCAGGCGACTTGGTGGAGGGGGTTGGGGTAGAGAGCAAAACATATTGCCAGTTAACCTACCAAAAGGAATGACAGCAGCATTTCGCATAGGAATTTCCATATGTGTGAACATGACCCCAGATACATATGTAGACCCTAAGTTCTTGGGGTCTCAACCGATGTAATCACTTTGGTAAGTAGAATTTTCCTGGGTTTCCCCAAGATAGATACGGTTGGCATCCTCTTTGCCTTTTTGCTGGTCAACGTCTCTACTTTACTTGGTTATATTTTTCCATGATACACTAATGGTATGGGTGGCTCAACCAACAGCATTGCTAGATGCCCCCCAGTTGTGGTACGCAGTGAAAATCCTTGTTTGCTGCTGGTGATGTTGACACGTATTTGGCATTGAAATCTCCATGCGGCCGTTTGATTCCCAATGTTTTTATATGAAAACACAGCGATCTTCAGGTCATGATGATTTTCAAGTCATGGTAATTCTCGACACTCCCCCATATGTTCTTTAATTGAAGCACCTTTTTGATCGTTTCATTAGACTCGTGGTTTTCTGGTGGAAGCGCATTTTCCGGCCATTCCAATACTGAAGGCAATCAGAAGGGACCTCCGATGATGTCCAACGACGAAAGCCGGGGCCACAGGTAAACCCTTTTTGTCTTTGCGGTGATTTCCAGATGAGATTTTGGAACTGAATCCATCAGCCATACCCATTTTGAGGGGGGTCGGACATTTAGGCCAACGCTATTTTGGTGTGAAAACAGGGGTGGGTAAGAGGGAACCACCAAATCAGATCCAGGGATTCCATTCAGATGACAGTCCCCGAGAGCCACTAACTCGGCCCAGTTTCCATTGGTTTCCATTGATGACCTGACAATGCTGTTTCTTGTGAAGCCGCAGTGACATGATGAATCAAATGAGTCACGGGCAGCTTTGGAAAATCAGCCCATTGAGATTCATGATTGATAGGAGGTTTTTACCCATCAGAATACCATCAACGATGTAGAATCTAGAACTATTAATGACTTCAAAACCATCATTACTTTGTAGAACGGTTTTTCCGACCATTAATGATCATGTCGCAGATTGAATTCATTTCATCATCAGATCCATCAGATCCCCGGAAAACCGCCGATGAGGAACTGCTATTCTCGAGGCTACAAAGTGGGTCGACGAGTCGTGGCCCCAAGTGCCAGTCTTAACGGAGGTGGCCCAGCAAAATGGGGTTGAATCCAGACAAGGTGGATATTTTCTATGGGTAGGTTATCAGAAATCAATGGGGGAATCAGGGTTCTGGGTAGTTTTTCAGTTGGAATCTGATCCCGCAATCGAAGAAAAAATGGCATTGGGTCCTGGGAGGTCACCTGCGATTCAGCGTTGAACGGATGTCTGCTGAGTGATATGACAGTGATTTGACAGTGATTTGACAGTGATATGACAGTGATATGGTGAAGAATTCTTGATGATTTTGGGGAAATTCATCACGAAAGCGTCGTCACCTCAACCTGAACACCAATGATTCAGATGAGGAAAACCATGAAACACCATTGTAAGTTCATAGATGATTCATACCGGCCTTACCTTAAGGATCCTTAAGGCATTCATAGAGGGTCCACATTGCCCCGTGCACAAGAAAAATGATATTGAAATGTGGGAGTTGGATGGTCCCTTCACGACTAGGCTGGTTCACCCATTTGCTCACCCATTGGATTATTTCTAAAAGATCTTATCAACCATAGTTCGATCATCGTCAAGATAATTTTCATTATCATCACCATGGTCATTACATCATCATGATGTGTTCTCCAGTATCATTACTCTTACGGTTCCTATTGTGTGCTTACTTACATGTCAGTTGCCCCGGAGAGCGATTCCGGCGGCACCACCTTGTAGCCAAACATCTGTGGAACGGACAAAAAATAACCAGTGTTGATGAAAAGCCCAGGCTTCCTGTGCGCTCCAATGAAGATCACCATCCGCATGGAATCCCCACAAAATCCTGCCCAGGTTCGTCACGCAGTTGCCATACACACAGATCTCAGTGCAGATGGCTGACACGCACGGATGCCCAACGTCGCGCCCAAGAAGTGCTACTCTCTGGTAACACTTTGTCATGGAAAATAACCATGTTTGAGTGATTATACCTTAGTGATTTAAAATAACTGGCTAGAATTGCACTTATATTTCATTCTGATTTAAGAATTGAGTTTTAAGAGGTAAATCATCGATCTAAATGGGCCATCTATACCACAACATACGTACCATGGCAGACGGTTAAATGACCGGAGGGCACGTAGTTCTCAAGAAAAGCAAAGGCACCCTCCCCACAGCGTGGTATTACACCCAAAAAATGGAATTTTGATATGTAAATGTTGGAAATTCAGAGATGGACAGTTTCAACTACGGTGCATTCCTGATCTTGACAGAAAATGATGATATCGACCATGTTTTGGGTCATATCCGCCAGGCTCCGTGTGAAGTGGGTCTGCCATGGCGATGACATGCCCGTTTGTAGAGGCGGGAACCTTCGTTGCCCCAGTGCTTTTCCAGGGTCGTGTCTGGCCAGGCGGCCATGGCATGTACAGCGCAGTGGTGGAGGAGAAGCGTTTCCAGGCGGGCTCTAGTGATATGTTCACTTCGGCATACGGTGTTTAATATTCAGGGGAATGGAGAACTGCAAAAAAAATGTGCCTAGAATCTGCGGAAGCAATTCAGAAGGCCCAAGATAGACAAAATTCTCGGATGTCCAGTCTTCTAGATGCTTGAGTAAGCATAGCACTCAGATAGCAATCCTTAAGGATTGAGCTGCAATTCGGATTCAAAAGCAGGCTGAAAACAGACACCTTCAGAAGGAAGCCCCCAACAGTAGTTAGACATCAAATTTTAAAAACGATGCCAAATGAAGAATTGGTAGTATAACCCCGTCAACAATCGTCAACCAATCATCATGTATCACTTATATCCGCAAAAACAATCCTATAGTTTGAGGGTTAAAATCCATATTAAATGACTACAATCACATATATATATATGCAGAAAGATTTTAGCCATGAAAATATGGGGATATAAGATGATATGCGGAAAATTAGCCGTTCAATATGGTTGTATTTCACCATTTCGGCCTTACCATCGCAGGTGCTGAAACGCACTGAGGGTATCTCCACGACCCAGTTCCTCGGCTGGTGCTTTGGAACCAGCAACAAATAGGGATTTAATGGGATGCAATAGGGATTTATATTTCTCACTATTTTAAGTGGTATATCATAACTGGTTGGTGCTTTGGAACATGTGTTATTTTTCCATATGTTGCGAATAACAATCCCAACTGGCTTTCATATTTTTCAGAGGGGTAGGTCAAATTGATATTTATCAATAATAATAGAAATATAAGACGGATAGCTTATTCAATGGTTAAAGCTATTAACTAGTTATAAGCTATCCATCAATTATCCACCAATCATTTAGTATTTTTGGTTTTACCCCTGATTAACCAAAGATCTGGATAAATTTGATCACGACCTCACGTCGCGACGTCATTTTAATGATGATCTGAAAAATGAATCATCCCCAAATGGCCGAACTTTTAAGGTCAGTGAATTGTTTGAGTTTATCCTGTTTTTTTTCATCAAGCTGGATGGCATTTTTCATATTTATTCACATATAGCAAGCATATATAAAGATGAGGCAGAGAGGTTGAAGCTACCGTTGTGGTGCCAGTCATGCCCTGATTATCCATGGCAGCTAGGATCATGGCTTTGTTTGTTCCTTATGAATCTTAACTATCCTGCTGAATACGGTTTTCTCAAGCGGAAGTCTTCCCTCTGAACTGCCAAGGCACACGACCTACTATGCACCATTTAATCCTTATTTTACATGTCACCCGTTTCAGGCCCAGTGCCGGCACCCAGGATCATTAGCCGCATCATCCAACAACAAGGATGGAGTCAGCATCAGGCTGTCCGAGACTTCCTGGCGATTAAACATTTGAAATGGTTGGATAGTGCAGCCCCACCAAAGGTGATATGAAAGAATTCGGCATTGGTGAGCCCATAGGTTTCTACGATAAGGGGAGCTCCAGTTGATATGGAATGTAAGCATGGTTGCAAGGTACGAGGGGGGTAACCTTCATATTTTTTTGGATGGCCGCCAGCCCAAGAAAAAGCATGCCGCATGTACCATTTGCTCTTGTTTCGCGTTTTGGGGAATCGAAAGTGCAGACAGAATATACCCAAAAGAGGTTGTAGTTATCCGGGAGATTCACTGCGACACCATGCTTTCTTATTTGCCCATTGATCACCATATGAAGATGGGGCAACCATGCAAGTAGGTATGGCATCGGGCGTACCAGTGTACCATACTGTAAACAAGAATTAAACCATAAGTGGTATAAACGTGTATATATCATTCCCATTTGTGGGTGTTTTATTATTGTTTTACCCACCCAAATTACCCCCCATTTTAACATGGAAAACCCTGGAGAAATCCCACCGTTTCCAATGGGACGAGGGCGAAGCCGGCGGCGCCGGTGAAGCGCTAAGCAGTGCCCTGTGCACTGCGCAGCGGCTGCAGCAGTTTGCCGCTCCCCCGGGTGACAGGAGTGAAACGACGGGAAGGGAAGGGTGTATAAAGACCATCTTTCTATCTATCCATCCGTCCATCTAATCTACTCTAATCTAACCTACTCTAATCTAATCTACTCTACTCTAATCTAATCTAATCTATCTTTCTATCTATCTAGGGTGCGTATATGTATATACATAGAGAAAAATGAAACAACTATACACATATGTGTGTAACCAACAATATGCGGATATGTAAATCTATATATAACCGACACGGACCGGAATGAATATATATATATATATGTATACCTATATACATATATATATATATATATATATATCTATATATATATCTATATATATCTACATATATATATATATATACATATATATAATATATACATACATATTTACATATATGGGGATATACATATACAGATGTGCGCAAGCAACTTTCAACCGGTGCCTGTCTGAAAATGGATTTAGCCAAATCACTGCCATTTTCCAATGATTTTCCCATTAAATTTCCATTAGTGGATTTTCCATGGCCACGTTCACCGGGAAGAACCAAATTTCAGACCCATTTGGACAATTGTGGTGACTGATTGTGGTTGTCAGATTATAAGCTACTCAAGGAGCCTTTAACAGTGCAACCAAGGAATCCCTTCTTGACTGGGCTTGAAGAACTACAAGCATAACCCAGTCATATATGGAAGATTCCCAGATATGTTCTGATTATTCATAGAATTATATGTTGTCACCACTTGCAAACTGTAAAGTTGAGTCGTTTTGGAGAATTGAAGGAGATGGAGCCTGAAAAAATCTGTTTTGATCATGTCATTCAGGCCTGCTGCAGATTTATAGAATTTCACCAACAAAGTCTGGCGATTATCTGAGGGATTCATTAACTGAGAATGAGTATGACAGATGGACTATAATATAAGCAAAGTGGACACGCTCTACCAACAGATTCTTGCCCCACTGTAGGAAATTTTGAGGGAGGTGGTAACAGAAATGCAAAGATATCCAACAAATTCCAACAACATATTTGGCAAATTGGGACTGAAAAATGCTTAGCATGACGGATGTGCTGGATCAAGCTCGTATGGCAAAGAGAAGAATTCGTCACATCCAACGCGCCGTTCTTGCCCAACCTGGGTCAACCTTGGTTTTGTGTGTTGGCTTGCGTTCAAGCCGTAGCTAAGCTTCAAAAATTTGGTCGGTGAATCACATGTGTTTTATGGGGGGTTAAAACTGCCGGGGAATGACCTCAGCTCTGGGTCCAGGCCACCCAAGCAGCTGACTGCTGCCAAGCGGGTGGTCTATGCCACTTGGATGCAGCCGGCCCAAGGCCACCCAAACATCAGATATGCTACGGAAAAATGATGAGAGACGATATGAAATGATACATGTTTATACATTTTTACATTTTCATACCATTTCTATGCAGTACACCAAGCTGGTCCAATCCATGACCAGAATGGAATGTCGGTCATCCCGTAGTTTGCCACAGTTGGAGAGCGATCAATTGCGATTACTGTCATCCAAGGCGTTTTTGCAGGATGTCCATTCACTGACCAGCCTCTCCATAGCAGATGGTGAAGTATGCGAAAATATCTTAACGGATTGATTTGAGCACAAGTCTACAAGGAACTATGGTTTTCCTTTGAATATGCAGGTTTCCTGTAAATTATTCTCCCTTCAACCAAATCTAGGGTTTTCCCAAGAATTGCGAATTTTCGGGTTTGGTTAACTTACACCAAGGCCCAGATGATGTTCCCCCCCCCCTTTGGTTCAAACTGACGCCCGTTGTGAGATGGTGCACAGGACCCATGAACAACCAGCTACCCAGGTTCCAGGCATTTTCGACCTGATCCATCCAGGGCATGTGAGTGGCTTTAGCCGAAGTTGGCGGGTTTGGAGCGGATCCAAACCTTCACGCGTTTCAAGGGTAAAAAATTGGTTAAGCATGGTTATTGCGGTGTGTTTCATCGTGAGAAGGCTCAAAATCAGCCGAAATTTGTCATGTGTAATTGGGATAACAATGTGAGGTGTATGCTGTCTTCAACCCAAGTTGAAACAATGCCCCCTGACGAGCAAAGGGGGTACTTGTATCACCAGTTAGGTGTTTGCAATCCCATCAAGTTCCACCGCAATGTGCCTTGCCACTGCATGAAATTTTTGAGATGAACTAATTCGAAATGAGGAGCTCTGATGATGTTCGTAACTTTTCAGGTTTTGTTACTAATCCTTGGGATAACACTCTGGTTGTGGTACCCGCAGAATCTTGTGATACCTGGCTACCCCACAAGGTATCTTGCGACAAGCCGCAACGCTGGGTGACTTTCTGTGCCCTGGCGGGAACAAAACGGACTTTCGGGGCACCACTAAATTCCACGAATTAATCCACAAATTCATCATATTCCATACTTTTTCTCCCAGTTAAAATTGCAATATTTGGTGTCCACCCCCATTTTCATACAAAAGAGGCGATGCTTTTTGGGCCAAGGCCCAGGCCAAAATGTTCCCCTGGAAGTCCTGTGATTCTTCCCAACTGGACGGGTAGTACCAAGTCATCTTTTGTCAAAAGTGATATATATCACACGCACACATTAACCTAGCCCGCCAATCTTTTTTGGATGACTATCGCAGGCAGTTCCTTCGGTAGCCAAACCTGTTACGCTGGGGCTGCAGCAGTTTTTTACAGTTTCTGGCCCAGTAGGTTCCTCCCTTTTTTGTTTAGAACTATGACAACGAATTCAATTCCGAACATGTTTTTTTCAACCATGAGATGGAAAACTGCATCTGGTGGCCCGATGGTGCGAAGTGATGGCTCCAATATCTCCACCGCCGTTTTCTCAAGAGGATCCTCTGGGCCCACTACTTTTGGAGCAAGACAGTTCTCCCCTGACGCATATCCAAAATATCAAATATCCATCAAATATCCATATTTCATTGAGTCTTGTGTGCATTTGTATCACCCAAGCCGGAAGAAAAACTGAGACTTTAATTCACCTGTGTGCCAGCTTAGTGTCCCCACAAAAGAATCAAACGAGACCAGCCTTTGGTTGGCATCATGGCACTTGGTGCACCGAATTTGCGGGTGCTGTGGGAGATTGAGTTGAATGGCTTGTTGAAGATGACTTCATGTTTCCCTCTCTCATCGGTGCTTGCTGCTAAATACGTGTGTAGTTGTGTATATATATATATGTATATATATATATATATATGTGTGTGTGTTTCTTTGTACGTGCATATACATATATGTATTGGCATGTATAGTGTGCTGCAATGTGAATGTTATACCAGTAGAGCCCGGGCAAGCCAGTGAGATAATGTAAAATGTGCATGTTTCGTCTTTGGACCTGTATTATGGATATGTTTTGTGTTTGGTTTATCCCTGTTCCTCTGTCTTAGATTATGTCATGTGTATGTGTAGCCGCAAACTTTGTCTTGTTATGATATGTTTCATCATGTTCGTGTGAATGTTGATGTTCATGTTTATGCTCATGCAGTGGACTCGGATGTATTTATGTTTTGTTCAAAGTTTCGCTGCACGGACGACATGAAGCGAAGGCGGGACAGACCTTTCAAGATTCAAACAGGAACCATCCATTCCACATTCAAACAGAGGTTGCTGTGTCTCCGATGAGATGAGAACTGTTCCAACTCGGCTTACCTCAGCTTATTCTTTCTAGAATCCGGCGCGCACCTTGCACGGTAACTGGGGTTGACCACCAAGAAGGGAGGAAACTAGGAAGGAAAGCAGTTGGTTTGCCCGCGCTTGAATTTGCGATGACGTGGAGTTGAAATCCAAAAGCGTTTCGGCACCTTTCCTGCCACGCGGGGGCGATCTTCTGAGGCTAGTCGGTCTATACTCAGACGAGACTGTGACAGTTCACAGGAACCATGGCAAACCGCCTGTTCTGACACTGTTGGAGCGGGCACTGGCAGTGTCTTGGCCCATCTTGGATGATTTTAATGGGGTTAGTTGCGTGCGGAAACAAATACAGTACCAGGGCGGAATGAAACCGGAACTCTGCAAGCCAAAACAATTTTACCCTGATTTCGTTTCAGAGCGCAGGCACCAGGCAAGCCACCACGACCTCATCATCTTCACCCACCATAACTATTTCATGACCTCACCATGTAGCACCATTTGTCTATGCCAACACTAGACAAAATTTGGTACAAAAGGAAACCAGGAGACTAACATCAAATACTCCATCTACAAAGGAGTTACACACAAACAGACACGGGTTCCTTCCAAGTTCGATGATGATGATGATGATGATGATGAAGACGGTGAAGATGAAGCTGATGATGATAATGGTGTGATGTTGGTGAAGGGTCACGTCTTTTTCACCCGTTCGCATCGGAGCATCATCTGAAGCAAGACATCTTGGTTCGTAATGGCTTGCTATGATTTTAAGCCTCTTGCAGTGTTGCAGTGGCTCTCCACAAAAGTGCTTACAATTTTGGGGCACCATATATGTTAAGACCTGGTGAAGGCTTCCCAAGTTTTCGAAGATTTTCGCCACAGTTGCAACATCTAGGCCTGCTGTTTGGCAATTTGCATGCTGCTTGCCAGGGTCACTGTGGAATGTTTTTGAAAAATGCTACTTGTAGGCCATGTTACTGAACAGTGCAACACATTATTTACCCATTGTTACTTCGCAATGTTTTCTCTTAGCATACACCAGATGCAAATAACTTGTACACACATTTTTTACCACAGTATCAAGATGCACACCTCGCCAGCTCAACATCCACATTTTACTAGAGATTTGCGCAATTGGCGCACATTTTGTGCCAGGGTTGCGCGGGGTTTTACCACACTTGCATGCTGTCGGCACGAATTTCGTGCGGGACAGGATACCGGGAAAAAATTCAGCATGTACTGCAGTTTGGCGCGATCGACAGGCATCTCGTGTCAGAGGGTTGATTTTGACACATCCAAATGACCTTTCACGGTTTCACGCGATCGAAGCACGTTCCGTGCCAGAGGGTTGCCTGGGACACGCTGTTTCTGCTACAGTTTGGCAAGATTGATGAATCTCGTTCAAGAGGGCTGCCTGCGACACCTCAAAAAGTACATTCTACAAAAAAAAATGCTAGAATCGATCCGCACTGTGCTGCTGCCTTTCAAGAAGGTTTTTACACTGCATGCACGCACCTCCATTTGCAAAGTTGTAGGTGTCTTGTGCAACTGCATTTTCTAGACCTGCAGCTGGACACAGGCACAAAAAAAGTTGCAGGCATCCTTTGCAACTGCATCTTTACATCTGCATGTCTAAGGTTGTAGGTGCTTTTCGCTACTGCATTCACATACCTGCATCTATACACCTGCATCTTTGCACCTGCATAGATTGTACGTGTGTGCACAACAAGTTCCTCCCACTGGAAGGTTCTGTCACTTGCTTCAAACAGTGCCACTGCAGATTTGAAGTTGCAGGTGCTTTCTGGTGATGTGATGGTGTTAACGATGATGACGATGATGACAATGATGATGATGATGATGATGGCGACGACACTGATGATGATGATGATGATGATGATGACGATGACGGTGACGATGATGATGCGATGATGGTGATGATGATGACGAAGACAATGGCCATGACGACGACGACGACGATGATGATGATGATGATGATATGTGTTGTGATGATGTGATGATGTGATGATACAAGGATGATGATGATTATTATTTTGATTTTGATTATTTTGATGTTAATGATGATGATGATGCTGGTGATGATGATGATGATGATGATGCTGGTGATGTGGTGATGATGATGATTTACAAGGATGATGATGATTTTGATGATGACGCTAATGATGATACTGGTGATGTAATGATGATGCTGGTGATGCGATGATGATGATGATGATGATGATGATGTCATGATGGTGATGATGTCATGATGTCATGATGAGGATGATGATGATAATAATAATGTTGACGATGATGTCGATGATGAAGATAATGATGTTCATGAGTTCATGACTTCATGAGTTCATGCTCATCATGATTCCGATTGTAAAGTCGATGATTATAATGATGATGACGATGATCATCATAATGATGATCATCATGATGATGGTGACGACAGTTTTTGTTGGCAGCCGCTCTTTAGAAAGAACCCTTCTCTGGTGCTTTCGGGAAAAATCAGTCACCTTGAAATTCCTGTGATTTATCATCACTTTCTCGTTCAAAATGGTCAGGCCGGGTCATACCGGAACAGCATCAAATCCCAAATTGCCAACCAGGTCTTGTCAATGCGATGGGTGGACGATGTGGTGCTGGGAGCTCCGTGGAATGTCACTGACGAGCTTTTGACATCCATGTAACTCGGCAAGGCGATGAACATCCATTTGCCATTTTGATGTTCCGCCCAATAATGCATGTCTGTCATGTTTTTTTCACGGTTTCGTTTATTGTGTAGTACTTTATTGCGGTTTCACTCTGGAATATGATGATGAAACTACTTGATTTGGGTTGCCTTCATTCGGGACAAACCCATGTGGTTGGCTTGGAACGTGTTTTGCCCACGGAGTTTCAGTTTGTCCCTGTTCAATTGTTTTCCAATGTCGCTATTCTCGAACCATCCAGGTCAACATAAAAATTGTTTGTGTTCGTCTGTCTCACTCATGGTTTTGTTTGTTTTCGTTTTGATTTTTGGCCTGGATGATGGCGAAGTTTCCTGGGGATTGCGCAGATTCGAACACCAGGGAGGTACGGTTCAGGTACCTACCGGGTAGATCAATGGGTTGCTACAGACGTAGGTGACTAGTGGGTACATTGGTGAAACGTGTTTTGAAGAAATCCACAAGACATTCATGTTTACTTCATCACAACCACACTACAGACAGCCCCCAGACATTTGTATAATTTCAATCCCATATATTTCCTTTTTTGCCAATTCATCCCATATAGTTTTCATTCCCATATGTAGTGGCAACTACAGTACGCAAGTTTTTTCCTTGGTTTTCATAGGAAACAACCTTCCCCTGTTTTGTCCCACCAAAAGTACAGATTTTGCTACTAAAAAACTCAATTCAATTCCCACAGATTCAAGTCCGTAGAGTTCATATGATTCACATCATCAGACTCTATAGACTCTATATCGTATGAAGGAATTTCACCATACACACCTATTAGAAAGATTTAGAAAGCATAATCTTCATTCTTCCAGAAAAATGGTTTCGGTGTTCTGCTACAGGAACATCAGCTGCGTGGTCTTGGGTCGAGCTCCTGGCGCATCGCAAGAGGCATGGAGCATTTTCTCTGGAAGAAGTCGAATGTGGGATGACTTTTGGGATAGTTCACTTTGTTTTGAGAAAATGCAACAAACATGCTGATTTTTCATGGGGTTTGGGAGGGATTTAGCTAACAACAGTGCTGATAAATGAGAATATTTCAGTTTCTAAGTGGTTTGCAGGAATTTATGTGCCAGGTGGCGTCCATAGGTAGCTACGTTGGTTTATAGGTTGTTTACCTTCGGTGAAGAAACATGTTAACTGATGAGTTTATGGTTATTATATAAAACTTTAGATAAATGGGGTTAACATACCAGCTTAAAACTTGAGATGGGAAACAGTTGGGATTATTTATTGGAATGTGGGTGGTATAGTGGGAGAGATACCGGCCACATATGGAATATTCGTTGGGATATGTTCCTGAAGACAGTATCACCTGAGAAATATTTAAGGATACATCCAATGGTATTTGCGGATATTGTTGCAAGTGATCCGCAGGCATTGCCTAGTATGCCTCGGTCCCAATGTTGGTAGTGTTATTGGGTCTGTCCAGGCATTATTTACACCTCATTGTATTGTATTTCATGGCCGCTTTGGCGGGAAATATTATGGTATGGGGTAGAATAATCCAGCAACAATGACATGCCAAAAATCCTTGGCTTTCTGCTGCATCGTACCATCCAATGATACAAGGGGTTAATGGGGTACATCCAAACTGATTATGATTAGCAATTTTTATGTGCGCATTTGTATGTATATAATTATAAACATGGTAATGATGTCATATATTGTTAGCATAATACAAAACAAGAATGATACATGGGTTTGCCCATAAATGCAGTGTTCGGAAAACAACGATTTGATATGCGAAAAATGATGCTAAACCACTGGATATGCAGGTTCCCTAGTTTTGAACAAAGGAATGATCTGCCAATCATATCCAATAGTTGTGGCACATTGGAGCCAGCGGCAGGGTTTGATAGGCTATAGCTAGATAAATCTCTGTGTGTTTGAGAATGGGGAAGGACAAACCCGGGAAAATCCATGGTTTCCACCTCCAAGTAGTTGATATTCCATATCTACTGGAAGGACGTACTGTAATTATTCCCCCGAAATTCTTCCAAACCCCGACCCCCGGGAATATGCTGGTTGGGTTCAATGAGTTAGTTGTTTGCCATACAAGGTTACACTGGGATGCAACACAGTTTTTTTCCATCCTGGAAACCGCAACCATGAACATCGACAAGCGATGCAGGGAATTGTTCTTTGTTGTGCTGGTGCTATGTTTTTCAGACCTTGTGTGTTTAGTCCTTTATTCATGGCAATAGGGTACACGCGTCAGGACTCGGACCAGTTCCTGGTGCCCCGACGCCGCGACATCCTCACGGAGCTCACAAGTTGCTTCGCCATTTCCTCCGAGGCCTTGAGCCTCGGACCAACACCGATGTTTTGATGCAGAATTCCAAAATTTTCTGGAAAATGATGAAACAACCAGAAGTTGATTTTTTTGCATTTTGATTTTTAATTAATGATTACTTTTAATGGTGTACTTCTGGTTGTCTCTTTATTTTCCAATAGTTTGCCAATGGCTCGCCAATGGTTTCAATTTGGAGGTTCACCAAATGCCGTAAAAAATCACTTGACAAGAAAGTATCAATGCCTGATATGATTGTTATTTAACGAGCATCCGAAAAATAACATGTCTTATTGAACGTGCTTACATAGAAATCCCCTTTTGCATTTTCTATACCCTCTAGATTCTAAAGTTAGGTCAATGCGGTATCTGTCGTGGCATTGGGCTTACCACATCACAAACGATGTTTTTTGCCCAAGAATCGAGCACGCCCCCAACATCCATTGGTTTCTCATCCTGCACCTAGTAAAATTACAATAGATTGGGATATAGCCGCTATAGCCCATGTCCAGCCAAATCTCTGGAAAGTCACTTGAGGAACTTAAGGAGTCAAAGGACGTGGATGTACCATGTTCTTTTGGTAGGCATTTTCGATCGGCGGACTAATCCATCCGAATCGGTCCTTTTGAACAACGAAAATGGTCCGAAGTTGCGTTCTGGATGGTCAGATTACGATCTACTATGACATCTAGGGATTCTGCAATAAAGGTGAAAATTGGCAGAATACACATGAGATACGTGTGCTTTTCATTGCAAATTGTATCACCGCAACTCAAGAGTCTTCCGCCCATTCGCAATGACACTTAGCCACTTCCATTATGCACCAGAAAAGTGGAGGTCTTAAACTTGTGCTACCCGAGAAATTGGATGCTTTTTAGCCATGCCAAAAAATCAAATACGATTGATGGGTGCCCAGGAAGCAGCGGCTCATTGCACGCTCGGCGGAGTTGGTGAAGCGGAACAGTGCCATGGCCATCGCTACCCCCATGCTATGGTGATGTCAATGCCGAAAGTGAATGAAAGTGATGAGAAATGCCATGTTTTTTTTTAGAGCAGTCCAGGTTTTGAGACAACTGCAAGTTGAGCTAAGTTGTTGGAGTTTCTGCGGGGTCATGAGTTTCGATGCAAGGACCCAGAGTGGGTCAGAGTTCAGCGAGGGTTGTCATTTTGGATGAGCCAAAGGTTTCATACCCGCTTTAGCAACTTTAGCGTGATTTGGTGCCAAGATTGACTTCGAAATAACGTGGTTGAACCCATTTGGAATGTTTCCCGACGCAGTCGAAGCAGATTTTGGGGGGCCAAGAAGCACTTTCTCCGCATCTGTCTCGATCTTCGCAAGGCAAAATGATGGAGAAAGAGCTGAGCTACATCTCTGGCAAGGGCTATGTCCCTGAGGCACAACCGGAAATGGCTCAAACCGGGCACAAAATCAGCTTGACCCTGCCAGGCCTGAAAAAGCTGCACAGGCTCCAAGTGAGGATGAGAAGTAGCTATGTTTGGAGCTCATGTTTGAGATAAACACATGAAATAATACAGAGCTTTTAGACCTTATTATGTTTTATGATGTCATCATGAAAAAAACAAGCAACGTCTCACCGACGTCTCACCCCACGCTGCTGACCGGTTACGTGGTGAACCCCCATTGCTCCAAGACACAATCAGTTCCAAAGGCGTGTATCACTTCGAGTCTGGCCATGTCTAGCCTCTCACCCAGCACCGGGTCACAGCATCTTCAGATTTTCCGGAAAAACTGGCACTCCATCCGTTCTGCCGTTCTGCCGCAGGGGGGGTAAAGGATGTTTCGTTCACCGTCTCTAAGGTCCTGCAACAAAAAGGTAGTGCCGCAAGGCCACCGTTGATGTCAATATGAATATTGGCTCAAAATTATTGACGCCCAGTTCATTGGTAGCCCATTCTGAAGTCGTACAACTATGTGCAAATCTTTTCAGAAAAACAAGCGTGCCAAGGTCAATGCTTTGCTACTTTCCAGGAAACAGAAAGAAACTCCCAACCCATTTTGAAAAGATGTTGATTGGCAGCTTCAAGTATTTATATATTCGTTCCATTTGAGATGATGATCCCAATCGACTTTCAATTTTTGTAAATGGTCAAGGTAAGTCAAGTGATGTCAAGTGTATCATGCAATGCTTGGTTTATTCTCCGGGATCGCACCAGGCCTCGCCTGCTGCGCCAGCCGCGCCTGCTGCGCCAGCCGCGCCGAGCCCCGCGGTCCTGCCAGCAGTCGCGGCGCCATCGGAGTTGACCTCTTTGAGCTGGCAGGCGCCGGTGTTGCATCCTGCGGAAAAAACATTTGTTTTGCGGCCAAATGATGAATTTATCATCGTTTATCAGGAAAAAAACATGAGGAGAATGTGTGAAAAATGTGAGCATTTTTCAGTAAGGATTGTGATGCTTAAAAGTGCAGGTGAATTAGCCGGAAAAACAACAAAATTATGCTTGACAGACAGATTGGGGGTTAAGCCAGCAAAAAGAGGATCCAACCAACAGCAAATGGATTGTTAGGCAACAAACATGGTCACCTATCACATAAATTGTCACACATGATGGGGATAATTGCATGGGGGTCAATATCAAACAATACCATGTTTGGGATATCACCACTTTCATTTCAGGATTGTTACGAACCAAAAATGGGAACGGCAGATCAACAGTTATGGGACCAGCGGAATGGGGTGGAGGGATGGATGAGCATGACACTCCGCAGACCAGGTTTGATCCATGGTTGGGTCAAGAACATAAAAAGTTCAGAAGAATTTCATCTCACCCAGCAACGTGGATATTGATGTAGACCAAAGAACAGCGTCTTTGACTTGATTAGTATATTTTTTGAAATACATTGAAACTGCCAAATCGGTTCAGGATATGGATAAGAATTGACGTACCTTGATGGGCCCACCAACGCGTAGGGTCGTTGACCATTCTGACATCCAATCCAATCCCAGATACTTAGGATGATTTTCTGGTAAGTCATGGTATTTACCATCCCCAAAGAAGAATCATGAACCACCAGCATTTTACCCCCAGCTAATCAAACATAGCGATTGTTTTTTGATCCCCCATTTATAGGGGATTTCTTCCACTAAGGGCTCTATTTATAGATGATTTTCTAGCCAGTCAAGCTTGATTAGCAGGTACATATTTTAACCTGGCTGTTAACATCTAGCAACCATGCAAAATTCGCTTGGATGAGCTTCCATCATCAGCCAGGAGGACCTTGGCCGAGCGATGTTGAAGGTCACCCAGCAGCTGGGGGACAGGTAGATCTCTGCAGTGACATATCTTCATGTACAAATATTTATTGTTATGTTGTGGATAATTTTTTCTCAGTTATCTATCAGATGTATAGACATATCCTATACCCGTGATACTAATGATTTCTTATACTAATGATGAGCATCTTCATCCTGATTCGGGAGAATATCTACAGCTTAAAGTATACCACCAAGTATCCACCATACAAATCAGACCTAAAGTTATAAACCAATCATTGTGGTTATGGAATTGTTTTTTGCTACTAAGCATAAGAGAGTGTTAACCGATATTTTGGATTGTGCTGATTATAAACCTGGCATTCTGTATATATTCTTTTGTATTGTCCATACACTATACTACCCCAGCTATACCAATGGTGATTGTGAAAGCAACCTCCAAAAGGATAGAAGAGAGGGTTCTCACTAACAAGTAATGTCGTTTCTGCACCTTTTCGGGAGTTACTATATCTAATATATTATCCCCTTGTTGGGTATCAACCATATAAGGATCATGATTCTATCATCTATTCCTGATATCAATGACGGTTAGTATCCCCAACTTTAAGAATCCTGATTCTTTGTGTCTTTACATATGTATATGTATATATAGGATGGACAATCATCGTATATACATACTGTAAAGTAGTGATACTGGAGATGCATATGTACTATATCTATACTATATCCATTCTGTATTCATTACTATCAATGTTATCCATCATTTCGTATCCATATCTCACGGATACATATACGGTCCATACTATATCCAGAATTTGTTCATATGGCTTGTGAAACATATACATCCGTATTTTCATACATATCACATATCATATTTTTCTATATTCATGTTTTAACCATGATATATCCATTCCATATCCACATGCTATATCCATACTGAACACATTGGATATACCCATACTATATCACATCATGTCATATGATGCCTATTTACGCCAATTTATCTACACCATCATAGACGGGGTTATCTACTGGATATGATAAATATCAATATCACACCACCATACTTCATACTATATCCATAGGTTCCATAGCCATATTCATACTATCTCCATCCATGTGATATATGGGGGTTTCCTAAAATACGGGCATCCCGAAATCACCCACTTGAACAGGATTTTCCATGAACCATCCAGCTATTGGGGTACCCCCATATGTTTCACAGTAGATATCTCCGTCCGTCACCCGAGGCGCCCACGAGTCTCATCGCTGCCCACTTGGCACTGCGCGATGCCATGATCAGTGCCGAGGCGGCTCTGCAGGAGACCACCCGCGAGGCCGCGGCCGGGACCCGGTTCCGAAAGAGGAAAAATCTAGGGAAAAAGCTATGGAAAGGAATAAAAGATGATAAAATATGATAAGATACGATAAAAGTTGAAGGAAAGACATGAAAAAACATCGGAAATTTAACACAGAAAGTTGGGATTTGCGAATGGTCCCTGCATGGAACATATTTTCGGGCACCTACATAGGTATGGATTCAAAATTCACAGCAAAGGTCTTCTACCATGATGCAATTTCGTGATCGTGTGGGTGAAAGCGTCCCTTGCTTGGCCCAGAAGCGTTTGAAGGACTTTAGATACTTCATATGGATGAGGATGCTACAGATATCCGTCATAGTAACGCACTGATATACCCCGCAGCAACACCTGAATTTTCCCACCTGGGGTGACTCGCTGCTAATCATATCTACAAAGTGAACCATCCCCTTCAATGTCAGCTGAGTTTCAATCAGGGTGTTTTTCATCGGGTCACCGGATGATCCTGGATGATGGCACATTCTGCTCAAGCCACCATGCTATAATTCATGAGATCCAGTTTGGTGGCAGCTTCACTTCGGCTGCCCAATTTGGAGCGGGCCAGGTTTACTCCTTTATGCGATCCAAAAAATGATCGAAAAGCAAATCACGATCGCAAGAGTGACAATTACTCGATGCTTTTCAGTGCCACAATGAATCATAGAACAGTTCATCCCCCATCTCCACCACCGCCACCACCATCACCACCACCACCATCACCACCACCACTAGCATCATCATCATCATCATAATCATCATCATCATCATCATCATCATGATCGTCTCAATGACAATGATTGCTGGCTTATTATCATTCAAATTAACATGATGATTTGTGGAGTATGCGCGTTGTATCTTGTTACGGGTATCCGCTACCTCCAGGCTGCTCCAGCTCCAGGGACTGAAGCATGGACCGCCTGAGAGCCTGGTTTTAACGGAGCCGCGTCACTGCATTGGAATACGGGCCCTACTGTTGTAACTTTTGGTGACTTCGTATTTTCACCATGTAGTTTCTCCCATTTCAGAAAAAATACCCCATGTAGTTTTCTCTTCGTGTTTTTGCCCGCAATGGCTGATGTGTTGATGTTTTGGATGCCTGGGATGGAAAGAAGGGGTAAGGCTCCGGAACGTGGGTGTATCCAAGGATCAATACTGGGATAGGCTCATGACTCATGATGAATGTCTAGATGATAATCGCATTTGAAAAGTTTTTGGAAGAAAGGACATAAAAATTCTATTTGATGGGGATTTCTGATGGTGATTCGTGATGGTGATTCAAGTATGCTTTGTTTAGGTGTTTTTCAAGTTGTGTTTCAGCTACCGCATCAATTCCATCCAAACCGGCCCCATGGAAAAAAGAACACGCGGTTTTACATGCAAAACCATGTGCCCCACTCAAAAGCTGCATGTTCCCGGCTCAAGATTTAATCTGAGGAACTGTGGCGTGGAAAAAGCGCCTTGAATGAGTGCTCCCTGCCTTGCGTTTGATCTAGACGGATCAATGATCATGGCTGTGAGGACACCCGCAACACTTCCCCTTGGTCGGTTCTGTTCCAGGAGGATATGACATGTATATCCATGATGTCGGTATTGCGGTGGTCTTGGTTTGACTACATCGTAGCAGTAGGAATTCAACGGCTCCGTGGACAGAGCGCAGCTGGAAAAACTGAGGGCAGAGGATTTGCCAAACCAACTAGCCTCCGGTAGCCCTGGTGCACAACCGTTTCATGTCTGGGAAACTTGTCTGAATGACAATGGTGTGGGACACTCATAGACGATGCGATGATACGATTTTTTTGGGTTTCATGTCGTGGCTGCGCCTCATCAAATGGTCCGTCCCTTTATGTGCCTTTCGAGATCACCTTTGTCCTCTTGACATCTCTTGCTCTTGCATCCCTTTCTCGTGACATCCCACGTAAGGTCTTTTTGCGGCATCTATTTCCCTTGTTTTTTTTTCTTTCTTTGATTTGTTCTTTCTCTTGCCTACCCTTTCTATGTGCCCCCACTGATTCGGTTAGCAAGTGGAAAACACAGCAGTGGGTGCAGAGTTTGGGCTGGTTGCGCAAGCGGGTTACCTCAGCAGCCCGTGCAAAGTAGGAGCTTGTTAGCAGCGGGTCATGGGAAACGCATAGCACAACAATGAATGCATAGTAGGTGCTTTTTTAGACTTTTAGCAACCAAGCTGTGCGGGGTAGCAAGCGGATTAGGGCAGCAGTGGGTGGGTGCAGAGTGGGCGTGAAAGATATTGAAAGCGGGGTGCAATGGATCGAGGATAGGAACTGGTTATACAAGAAATATATTCTAAAAATTAAAATAAATATTAGTATATAAATATATTATATTATATTATTTTATTTTATTTTATTTTATATTATTTTATATTATATTTATATTTATATTTATATTTATATTATATTATATTATATTATATATTTTTATTATATTAGTAATATCGTATAAGGCGGTGATGGAAATTTTAAAAATAGGAAATTTGAGGGAAAAATTGAAAATTATAAATTACGGATATTAGGACGAATTTATTGATGGATTAAAAGGATTTTTTTTATTTGTTTATATATTTATTAATTTATTTATGTATTTATTTATTTATATATTTGTTTTTTTTGTTTAATTTTGTTTTTTTTATGTTTTAGTTTTTTATTTAAATATAGAAATAAATTTATTTTTTTAATTTTTTTTAATTTGAAAATTTAATAATATTAAAAATATTTATATGTAAAAAATATAATTTTTAAAAATAATTGGAGGAATAATTTTAAATTGAATTTTTTTGATTTTATTTTGATGATATATTTACCTTTTTGGATAATTTTTTTTTTGTGTATAAATTTGGGGAAATTTATGTTTATATATTACGTAAAAAAAATAATTATTAATTATTTATTTGAGGGATTTATAAAAAAATAAAATTAAGGGGTTTTAGAAATAAAATTAATAAAATTCTAAATTAATGTTTAAAATATTCTAAAAATAAAGCGAAAAGGTTTTAGGTTAGTATTGTTTTTTTTTCCTTTTTCCCGAGCGCGCCTGCGAAGGGTTCTTCGTAAAAAAGCAGCCGTTATATTAGATCTTCACACTTTTACACCTGCACATCTAGATCTTCACACTCTTACATCTGCCGATCTACATCTTCACACCTTCACATCTGCTGATCCAGATCTTCTCACCTTCACATCTGCTGATCCAGATCTTCACACCTTCACACCTGCAGATCTAGATCTTCACACTCTCACATTTACCGATCTACACCTTTACATCTGCTGATCCAGATCTTCACACCTTCACACCTGCAGATCTAGATCTTCACACTCTCACATCTACCGATCTACATCTTCACACCTTCACATCTGCTGATCCACATCTTCACACCTTCTCATCTGCTGATCTACATCTTCATACCTTCACACCTGCAGATCTAGATCTTCACACCTTCACATCTGCAGATTTAGATCTTCACATCTGCTGATCTACATCTTCACACCTTCATACCTGCAGATTTAGATCTTCACATCCTCACATCTGCAGATTTAGATCTTCACACCCTCTCATCTGCAGATCTACATCTTCACACCTTCACACCTGCAGATCTAGATCTTCACATCCTCACACCTGCAGATCTAGATCTTCACACCCTCACATCTGCCTCACATCTGCAGATATACATCTTCCCACCTTCACACCTGCAATCTACATATCTAGATCTTCACACCTTCACATCTGCAGATCTAGATCTTCACACCCTCACATCTGCAGATCTAGATCTTCACACCTTCACATCTGCAGATCTCTTCTCGCTCTTCTTCTATTTTCTCTTAAGGCGGGGGCGGTGCCGCCGGAGCGCCACGAAACGGAACCCTTTCGCAAGAAATGGACGTTGGACGTCCAAAACCTAGGTAAAATTGCAATTTTGAAGCGTCGCCGGCAACCCTTTCGCACGAAATGGACGTTGGACGCCAAAAACTGAGGAAAAATTGCAACTTTTATTGGTCGCGCGCAACCCTTTCG
>Ga0126342_10005241_pt1 | contig 22528 bp, 19 predicted proteins | sample Cyp1metagenome_FD_92528 | JGI IMG/M metagenome (GOLD analysis project Ga0126342, IMG submission 92528) | Coral microbial communities from Lord Howe Island, Old Settlement Bay, Australia - Cyphastrea 1 metagenome | ecosystem: Host-associated > Invertebrates > Cnidaria > Coral ...
AAGAAAACAACGCAGATTACCGGAGCTATTGTCAATTTACTGGGTTCATATCTGAAAAGCTGACTTTTGAAATGCCATGCATATCCATTGTGACTTTTTGACTACCTCCAGTCCCGCTGAAGGTAAAGTTCGCAGCATAGGAGGCAACTGCAGCCGGTGGAGAATGCACGCGTCGTGTTTGATAACGCTTGCTTCGGTTTCCATCGCGCGTTCTGTCTGACAGATTTCACAAGTTGTCAGTATGAAATTGCTACATGTAATGAGGAGAAATTTGATACAGGTCCACCCGATTAGGATTTGTGCAAATCCAACAAAAACCAAAATATGGGTTCTTTACAAAAACAATTTTTTCTCGAAAAAACTATGTTTTTTTACACTGGACCTACAATTTTTTGGGTCTTTGGTAAATAAACATATATATATATATATGTGTGTGTATGTGCTTTAAACAATACATATGGTGCAGGAATGTTTTGAAAACAATATATTGGAAAAACATATTTATATATAAAATATAGAATAAATTCGTTTTCTTAGATTTCTGTGGATTATATTACTGCCTCGTAGTGTCCAGCGTCGGACTGTTCATTGTTTTTGGGATTGCCACACCATAGTGCTTTGTTGAGCGCCTCCCATCTGCGGGAGTCCGTAAGTGGCTTCCACGTACTTGCCAGGTAGGAATTGATTTCACCATGTAGACCAAGTTCCATGCAGTATCCCCCAATCCCTGGTGGGAAGTAGTTTGCTCAGTTCCTGCAAGCATGCCCATGCATACCCTCAACCAACATGGCGATTGGGAATCCCAGTTCAAACAAAATGAGAACACCAAAGTTACCAAAGGGTAAAGGATAATGAGTCGATGTCACACATTTTCCACAGGGAATGTCACTAGGAGTGGACATGGAGTTGAGAAAAGCAACCAATTTGGGGGCCGTTTCTCTTACTAATCCCTTCCCGGGTAATTGGAAAGAATCTGGAATTTATCTTAAAACCATGGTTCAGTGTGTTTTTTCTCATTTTGGAGCCTATAGGTGGGGGTAGCTCACATTAAATTAGGGGGATATGTTTTATACTACATATTTATGGTGATGAAAAATACGCACTCCATCACCACTGGGGAGCAGGATGTACACATTCACACATATAGTAAGCCCCGAAAAGATAAACAAAAACACGTGTTATCACTATTCTGATGTCACCAATTTCTATCTTTTTGGGGGTTACTATATCCATCATTTTGCAGTGAGTTTTCTTGCAATTTCCGCCAAAATCCGCTGCCGCCCGAGACCTTGCTGTCTTCGCACCTGACGAAAACACCATGAAATGTGTCACCAGGCCATGTAAAACATGCACAAGAACATGAAGAAACAAGGCTTAAGCTCCAACACATGTGATCTTTAACATCCCATATTTAGAAAGATATGATACACGCTATTTCACTAATGCAAATGGGGGATTGAACAAAGAAATACGTGTAACTATCACAGTGGATGAAGGAAATATGTGCAGCTGCGGGTTTACTGCGAGTTCCGCCAAGGCTTGGTCCATCGCTGACGAATTCCCGGGGCCAGGCCTTTCTTCGGAACTTTGCTGCGGCTGCTGCGGCATCGAGATCAACAAGGGAACACGGACCACGGGACTGCTGCGAACAGGGGGATGTTCCCTGTTGTGGACGCACGTGGCAAGTGGGTTCATTGCACAGACCACAGGTGATATGCTTCCGGGATAATCCAAGAACCCTTGATTCGATCAACAATATATATATATACACAAGTGATAATAATTATTATTACTATACAATTAAGGTCTGTTGCAACATGTTGCAAATACATGTTATAAAGAAAACTTGTCAGTGGTAGCATATGTTGACATGTTTCCGTCCCCAAAGTGCAGGATAGAAACCAGGAAGCTGCTTGGCTGGGTTTGGAAGGTGGATTTCAGGTCAGAAATTTCTGGGTTGCACCTCCAGCCCCTTGGTAACAGCACCGGCCCTTCCTCACCCCACCCAGGAAGGGTCTTGAGCCGACACAATCGACATATTCGATCAAGCTCAAGCTGTTGTGCCAAGCTATGGCATATGCACAAACGCGGGGTCTATGATCCATATATACAGTATCCATGGGTTCCCCAAAATGGGAAATGGACAAACTGAAAATCATCCAAAACTGCTCATTTTAAAGAGGGAAGTCAATGGTTTTGGGGTTCTCCTAGTTTAAGGGAAACAGCCATATCTATTCGGTAAGCATAACTTTCATTGAGCATAAGGGATGCTAAACTGCTGCGCAAGTTGGCTGGATCATCTGTGTCATCTGGGTGATCCGCAATCACCGACCGAAAAAAACGCAAGCAAAAGGCAAGCCTCGATTGGCAACATGAAGCTTCGGCTATCATGTACCCATGTACACTATTGATCACTATATTGTACATGGTTATTTCTTAATCCATTCTGTGGATGGTTGCGGAATCCTGCACCACCAAAAGGACCCTTGGATGGTTGAAACCCTATCTGGTTGGTGGTTTTAACCATGTTGAAAAACATTAGTCAATGGGAAGGATTATCCCATATATTATGGAAAAAAATCTACTAAAAAATATTTGAAACCACCAACCAGCTATAAATAATGGATAAACATGGATAAACAAACCATCTATCGGTGCAGATCAGCTCGATCAGCTACGGTCGGACTGCAATCACTTCGAATCACCTCGAAGCGGTGTATGCCAGTTGCATCCCAAGTGAAAATGGGTTATGGATGTTTATGGCGGGTTTACTACATTTTACTACATCATGTTTGGACAATTTTTGGGGTCTTCTGGGCCACTTGAAAAGAACAGTTACCAACTTGAAGGCAAAAAAATCTCGGCGGTCCATCTGTGGAAGGCGCAGGTTCAGTCCATGAGAATCGACCGATACTTTTGATCGTGCGGCAGCACCCGCCGCTGCATACACCCTGACCTGACCGTTTCTCTGGGTACCATTTGCTCGGTGTGGTCTTTTCGTTGGTGCCACCCTATATTAACATGCCACAAAGACCAACGTCAACGATTTCGCATAATGTTTGGTCAGTTTATGTCGACTCATTCTAGTTTGGTTTGGGAATGTTTGGGAGGTGCATACATGGTGATCTCCTTCAACCTAAACACAAAAATGCAGAAACATGCTCGTCTATCACAGGGGCACGGCAATGGATTTAGGTGGCCGGTCAGTGATGGTCAGCCGCGGCATGTGAAGAGACGTGACCCTTCTGATGCATCGCTTAAAAAATCACGACTGCGTTTGTGCAGAAATTAAGGAAAGGCCTCCTTTTTTACGGCCATCGAAATGCGGAAACTGGCGGAAACGAGTCGTTCTGAACTCCTGGATTTTGTGATTGTTGTATTTGTTGCATTTCTGGGCACACTCACTGGCTTCTTGGTTTCAAGTTTCAACCATGTTCAACCCGTCCGCCATGGAGCATGGCCAAGCTGAATGGGATATGAAACAGGCATTCTTTGCCAAGACAGTTGATGGAACAAACTTGAAATATGGCTTAAATATGCTTAAATCACATTGACATGGTTTAAATAGCTTGAAACCATGGTCAGCATTTGCCACGCAGCACTTGCAACAGATTTAAGCATATTTAAGCTATTGATGTTGGGTGGTAGGAGTGCAAACTCCAATTTCCTCAACATGTTTCCTGGCAAACTGTTGTGCCCAAATGACACTGTTTTCCTATTCATTGTTTTCCGGGATTTAATTAGGTGGAGGGTTCGAAATATGCCCGAGAAAGAGCCGCAGCCCTTCATCATTAAATAACATATCTACTGTAGTAATATGTAATAACATATAACTGAGTATTAGTAGCAAAACTTCAAATATCATGGATAAGCAGAACAAGAATTGGAAACAACAATTTTCCTAGTCATTTACTCATGTGTATTCCATCATATTCGCTCAAAGATGGTGAAAAAAGCCTGGACGATGCTTGCCATGCTGGTCATCGAGTGTCGATGCATCAGAATGGTTTGACAGCCTCCCAAAATTCAGGCCACTCCTTGCAATCGGGGTCTTGCAGTCCCTTGTAGCCCTTCCTTAGTCACATGGGACCACGGTTGCAAAATGACTGGGCGAAACCCATCAGTTTTTGCCATGAATTTTCTCCCTCGGTGTCCCGTGAAGTTGGACGGAATTGCGATGAACAAAACGTCAGCTGAGATCATGATGGTCAGATTATCTCACGGGCCATGGACCCATGGACCTAGTTTCACATCCTTTAACCAGTCCTGGGAAACATGACTGGGTCCGAAGATTATTTCAATTTTTGTATCCCAAATTTGGAGGGTTTGTGAGATGAAGCACCAATCACGTTTCACAGCGGGAAACCGGGAAAACCATGGAAAACCACAACAAAAACCATCGTGGATCTACCCCGGGATGCCCCCATTCCCACAAGATTACAACACCATCCCTGCCAAGCAACGACCGTGCCCATTCAGCTTTCTTAGGATCGTTGAAGAAATCCTTCTCCATCTGTTTGCCTTGGTCCGATCTGCATCGCTGGAGCATTTTCAATTGCCCAGGATGCTGAACACATGATGTTTACGTTATATGTTTACTTTTTTTTAGGTTGCAGCTTGTGTATCCTTTTTGAAGTTGCCAAAAATATTCCCAATCTCATCGTTCAAATCCAGGCTCTGGGTTGGATGCTCCTTCACTTAGCTCCATGGTGGGGTCTCACAGCATATGATTTGCATTTTGTGCCCTTAAACTCTGAAACCTCAGTAAACACCTTCCGGCATAACCACTGAAAATCTTGCGATGCCCTTCGTGTTACATAATATCTACGTTCTTGTTACGCTCTTTAAATATCATTTCTTATCAACGTATTTTTGTCCAGTGCCATTTGGCATGACGGAGACCCAGTGGCTTCGAACGCACAGCTTGGCGTAGCGCGCTTCTGGGCCCTGTCCGAGCTGTCAAGCGCTGGATCAATGAGTTTCTAGGAACCCTCGCAGTACAAGAACTTTTCTTATCATCCTTGGACTTGTCATGCCTTGTCATGTTGCCGAATAAAGACGTTACAGTTACAGGTCAATGTGTCTTTTCCTCCAAGCCAAAGAAGCTGAACGCCGCAGGTCAGGTCAAATGCAGGGAGTGATCATTAGTTCATATAAGTTCATTATCCCCCTTGCTAATTCATTGTTCTTCTGCTTCGATAAAAACAACTTCCCCCACCTCAGGGGCTCCCTGCCGCCACCCAATTTACCCCTTTGAAGATGCCAACCCACATTTTACACATCAAAATCCATCAAAAACCCGAGCTTGAACCATTTCTGGAGCGCGGAACCCTGCCGCCCTGGACTCCTTGGTGAAGAGGTAGGCAGTCACCAGCAAAATTCCGCCCAGAATTCCCAGGCCCCCCCTGCGTCCCGCTAAACCCGCACGCCAAGCAGGGACCGTGTCGTCTGAATCTCCCTCCTGGCGAAACGATGGCCAGTGAACCTGGATTTAATAGGATTTAATGATGACTTCGTGGGATTGAGTGGGATTTAGTTAATGCGATTAGACTGGGATCTAATGGGAATATCACCAACAATGCACGTCGGTAATGACTTGGTGAGTTTGCGAGCTGGAAAATCACCACTTTAGGACGGTAAATCATCGAATTTAATGGACCATTTTCATCCATTTTCCAAACTTATGTTACATCACCGGGTATGTATGTGCGCCTGAGTGTGATATAATTATTCACATTCATATTAGAGTGCATGGCGAATCATTAAATATAAATGTGAATATCTGATAATATCGGTATGTCAAATAGTCAATTTGTAGGTAATTGCATATGCACATATGTGTGCGCGCATCGCCCGAGGAAAAAATGGGATGTGACACAATTGGCCCTACCCGCCGTGTTTTTTCGCAACCAGTCGATCCGTGGAAATCAGCTGAATTCATCACTCAGGGCTGTTGGAGATCTATATCGTGTCTGGTTGGTGGTTTTAACCATCTTGAAAAAATATGAAAGTCAATGGGAAGGATTATCCCATATATGAAATGGAAAATAAAAAATGTTTGAAACCACCAACCAGGATGAGTTTAACCATCACTTTTAGGTACTTTGGTAGCCCATTTTCACCAACCATTCACCAGTAAGCTGACACAAGCTGACACATTGTCTTTGTTTATGAAAAATCCAATGGTTTCCTGCACGATTCGTGCGTTTTTGTTGGTCCATTCTTTATCCAGGTCAAATGCTACCATCTGGTTATGACTAACATAGCCATGGAAAATCACCATTTTATAGCTAGGTAAACCACCTATAAGTGGGCCATGTATACCATGGCTATGTTAAATAACCAAAGGGTAATTTTTGCACACCTTCACCATGGAGACTGGAGCCTTTTTTTGCCCCGGTTCACTAGACTGACAGTGTTTGTGTTGGAATCTTGGTTCATTTTAACTGCCAGGTGGATTCTGGGAACTACCATTTATCAATTTATCCAATTTCAATACATAATAAAACTATATAAATCTAGTAATGCCAAATCTAGTAATTTATCCAATTTTACTGCCCCAGTCCCCCTCCTGTGCTCTAAGTGAGATCACCGCGTCGCGATGACATGACCTGCCGGACCTGACCGGCCCCGGCCCACAGAACACCTGAGCAGCGGCCACCGATGCCACCGATGCCAGAGTTTTCCCACATGAATTGGGTCAGGATCAACGGGATTTCCCACAGGATTTTTGAATAAATCTATCAATGGATTGGCGGGAAAATCGAAGCTGGAAACCATCGATTTTCCCATTAAAGATGCGTTTTTCCTGTAAATTTTCCCTTAAACCAATCCATTGAATCTAATGGGATGTAATGGGATCTAATGGAGCTTAATGGGATTTGATCGGATTTACAATGATTTATTATATATATATATATATTATTAAGTGGATATAATTGGGATATACCCAGCAATAACGGGATGAAATGGGGCTTTACCATCCGGTACTTTGTTGCATAGGTATGGAAGCCACGGGCCATTTAATTCAACGATTTACGTCGGTTATCATCGATTTACACTTCTTAAACAATATGTAGATATGTCACTATAATATAAATGATGTTTTTTTTTAAATAATATTTAAATATCATATCATCATAATAGTGACTTTCCAGTTTGGCATGTTAGCTTAATATGATAATATGTTTAATTAATGTAGTTTGCCAGAGGGTAGATGATGACTGGATATCAGAGATGAGTGTACAAATGAGACGATGAGCCTGGAGGAGCTTCCTTGTCCCAAAATGCTGGTATTTGGCACCCTTGATCAGTAACCTGCTAAACAGAAACACAGGGTGCCCCAATGAAAATGACATGAACATCCGAGCAAAAATGAAGCGATTGTTTTTTAGACAGGACTATATGAAAAATATGAGGTGAATGGGTGTGCTTTAGGAAACCTTCAGTGGGGCTGGTGCAATGCTCTGAGATCTATGTTAGGATGCTCAGATGCTCTAGCTGAAACTGGTGACACGTTTGCTGAACACAATGCTTGGCCAGGAGGCCTGCCCTCCATGCTGCAGAAAGTCAATGACACATACAGTAATTGAGTCACCCTGCCGACCTGGACAACTTCTAGATGAACTATGATGAACTGTGATATCACTTCATAACCTTGTTTTCATAGGTTCCCTTGCCAAATGCTGCCGAACTTGAGTTGGATTCCTTGGCGGGCTGCTTGATGTGCACCAAACAAGGCCAGAAGGAGCAGGAGGGAAGACCGCAGCGTCTTCGTAGCCATGGCAAGGTCACAATACGACGGCAGTGACTCTGTCAGTTCAATTTCAATAGCAGTTTGAGAATGGGCAAAGTTCAAAAGTATTAGCAACTCGTTTGAGCATTTTTTTCTCTGCGAAATGTTCACCTCGTTTCTGATGCTTTCGGTGCACAAGGCGAACAGCGAACATGGAGTTTCCAACTTTGAGCCAGATCTGTTTCAGACAAAAAAATCCTCACTCCACATGGTGCACCCGGAAACTTGTCAAAGTTGCAGTCAGAGCCAGCATCGTTTTGCATTTGTTCATTGAATGAAGAAAAAAACGATTGAATATTGATTGAACGGCATTACAACAAATAGCGCTCATGTTCTCAACCGTTCATATTGAGTATCAACATCAGACTGGATTATGAAAATAAAACCCTGCAACCATCAGCCCAAAAAATCACAAAAAAAAGTTCAAAGTTGGATAACAAAAAACGTGTTGTTGGGTGCCACCCCACCGGGCATCGAACATACAATCCACCCACCTAGAGACTCATTTCGGCCATCAACATGAATACAGCATTTGGGGGTAAATATGGTGCACGGATTCAGGGGAAATGAAAGCCTCCGTACTTATGAGATGAACATGGCCCAGTGGACTATCAAACGCCTTGGCTAGGCGGCTAGGAAGTATCTTCCAGATATTTCTCGACAAAATCTATTCAAGGTTGTTTTTTCTCGTTGTTTTTTTGGGTGGAGGACCACATGCACCTGCTTTTTAAATCCCAAATGCACTAAAGATATGGTGAAATTGCATGAATGTGTTTCGATTCCGACCCCTGCAGGCTTACATTCCCCCCTTCACGTGTACTAAGAATCACCAAGGACAAGGCCGCATATCTGCTCCGAGCAAGGCGACATCTTTGCGACTCGGGCGTGCAAACCCTGAAAACGAAGAGCTGTACTCTGCTCGGGTATGTTTTGGACCTAAGCATGAACACAGCATGGCAGCCACATGGAGGATACACCCCTGAGGAAGTGAAACTTAGCTTGAGTCAGTTGAATGTGGAGCACAACATTTCACCCAAACTGGGATGGAATGAATATATATATATATATACATATATATATATACATATATATATATACATATATATATATAAATATGCGTGTGTGTGTATGCATTATTATTACTATTACTATCACATATTAGATATTATTAGATATATTTTTAATCGTTATTATATGTTATTATCACTATGGTGACCCACAGAACGAAAGCCAAACTCCTATTTCAGGTTTGGTAAGTTACTTTAAAAGTCTATTTTTTGGGGCCTCTATGCACATTCAAAGAATTCACGGCCAAACGTCTACCCAACCCGTTTTTTTTTCCACATCAAAGTTTCAGCCATGGAAGTGATTGAACACCAAGCGAACCAGGCCCCATTCAGAACAGACACCATTATATAGTGTTGGAGGTCCCCTCTTGTAATCAAACGTGGCCACGCACAATCACCTTTTTTTCTGGAGGGTCTTTTTGGGCAAAATCATCGTAAATCATCGGACTGGGTGTGCAAAATTGCCGTGTTTGATGACCGGAGGGTAATGTGGCATCAATGCCGCGGATTTTCCACCATATCCTCATGACTATTATAACCGTTGTCATTGGTTTTTTTTCCCTACTTCTGTTGGTTGTATACCCAGGAAATCCATAGTAATCCCCATTATTTAAGTGGGATAAGCCCGAAAAAATGTGGATATTTAAGTGGATATTTAAGTGGATCCTCCACAAATGGAATTCCGAAAAAAAGACATTTGGGATACACCGAAAATGACACCAAAATCCTCCCTCATCCCCATGGAGAAGCGCAGTAAAACTCACCGATGTCCATGGCACGGTCTACGGTCGTTGGATGGCAAGTTGGACGGTCCTTGGTTGAAGAAGTGTTGATACATGTTGCTACAACAAGGTGCAAGTCACAAGTTATGTTAAGAAATTAAAAGATTTTTTCCAGCTCCAAGGTTTCCATGTTGGATGAAATCGAAACATGGAAACCAACAGGGACAGCGACTCGGTGAAAAAATGCAGTGCTGAAAGGCTTCTTTTTTTCCATCATGACCTGCATGGCTCGTCCCTATGCTAAATACCTATGCTATGTGCATATGTGTAATATGTAATAACGTGTAATTAATATGTAATTATATATATATGCACGCATGTGTGTGTGTTGTCATTTGTGCGTGTGTGTTGTCATTTGTATATATCATTATATATACATATGTATATATATCTATATATATATATCATCAGAATTTCTAATTTTAAGAAAGATGGGCAATGAAAGCATGCCCATGACTTTGCAAACGCCCAGCCCGCCGAGACATGCCGAGACCCGCAGAAGCTGGACACTGAACGCCATCATGTTGTGTTTGCTCCCATTTTTTCGGATGAACAAATCCAGAACATGCAAAATTACCCTCTGGTAAACAAACATAACTATGGAAAATCACCATTTATATGCATTTATAATAGGTAGATCAACTATAAATGGGCCAATTTCCATAGAAGGTACATCAAATTGCAGTCAAACCCTGGCCATCTGATCCTCTTGCGGCACCTTGGGAGCCAAGTTGCCAAAAAGAATTGCCCTGGTAGGCCTAAGGCCTTGGGCAGGGACGTTTCAGCCCTTTTCTTCCGGGCAAAACATGATGAATCCCCTGTTGATTCATTATGATTGAATCACCCTACCCTCTGGTAAACAAACATAACTATGGAAAATCACCATTTTTGATGGGTGAATCCACTATAAATGGCCATTTTCAATAGCCATGTTAGTTTACCAGAGGGTAAATCTCCCAAATGAAATTGACCTTGAGATGAATCTTGAATCCACCTGTCGAATTGGGTTTATGATCCTCTTCACCTGAGCATGGAACATGATGGCCCGCCACTCCAGCATCAACCAACCAATGTTTAATAATGTTGTCAAAACACATGAGCAATTCAACACATAAATTCAAAATTGCCTGTATACTGCACATGGAAATACACACACATATACACATATATTATTACGTGATTACATGATATTACATGCATTTGTATGGATAAATATCCATAGGTCCATAGAAATATATTGAAATAGAAAAATATACATCTATATCATCTATGGATATTTATCCATACAAATGGCCATAGATGATCATAGATGTATAAATATCCATAGAGATCTTTTTTGGCCGGTGCATCCCATCATTGCGCCGAAACGGCGATGCCAAGAGTCTCGACAAAGAGTTTCATCCCCGCGTCGTTGAGGCGATCCACCAAGCTTTGGCCCAGCCCCGAAGCGGGCCTCGCCGGGCCAAACATGGCAAGGTTTCATGGTGAAACATGGGAAACATGTGGAACAATTCTGGAAAAATGATGAAAAATGTGGGTTGATATGGTGGTTTTTTGTATCGTTTGATCTGTTTTATCCAGTAAAAACTGTGAATTTGACCAATCAAGTATGGTTTGTTTGTTACTTTTTATCGGCAAAAGTGCCGGAGATGGTTGATATTGAGCACTAGGAATATAGTTTTAAGCATCAAATAAGCTGTTCAACCAGCAAATTAAAAGAATTCACCACCAAATTTGGGGGGAACTGAGGTAAACATACGGAGTTAGCTAAGCAAAGCAGCAATTAAAGGGACGGGTAGGATTGAAATCTTTGGTGTTCACAGAAACCGACACTACCCACCCAAAATAGTAATCCTTATTTCCATGGTTTCTGTCAAAGCGCTAGATTGGGGAGGAATAGACTCTAATTACAGTAGCGATTATTGCCATTGCTTCAATAAGCTTGAACACGATCAAACAATTTTGAAATAAATTCCACTTTGACATATTGTTCACCAAATATGCGAGACTCTCTCAAAGATGGACCCCAAAGGGTTGGCATGTTGGCTATGAAACTTTTCAGCTGTAGCTTGTAACACAAATGCTAGTGGAATCAAGAGGAACTGAAACATGGCCCACCTCGATTCAATTTTGGTTAATATAGGAATTCCCGTTGATCATGGAGACTTCCCAACATATTGGTTCGTATCCCATTCTTGATCCATCCCTGTGACTTTCTCATGGCAAATATGACCCAGCGATAAGTCTTCATTGCATCTTATTACCCATATTATCATAATATATCATAATAGTTCCCTTTATTTCCCATATTCCATTATCATATTCATTCTCCTATTTGTAGATGATAATCGCCGAACTCGCGAACTAACATAACTAACTATGGAACATACACTATTTTTACTAGGTAAATCAACCAATATCAACCATAACTATGGTAAAATCACCCATTTTCCATTAAAAAAAATGGACAATCACCTGAATCAACTATAAATGGTCATTTTCAATAGCACACTGTCAGTTTACCAGAGGCTCCCCCAAGGCACGTGTGCACTCCGCCAGCTGCCAACTTCTCACGCTGCAGCGCGCAACACAAGGCGCTCTCAACAGACATCAGCGCTGTGCCTTGGTTCGACGAAGGCAGAGCTGGGAAATCCCCCTGGAAATGAAGATGTCACTGGAAAAATCAGCAGAAGAATATAAGTTTTAACATGGTTTAAACTATTTTTTCTTTGTTGTGACTAGCACCCCTTGGGCTATGCTTTGTACACATATATTTTTATGATGGGATTGTCGCATCAGCCAGGGAGCTAAAAAACCAATCATTCTCGTGCTTGCACTGCCCATACATTGAAGACTTGAACATATGGCGATTTTGACCAAGACATGCTGTTTTTAGCTACAAACAAATTGGGATGTTGCAAAAATCACCAGCAAGAACAAGGATTCAGCTGGCAAAAAAAATGTATAGCCAACACGAACATACACGAACTAATCGAAAATATATTGCGGTTTTGATACTGGGAAATTTACTCAAAAACTGATATCTATGTTGACTCAATCTATGTATAGGAAAACAATAAGGGTATTTTCACTGAGTTAACTGACAGCAACTTCAGATTTAAGATGCTCAACATATTTCAACATGTTTAAGCATGAAGAAACATGAGACGACAATAGATGCAGTAAACTTGAAGTCGCAGGTCACCTCAAGAGGCCGTAACGCCCGCTGCCGACCTTTGGGGCGACCCTGGTTTTTCACATGCGACCTATGGGAATCATATCGCAATACAGAAAAATATATGAACATGTAATAATATTTATATATATATTTAGATATAGATATGTATAATACACATGTAAAAATATAAAATACAGTATACATCTATATATATATATACATATTATACATCTATTAAGATCGTGAAAGGAATTGAATGGATTCTCAACACCTTCCATTTCCACAAAAGGGCCTAGTTATGCCCAGTTGCATTTGTAGCCAGGATCCCCTCCCGTGCCGCTTTGCACCTGACATCGGGGCGACGTGGATAAAAAAGGCACCAGTGACCCCCAGTGAAAAGGCCATTTTATGCCTAAGAAATCCCAAGAATATGAGTTGGTGAGATTTTGAAGGCCGATGTTGAATTTTGAGCCATATCTATTCAATTCTATTCATGCTCAACTTAGGATTGACGCTTGTTGGAAGGCACTCTCTGGTTGTTTGACATGGTGGTTGGCAAAATCGGTTCAAAAAGAAAAAACATTTAAAAAAACTGGATATCGGATATCGGAGTAATCGTCCATTGCCAAAGAAATGCCACAGGGGTCTGAGAGTATCCTCGGAATCCTCGGCTAAAAAAATATGGCAATGACGATGATCTTGTCCCATGATATATATTCAAAAAAAGAACAAGCAACGTAACTAATGTGGGCAAAACACTAATAAACCATCCCCCAAATCACCATCTTCATAGGTGGTATGTTTACCATTCCCAGTCTTGGGTGGTTTATGGCATTGTTTTACCCACATCAATTCTGGTATATTCTGGTGTGATTACCCTCTGATAAACTAACATAACTATGGAAAATCACCATTTTCAATGGGTAAATCCACTATAAATGGCCATTTTCAATAGCTATGTTTGTTTACCAGAGGGTACCTTTCGCAATGACCATGCGCTGTGACCACACCTGTGCTGCCACTGTGGGATGCTTTCCATCCTTCAGGTTCTCACCCCGTGCCACGGCGCGCACAGTGAAGTATCCCTCCTGGAATCACCGAAGGACTTGGTTGGATCCATAGGGAAAGGTTGGATGTTGAACGTGTTTTATATTTAAAAAGTAATGATATATCGATTCCTAGTTTCAAATCTAAATTTGGTAGCATCACTAGCTGTAGCGAGTATTGTTGCAGAGTGACGCCTTGGAGAGTTCCAAACATTGCATCCGATAGGAACACCTATAGCCTATTGGGTGCCATGTGATAATGTCATACAAGAATTGGACTTGACTTGGAACCTGAAAAAAAACGAATGCCAATACTTCAATAATTGGTTGAACAATGTTGAAGATCTACATCTGTGATTGGCTGCTTACAATCAAGAATCAAACCCCAGGGCTTCCAGGGGCTTCCAGGCCCTCAGTCCTCCATGGCTTTCCTGGAAGGCCCTTGTCCAGGGGATGGCAGGGCCCACTTCGTGAGAGCCCAGCGCGTGGGTGGAAAGACTGCAGACCCGCGGTTGCGATGTTTGTTGGACGTTGAAACGACACTCCACTTTGTTTAAAAAACACATCTTGCCAAGGGAATCTCGCGAAAGAGTTTAGGAAAAAAACATGAACCAATTGTGTGGGAAAGTTTCCTAACCGACAAGCCACAATAAATTTCACCTAGCAGGTCTTCTCTCAACATGAGAGCCATAGGATGGGTGCTCGAAGTCTCAGATCGCTGGGATGCACATTGTTGACCATGTCGTGAAAAAACATCGATGGAAGCAACATTTCAACCATGGACCACGGTTGTAGGATGCATTCAACTGCATGCGTTGTTTCTTTCTGATTTGGGCTGGATACATCTGGATACAGTAGTACATCCGGATTTATAGAGGTTGAAGTACAACCTTAATTATCCATCAAAGGCGTACCCAGAAACTCAGTAATACGTCCAGACCATTCCAGAGATAAAGTATGATAAAGTGTTCCCCTGTTCGAAGCTGGATGGTTCTTCACGCTGGGACCCCGAGAAGAGCTGCTCAGTCAGAAAGGTAATGGCACGGAATGGCAAGTAATCTCATCTCCTTTTTTTGAAATACATCTGGAAGCTGCCATTTTTTTTGCTTTTGCTACAATCAAGCGCTTTGCCAAAAGACAACCACGGATTGTTTCTATCAAAAACTGAGCGTTTCCCGCACTTAGCTGAAGGTTGGAAGAGGCAGATACAAAAAAGATGCATGAAATTTGGATTTGCGGACGTGTGCGGCTATTTGCTAGCGTTTGCGGTGTACTTGCAAGCGTTTTGCAGGTAATTCTTGTCGAGCCCATAGCAATCCGAATTCCGAAACTGAGACAGAAAGACCGCATTTCATGAAAATGTGTTCTTAAATAGCAAGTATGGTGTTTACAGTTGTTGCGGGCAAAGTTCTTGTGTCAACAAAATCTTGTCGTTGCAGGGTCCAGGCAGTGACCCCAGGCCCACGCCGACACGCCGAGGGCTCTGTGCAACCCAGTGACGCAAAAGGCCAACGACAAAGCCCATGCCGGCCTTTTTTGAAGCCCCAAAAGGCGGGACGAAAGGAGGGACATGGATCAAAGCTTTGCGGGCTGTTTCCTACATCGTGTGTGACACACGCACACACACATATATATATATATATCTATATGTGTGTGTGACAAATATATATATATATAGAGCCAACTATATATATAATTATAGAGAGGTAGAGAGAGCGCCAAATAATAAATATATAAGTTGGCCCATACAACTTAGCGATACGTTCAGTTTGTGGCTCTGGTGGATGACAAGATATGACATAGGGCGAGCACCAGAAAATTATGTCATGCCCATGTTCCGTTTGCCACTTGGGCTTCTCATGACCTGGGGAGTTGGGTACGTAACATTCATGTCAACTGGATTGGTTGGTGGTTGGTATACCTACCCCTCTGAAAAATGATGGAGTGCGTCAGTTGGGATGATGAAATTCCCAATATATGGACAAATAAAACATGTTCCAACCACCAACCGGATAATGTCAATATTAAGTATATCACATACCACCATACCTGTTCTTACGTAGTGTGACCAAAAACCCCCAAGTGATGCTTCGTAATTTCTTGGTCTACAACGCGTTCCTCCACTTGGGTTTGTTTCAAAATTGAGTTGAAACCATCCGAAATCAGTGAATCATCATAATTACATATAATTACTAATCATCATTCCCCTTTCATTAAGTTAAAAACCCCCCGTTTTCAGGTACCATCCAGCCATTTCCGAGATGCAGCCCCCAAACCTCCCGCCAAAGTACCGTACCCAACCATCCGCTGATGGGGCCAGGGACAGCCATGCCTTCACCATAGCCTGGTTGGACGTTGAGATCCACATTTCTGTGGAGAATCACGGAGAATCCTCAAATTTCTTGGTTAAAAAAGGTGCAATGAGTGCAATGCCAACTTTCTGCTTAAGATTCTTTATGAAACGATAAAACCCTTAATTTCTGCCTCAATCCGTGTAGTAGTGGAAGCAGCGTTTTCAGTGTATGCAGAGATATATATATAAATAGATATTATAGATAATAATATGTGTAATATATATATATAAATCATTAACACCTCCCCGTCGGACTCACACGTAACGTGCCCAGTGACTGACTCCCTGGCCATACTCGTAGCCCATGAGGGCGTTGCTGCGACGCACCGTGCGAGTACTGGGATTGGACAACCTTCTGCCCAGCAGTCACCACACACCGACACCCCTATGGCCCTTTGACTGCTCTTGTTGCCATGTAGTATACCCATCTATATATATATAGATAATATATATATATATACATAACACATGATGCCATGCAATGACATCTGGTTCGTGGTTTCAACCCCTCTGAAAAATATTAGTCAAATGGGAGTATGGTTCCCAATATATGGAAAGTCATGATCAAGCCATGTTCCAAACCACCAACCAGACATATATGACAAGACTGATCACAATTTGCTGATCCAATGAAAATAACCTATGACAGATGACCTTGATTCGCCCCCTGCATCCGCTACATGTAAACCCTATCGCCATTTTTCACCCCATCCCAGCCATCCCAGCCACGCAACGGGCTAAACATCAGCCAGCGTTCGCTCAAGTCATCCCAGCGTGGCAAGTTCGTGTCGCCGCCGTCCGCAGTGTCGGGGCCGCGCTGGCTGCCGCTGGGGTTCATGCCGTAGGGATCCTTGAAGGCCTCTGCGTTCCTGGGATTTAGGTGGTTTTAGGGTCTCCAGAACTGGGGAATCAGCAATGAGGAGATTTCACCAGGTGCTAAACTGTTTAAAACATTTTGAAAACCATTGGATTCAGTACGTTCCCGGTTTTTATTCACTCCTAGGCTGGAAGGGTACCAGGGAAGCAGGGGATGATCCCGAATGTCTTTCGCATGTTTGGGGCCTCAACCACCAGAGAGTCTCCGCAGATGAGTTTGTCTGATATGGTACCTCCAATTCCAAGGGATTAAAATTTCATTTTCCCATACATTCCCATACTTTCCCCATTCAAAACGAGGTTCTGATCCCCCTAAACACCGAGCAACTCCACGTCTGATGACAACAAGTGAAGGCCGCTGTGGATGGTGCCACCACTGACGCCCCCCCTCATAGATACCTCGGTCTAGTTATTGGGAGCATTCCAAAATCCACACATCTTGTGGCTGAAACGCCCCCGCTGTGACTACCTGGCTGTTTAGACTCCCTCGAAACATATGTCAATCAGGAATCAACATCTCCACATCGGCAAGTTCCATGCACTGCCTATGTACATTAAAAAATGCAATATCTGTAGTATGGAGAAACACATGTGTGCATATATACATATATATACATATATAGTAATTATATGTATACGAATAAATGTGTATATATATAAATATAATTACATATATATATATATACACATAGTTATACAGTACACGTGTTTCCTTCAAAATACTGGATTCCCCAAAAACTTGATCAATTATGATTATGATGGTAGCCGGAAAGGTTTGAGGTATGTCCAATAAGAGAAAATATGTGCAGCATCAGCCTTGAATGCCTTATGTATATATATATACATAAATATATATATATATATATATATATGTGTGTACATAAACATAATTATATATCCTTTACACGCTTTTGTTCATAATTACACCGCGAATCATTTACAAACGTACATCTCTTGATCATGTGCATATGCAATTACACATGTAAATATTTATGCCAGGGTAAGTAAATAAATGACAAAATAAAAATATGTATACAATGTAAACATATATATATATATGAATATGAAAATATATTTACACACGTATATATATAATTAAATATATGTTTAGAAAAATACAATGTGTTTGCTATCTATATTACAAATATACATATCTATCTATATATTATATATGCACGGTATACATTATACAACTGCAGGTGCCCTCAAAGTTTTTCAAGCGACCGCATTGCGAATCTTGCTGCAGGCCATGCCGTGCCTTTCTCGCATGGCTTTGGCGGCCATGAAGGCCTCGTTTTCGGGAGAATGGCGGATACATTCACCAGATCTTCACGAGAAATTGGTGGTTAATAGTGGTTAATAATGGTTAATCTTATGTGAATAATGATCGTTAATAGTGGTTAATAGTGGTTAATAATGGTTAATAATGTTGGGTTTCTATTTTTGATCATATATAGCTAATTTTTAAAAATGACTGGCTGTTTGGTGGTTTGGAAGATGGCTTTTATGACTTTCCATATATTGGGGAATAGCAACCTCAACTGACTAATATTTTTCAAGATGGTTGAAACCGCCAACCAGCTAACATATTGGGTTACTATTGGGTTAATGGTGGGTAATGATTCATAATGCTTCATGATTTTAATCTCTGGCAATTTGGCTAACAGTTTGCTATTGAACATGACCATGTATTTCATTGATTTATCTATGAAATGAAAAGTCAGGATTTTCAATAGCTGACTGTTAGTTTACCAGAGGGCATATGGGAGTCCATTGACATATGGTTAATTATCATGGAACAAATATGAACAAATGACCCAGAAAATAAGGGATTTAGCCAATGGTTCCACTTTGATGTTTGATAAATGGGCTGATATGAGCTGTACACAAATGCGAACATGGATCCTAATGTCAGACATGATTCAGAGCGATGGGTTGCCTTAAGCATCAACTACAGGAAAGTTGGGTCGGCATTGGGCCGCATGTTGTCGACTTAGGTCACGAATCACATGATTGCGATCTAAGGAAACATGATTGCCAGAGACTGCTCAAAACCCCTCCTAGAAAGATAACCCGAATGGCTTTTGCTCTCATGATTCTTGGGCGGGTTAGCCACCTATCTGAGAGGCAAGTGAGGCAGTTGGTTAGCCGATCACGGGCAACTCCCCCGCTCAGTGGGTTGATTTCAGGGAATATGACAAGGAAAAAACTGTTTTGAACTGCAGGGTTTAATTAATTGCATTAGAATGATTGTTAGGGAGTTCCTGTGACTTTTCAACATGTTTCAACCAAGTCACCAAGAGACCGGTCGTCTATAACAAGATCCCGCCACCAGTGGGGTAATCTTTAGACATCGGCAGACTCCCCGCTCTGACATCAAGTTGCGGCGATGTCACAAGGAATGCTATCGAAACCACAGCTGTGAAGAATCCTCGGCTCTTCGCTTCATCGAATCGTGGTAGCTGGGTTTTCACTGATGTTAACTATTTGATATACCCTTACAGCATATCCCCTTATATCCCCTTACAGCATCTTGTAGCGTAAACTCTGGCTTACTAACAATCTTACAGAAAACATCCTAGATATCCTAGGGTCCTAGAACATAGATCATCATCCAAATGAGTTGGAGGATTGTGTTCGTCCAAGTGATCGGGGAATAGCATGGAAACAGCTGTGACAACAATGGTTACGAAGCAGTTGCTTAAAATAAACACGGCCACCAAATTACAAGATTGATCAAGATTGGAACTGGAAACCAGTGATAGTGATAAATACTTAGTAGGACACCCTCAATGTTGATGTGGAACATTCAGATTGGCCATACCAATCGTGGGAAGCATCTTCCAACCCCCATTGTTACTGCTGGTTCCGTGGTTTTTCTCAGGGTAGGATCAGAAAATGCCTAACAAAAATCCATGGACCAATCACCAGCCATCCTGCTAGAAGCTGTATTCAGCGGCTATGCCACCATCCCGGTACCATGCCGGCACCATGCGCGTGACATGACAAACTTAAATAAGGAACATGAGAACTTCATATGGCAATTCCACGCACCAAGAAAAAGTGACGCAAGCGTGCTCACTGCTCACTATCATCGTCACTCTCGTCTTCTTTCCCTCCCTTCCCCTCCATCCACATCCATCAAACCCAAATCAACATACAACGTCAAGCAACAATCTTTGGGTCACATCTGGGGTTGGCTAAAAACCAGGTGCCAAGAAATCCCATGCCAAACATGGAGATGGTAAGTTACCTCCCATATTTCTGCCAAAAAAAACATGGGAATATAATATATAGTCTGTAGCTGTCTGTAGCATTGGTAAACTTATAGCACCACAGGCGGCACAGATCGAGTCATTCGAGTCTCAAGGCCTTGTTCTCTTTGGCTTTGGCATCGTACATCTCTGCCGAGGTCTTCATGAATGGCGCTTCCCCAGTGATGTCCTGAGGAGTTTTTTTTTTCGGAAGAGCACCATGGAATGGGAAGAGGAACCGGTCCGAAATACAGAGAAACTGTATATATTTATGGATCATAGAACCCCAGAACATCATAGAACATCAGAAAAGGTAAACCATCGGAGTTTTGATCATGACCAATGATAGCAAAAAACGTTGTATTGACTTATCTTGAAGGACGATGTGGTGCCCAGAACCTTCTGACAACAGCTAAAGATATCTACATAATAAGATGAGTCAGGACGAGCTGAACCTTGGTTTGTTGACCTCGACTTTTCGTTGCTCAAGCTTCCCCGACAGAGAAGCCTGTGTTTGGCAGGATGCCCACAGTAGCTTTCATTTTTTTCATACGCAACTCTGCTTACCAACAACTTTGGATGTCTAAACCATTATAATCAACTCTAAGCAACAGAAACAAAACAACAAAAACATGGGTGTGTATATTGTATTTTGGTCATGGGTTTATATACTACCCTCTAGAAATCAACCAGCTATCCTGGAGGAAATTGTTTGATCCACCAAAGACAATCAGCCAGATACATCAATATGGGGGTGGATAATCCCTGGTTGACATCACGGACTGCATATATCCTCTTCATGTGCTGCAATTGCTTTCCGACCTTGCTAACTTTAGTTGCTTCAAATCAGGAGTCCTGATTTACATCCGGTTGTTCATGCAGTTATGTTCAACTAGGTATGTGCTGCTGAAATCATTCATTTAGGTTGATTTACATATCTAGTAAATTCAAACAGATCTTGACAATCCACGATTTGGACCTCATTCCCAGAATGGGAAACCCATGGATCTCCATATCGTCTTCTCAGTTTATCAGACGCTAGCCTCTCGTTTTTTTTTCACTATGGAACATCATAGCAACATCATTGTTCATAAATCGAAGTTAATGGGCCATCTATACCATAGCATTAAATAGAAATAGCATACTTTAGCTTTGCCAGGCCTTGCCATGTGAAACCGGTGACATCCGGTGACCCCACAACGCCCAACGGCCCCGTGCGACGACGCTTTCTGAACACGGCGTCCACGTAACAACAGCCGTTGGAGGCGCAGGCGTCCACCACTGGCAGGGCCTGTGAAACTGGGCAAGTCTGAGATATGTTAGTTTTCAAATGTGAAAACATGTTGAAAAACATGTTGAATGAATTTGAATGATATATTCTGCAGTTGCCCAAAAATCCCGGTTTCGGACTTTCGCACTCGGGCTCTTTGAAAAAGTTAGAAAGTGATGTGTCAAAGTGGGCACGTGGCTTTTCATGTCTAGCATCCAAGCATGCATTTTTTATGTTAGCTTTGTGAGCATGTCACCGCCATCAAGGGGTTTCACCATGTTTCACCATTCTTCCGCAGTCCGCAGTCCGGTGGTCTATCCTTCTCCAGTCGGGCCTTGTCGGCATAGGGGCTGCCAGCAAAGTTCAGGATCACTTTGGCTTTCTTGGCCACTTCCTCCGCGGCGGTGTTGAAGATCACATGGGGGCCCCACTTTTTTTCAGGTTGCAAAGGAACAAACATGATAAACGAGTAATTAATCAAAATCCAATGAAACTGTGAAACAAATCACCAGCCCGCAATTTTTCGGTACATTCACTACCAGAAAATTAAAAAAAAAAACTACAGCATATTATCGCAAAAATGGGTGGATATAGGCTTATGATTCACCAAGTCTAGCGCCACAAAACATGAATAACAAAAAAAAACAGCACTCTATCTAAGACTTAGACCCTCCAAGTACCCATCAAAAAATCTCCATAAGATTGAATAAGCACTTAGACCCTCCAAGTGCCCATCAAAAATCCATAAGATTGAATAAGCACTTAGTGCCCCCAAGTACCCATCAAAAATCACCATAAGATTGAATAAGCACTTCGACCCTCCAAGTGCCAATCAACAAAATCAACATAAGATTGAATAAGCACTTAGACCCTCCAAGTGCCCATCAAAAAATCACCATAAGATTGA
>Ga0126342_10005242_pt1 | contig 22526 bp, 20 predicted proteins | sample Cyp1metagenome_FD_92528 | JGI IMG/M metagenome (GOLD analysis project Ga0126342, IMG submission 92528) | Coral microbial communities from Lord Howe Island, Old Settlement Bay, Australia - Cyphastrea 1 metagenome | ecosystem: Host-associated > Invertebrates > Cnidaria > Coral ...
ATCCATCTATCCATCTATCCATCTATCCATCTATCCATCTATCCATCTATCCATCTATCCATCTATCCATCTATCCATCTATCCATCTATCCATCTATCCATCTATCCATCTATCCATCTATGCATCTATGCATCTATGCATCTATGCATCTATGCATCTATCCATCTATCCATCTATCATCATCTATCCATCTATCCATCTATCCATCTATCGATCTATCGATCTATCGATCTATCGATCTATCGATCTATCGATCTATCTATCTATCTATCTATCTATCTATCTATCTATCTAATCTAATCTAATCTAATCTAATCTAATCTAATCTAATCTAATCTATCTATCTATCTATCTATCTATCTATCTATGTGTCTATGTGTCTATGTATCTATGCATGTATGTATACACATTGTTATTCATCATCTGCATGGAGAATTGGCAGTTTTGGTTGGGGTATCCTCCATTCTTGGACAAGCCCAAGTGAAAATTTGAGATTCTAACCATCAAATTGGAAGGGGGCCCAACCATCAAATTGGAAGGGGGCCCGAGATCATCCAAGGAATCTAAGTGGTACAGGGGTGGTATTCCAGAGCATCACAGTGTTTATCATGGCTGGTGACGGAATTTCCCATCGATTCTGATCATCACCAATTAATTTGGGATAGGAATGGATAGTATAATCCCCTAAAATCATCAACCAACAGGGGCTTTGAACACAGCTCAAATGTCTCGAAGTTCTGCGCCAGCAACTCTGGTTTCAGGATCCAGTGGCATGGCTTGTGGCATCCAGTGGCATCCCCAACATCCCAGTGGCATTAATTCATGTGGGTCAAACAATGCCATAAACCATCCCATAAATCACCATAAATGGGTGGTATAAACCATAGATGCCATAAAATATGGGTAGTTCATTATTGCTTTACCCACATTACTACATTTTTCTTGGTGAAATTGGCAGTTCTTCACCTCTTTTCATCGAAATCACCTGAGCTTCCGGGCCAGGTGCCTTGCAGCCGCGCGGCGTGAAGAGAGTTCCCCCTCCCTGGGCGCCAGTTCAGACTCCACTGGGGCTGTGTTAACCATTGAAAAGTGGTAGTTACCCTCTGGTAAACTATCATTAAATATAGTTTAGGGATAATGGTATAATGATGGGATACTGGGATGTTCATGGATGTATCCTCTGGCAGTTTGTTGCATAGCTATTGAAAATTGCCATGTATAGTTGATTTGCCCATTAAAAATTGTGATTTTCCATAGTTATGTTAATTTACCAGAGGGTAACCATTGGTCAACTCGAATTTTGTGGGACTTCACGAAAACTTTTCAACTTTGACTATCTTTGACTTGTTTTTTCTTGTGGAACACGTTTTCAACCGGAAATAATGGGTGCCCCTCAATGGCGTTCCCATCATGAGATTTTTCCACGACGCGCCAAGGGGCTCCATGTAGCAGCCACCAAAGGCCGGCCGCCGCGTGACCTGCCAAGTGACTAGCCACAACGGAACCTGTTGGGTATGGTGGGACTTGATGGGACGACTTAATGGGACCCAAATCATTGGACTTCATTGGACTTTGAATTCCAGTGAAATGGTGTTGAAAGACCATGGTTTAATGGTGGTTTAATGGGACTTCAAAGGGACTCTCATGGGGATTTACATAGTGGAGTTTAATGGGATGTACCCTCTGGTAATCAAGCATGGCAATGAAAAATCCCCGAACTAAATGGAGGTTTGAATGGGAAAATCACCGAACTAGATTGTGGATTTTCCAGCCAGCCACGTTTGATTATCTGAGGGTAAAATACCAAAATGATGACTTGTTTAATCACTATTTTAGATTCGGATGAAAAATCATTTACCCTCTGGTAAATTAACATAGACCCTGGCAGATAGGGGTTGGAAGACTAGTTTCCATTGAAAATTGGCTATTTTCAGGGTCTATGTTTATTTACCAGAGGGTATCACTTTTTTAGATTCCGATTTTACGAAGCTCCATATCTTTTGGGGGATTACGGGATTACGATATTTCTTTAGTGAGCAGTATACGCCACTTTTTGATTGAGCTATAACCAGCTTTCCCTAGCAATACAATATGGGTCAATCCTGTTTTGTCACTCGGTTGTATTGAATAAAACATATCCAGTTGTAGGTTGTTAGGTCAGTAAATTCACTCCCCGGCCCATCTAATGTAATATGTGCGGGCTGTGTGGGGATATATCTGGATATAATGGGACTTAACCAAAAAAACTGGGATTTGACTAACAAAAATGGTAGTACCATGGGGATAGTTCAGGGATATCATGGAGGTTGCAACCATTGTAACCCACTTTGTTAGACAGGCTGATAAACAATGATAAACACAACTATATATGCTTCTGGGTCAAAAGCTTGGTGCCCAAACGGTACCCATTTAGTCATAGCTGGTTCATGTTTTTGAGTTTATTCAGTAGAATCCCATTAGAATCCCATTAAAGTCCATTAAAATCCCATTAAAGTCCAATAAAATCCCATTTAGATCCTATTCCCCCAGTCATATGCTAATTTCACATGCTAATTTCAGCACCTCGGAGAGACAAATGCCATCCTCCCAGGAGACAATGGCTACCTTGGCTGTCATGAAGCCACGAAGCAATACCAATTAGCCTCTGAAAATGGCCCATTTATGAATGAATTACCACGAATTAGCTCTTAGATGATGTTCCACTTGTGAATTTATTGGAGGGTAACACTTATAACATCTTATAGCTGGGGTTATATCATGTTATATAGTTTACATCAGTATGCTATAGTCCACATAGAATAGACATAGAAGATTTCTGGGAATCTTGATTACAATGATGTCATATTATATAGCAGTTTTTGAGAGGACTAATACTACCAGTATAGGGATATAGATAGGGATACAAAAAGCGGATACTGACCCCCTATGATAATCCATCTGTCAATCATCATTTATCAATGACTTTGATGATTATTGGGAAGTTTTGTTAGATTTACTTCTAGTTCTTTCATGGATGCAAAATTTAGATGTGATCCAGTCCAGTAGAATCGACAAATGTCCTGAAAGCAACTCCTGGAAATATGTTTTTTCTACAAAAATCTCAAACAGGGGTCTCTTGTATAAGTGCACCATAAAAAAATACGCTTTGAAATGTCTACAAAATCACAAACATGGGTCAAATGCACACTGCACTGTTACCCCGAAGTATCCCTCTAAAAAATCTCAAGCCTGAGGGTCATGCCTATATACCTTAAAATAGTTCTACTACACAATCCCTTTGTACGGACGCTAGCGGCTGGGATTTTTAGAGGAAACTCCAAGGGGTATTTTTTTCTGCCGAATATCAACCTCTCCAATGTTCGCCCTCAAAGTTAAGAGATCCAACACAGAACCACGGATTCTGCGGGAGGTGTGCATTATTCGAAGGAAGAGCTTAGAACTGGATGAAGACCAACTGCCATGCAGAGGATTTGCACAGGACCATCCAATTCAAATGAATCGGAAAATCCCAGAGTTTCCTGTCAATGTTTGCTCACAATAACCCAACATAACCCAACTAAATATGAGTCAAGTCTTTGCAGTACCTGGTAGTTTTGTGGACAATCGGGTCAGTTCATCATCCCCAAAGAAACAAGGAGCTCCAAAAAACATCTGAAAATCCATCAACCAACCAACATTTCTCGATATCTATCAGTTATATCAGTACTTATACATGTATATATATATATATATATCCCTATTTGGTGGTTGTAACTCCACATCTGATGGGTGAAGTCCCGCTTTTATCCGTTTTTCATAATCCATGAACAGGGGTACGTAATCAACAGCCTGAATTTGCTCGAGGAACACCAAAAACAAAAAAAACATTTCTATGGATTCCCCAAGTAGTGGATGTTCCATTGGCAAAATAAGCCACATCGCCACATCATCTTCAGCAAATCCAGGAGAGGGGTCAACATACGGTATCATACGGTCACTGCTCAAGTCCCTCCACCTCTGGTTGAGCATGGCCGATGGGTCGTGGTAACGACACTTGTGCAGCTGCCTCAGCTCGGTTCAGCTGGTGCCTATGGCCATTTCGTTTCGGGGTATACCCCATTTTCAGACCAAAAAATCGTATTGTATATATTGTATATCGAATTCGATTCCCTTTTTCAATGGTTAGTTTCCCCAGGAAATCCCCAATACCCAATATTGCTGTTGGTATCCTATGATATCGCACTTCTATGGCCATTTCTGTTGGCTAAATCCCAATGAAATCACCGTTAAATCAGCTAAAACCCATGAAAACCTCCATTAAATCCCAATTAAAAACCCATTAAATCCCATCAAATCCGCGTTAAAAATCAATTCCATTTCATGTAAATCCACATTAATTCACCATTAACTCGCTTTGGCCCCCCAGAAAATGGGTCCCCCTACATCCATGCCGCGTTGTCGCAGCGAACACAGTGCACTTCGCACCTGACGTAGGAGATCGACCTGGCAGAAGGGCCAAAGATATCATAGGTATATAGATTTGAAAAAAAAACATATATATATATATACATATAAATATATATATATATATGTGCGTATGTATTGTATATTCTAGATATATGGTAGATAATATATATATATATAATATGCAGATCAGACATAGATTGCACACTATCTATATATATATATATATGTATGTGTGTTATATGTACATATAAAACATATACACATAAATATATATACATATACACATATATATATATATATATTAACAAAAACATGGATTATACATTATATAAAGGGATATAGGTATGATATAGATATATAACACACAGATTTATGAGATCACATAAGAAAATAATATATTGCAGATGATCGAAAGATCACATACACACGCATATATATATGTTTATGTACATAGACGATAGCTTTGTTTACTTCCTCTGAATAAATCACAAATATGTATATATACTTAGAAAAAAATGTAGATTGTTTTTCCTACATGTAAATCATCATAGATTTATTGGCAAAGGTACCTGACATAGATTCAAAAATATCGCAGATCTATAGATTAAAATACCATAGCCATAGATCTCTAGATTCAGATACATTATAATCCTGAAGTAGATAGAATATGGGATTTTCACACTTTCAGTGTCTCGGTGGCATCTCGGTGGCCTTGGTGGTGCCCTGGTGGGTTTGGGTGGTGTTTCGATGGCACCTCGGTAGTGTTTTGGTATCTTGGTGGTGGCTCGATATAATGCCTCGGTGGTGTCTGGGTCTCGGAAGTATTTGGGTTGTGTCTCACTGGGATCTCGGTGGTTTCTCGGCGGCATCTCCGCGGTGTTTCGGTCGTTTTGCATGCTGAAATCGGTGGCCAACCGTTGGCCGCCAAATGCTGTGGCCATTGGGTGCCCTAAAAATGAGCAAAAATCTGTTGCCATGAATGCAAGCAACGAATGAACGCATGAATGCATGAATGAACGAACGAACGAATGAATGCATGCATGCATGGATGCATGAATGAATGAAAAAATGCATGCATGCATGAATGAATGAACGAACGAACGAACGAATGAATGCATGAATGCACACATGAATGAACGAATGAACGAATGAACGAATGAACGAATGAACAAATGAACAAATGAACAAATGAATGAATGAACGAACAAACGAACGAACGAATGAACGAACGAACGAATGAACGAATGAACGAATGAACGAATGAACGAACGAATGAACGAATGAACGAACGAACGAATGAACGAATGAACGAATGAACGAATGAACGAATGAATGAATGAATGAATGAATGAACGAATGAACGAATGAACGAATGAGAACGAATGAGAACGAATGAGAACGAATGAGAACGAATGAGAACGAATGAGAACGAATGAGAACGAATGAGAACGAATGAGAAGGAATGAATGAATGCATTGAATGAATGAATGAATGAAGGAAGGAAGGAAGGAAGGAAGGAATGAATGAATGAATGAACGAATGAACGAATGAACGAATGAACGAATGAACGAATGAACGAATGAACGAATGAACGAATGAACGAATGAAGAAATGAAGAAATGAACGAACGAATGAACGAACGAATGAACGAACGAATGAACGAACGAATGAACGAACGAATGAACGAATGAACGAACGAACGAACGAACGAACGAATGAATGAAATATATAAATGAAATATATAAATTAAATAAATGAATGAATGAATGATTGAATGAATGAATGAACGAACGAACGAATGAACGAATGAGCGAATGAACGAATGAATGAATGAAGGAATCATTGAATGACTGATTTAATGATTGATTGATGCGAATTCTTTTGTTTTGTACCAAGAAAGCCAATTTTTCTTCCTATCCTTTGCCCACGAGCTCCCTTGTACTGGAACTGGAAATGTTTCCCACCCCCCTTTCCAGCGGTCCTCTGGGTCAAGGCAACTTGTTCGAGGATTTGTTGCTTCTCTGGGTTGAGGGGCTGGCGGTTGTCGAGGCCTTTGTTGGGAGGCGCAAGTTTTGCATCATGCGCAGGCTGCATCTTCTCATCCTCCTCCTTGTCCTTCCTCCGGATGCTTCAGGTGCGGGGTGCAAGGATGTCTTGGACAAGGTGTGTGGAGTTCTAGGTTCCATTTTGGGTCTGTGTTAGATTTCAATCTCAGGTTTTTGTGGCTGAGTCTACCCTCTCTCAGCAGCCACAGGTGGCAAGGGGGATCTTGCCGCCAAATTGGGCTGCCCACACCTCCCGTATCTTTAATCGCCCTAAGTCTTTTTCGACCTGTTCCGTTGTGATCTTCACACTTCGCTTGACCACATTCAGGCCAATCAGCGGTTCTGGAAATAAGGGGTGGTGGGCAAAAAGATTTCAACACGCTCATTGTACAAAGCTGTGCACAATTGTTTGAAGGTTTGTGTTTGGTGGGTGTCGGGATTGGGATGTAGAGGGCGATTGGCTGTGAAAACAGCTGCAAGTAATTTGGCCGCCCTGAATATATTTTCAGGGTGACCATGTTCTGCGAAACCCAAAATTGAGAAGTATACTAGAGCTCCTCGGGGTTTAGGAGCATGAAGAACATGTCCACGCCAAGATCCTAAGAAAAAAAGGGCAGCTCCTCACGCCATTGGGGAACCAGTGCCATGCCCTCATCTTTCTCCTTTCCTTCAGCCTCCAAGTCTGATGAGGTTTTTGGTAAAAAAATCTTGGGCGGAAGGGATTTCATCCTCTTCTTCGGCAGGGATGGTTCCGTAAGGCTGTTTGCTTGAGTGGTTCCCGCAAAACAGGGAATCACCCTTCCTCCTCAATTAGCGTTGACTCTTATTCCAAGTCAATGCCAAGCATCTTTTGTCTCCTGGGCCGGTAGTTGTAGTAGTGGTAGTGGTAGTAGTGGTAATGGTAATAGTGGTAGTTGTAGTAGTGGTAGTGGTAGTAGTGGTAGTGCTAGTAGTGGTAGTGGTAATAAATAGTGGTAGTGGTAGTGGTAGGTGTGGTAGTGGTAGCGGTAGTGGTGGTAGTGGTAGTGGTAGTAGTGGCAGTAGCAGTAGCAGTAGCAGTAGTTCAGTCCTGGAGGAATGCTTGTGGGCCCCCGCTTGCGCTCTTGCTTTCCCCTGGCTTTCCCCTTGGCTTTCCCCTTGGCTTTCCCCTTGGCTTTCCCATTGGCTTTGGGCGCCATGAGAAAGAAGGCAGAGAGGGGGATGCAAGTGAGGAAGCTTTGGTCCACCCAGATCACTTGCCTTGAAAGGCTTGGTGTACAAGGTGTGGCAGTAGCCACACCTGTGCACAGGAGGAATGCCAGCACCGCTGCAACCTTGAGGTACTGTTTCATGCCAACAGTTCCATATTTCATCTACTCCAGGACGGTTGTAGATTATAATTCTAAGTCAATAAACTAAATGATAGATTGCTAGATATGGATACCTCACATAGATTTATAAATCATAGATTGATAAGTCATAGCTTTATAGATACTCATAGATAAACATACATTTAACATTATCTGCAATAGTAGATGTATCTGCCATAACATGTTCGTCTATATATATATATGTAATACGACAGGCGGTGATCTCATGGCTTGATCGGCTTGGTTCCTTCCCCCGCGGAACCCCCTGCCTCCTTCTGTAAATTCACCTGTTGCCTTGTGAAGTGTGCGAAGCTGTCGAAAGCATCTTCAGCAGATGGCCTGGAGGATCCCTTGGCGGATAGCAAGATATTAAGATAAGTGGCTTTGTCTGAAAATAGGGTACGGTTATGTCCATGAGTTCATCATCATTTGTTCCAGTAAAGTAGCAATTTGAGCGGTATACGGGTATTTTCAGAGAAATCCAGATACTCAAAAGAGATAAGATATAAATTTAAGCCTCCACGATGAGAAACCAGTCTGCTTGGAAGTCGTCAATCAACTGCTCATGGCATAGCCCCATGGTAGATACCCTGCAAAACCCTGCAAAAAGATGTCTTTGGCCTTGTTTTTGGTACAGTAATTAATGTCCCCATTTACAGCCAAAGATTGTATAGTTAGTACCTAAACTATATACACATCCAAATCATCCAAATTTGACCGAAATTACGAATGACAAACTACCACATGTTATGTGAACTATTGTCAAACCATACATGAAATCCCTATCTTCAGTTGCCTTCGACCACTTCGATCTCTGGGCTCCGGGCGACAGCACACCCATCCGCAGACCGAGGCGCAACACTATGCTGGCGAGCAGCAAGTCAGCCTAGCACCCATGGTTTCAGGGGACTCAGACGTTGAGATGTCAAAATACTGTGGATGGTTGCAAAATCCTGCACCAGTTGTGATTTACCCAATCATTTATAGGTTTTCTACATTTTTCTACCATCCAAAGTGGCGCAGGATTTCGCAACCATGCACAGTATGTTAAGTTAAGAATCTAAATCAGAATCTAAGATCCCTGTTTTTGCAGCAAGAGCGTTTCAGAAATGATTAGTATCAAAATTCGGTGAGGAATGTGCCGAAGTCTTGCGATCTGTTAAGCCATCCAGCTGGTTGATCACAGTCATGGGTAAAGTATGGTACACAAGGTAGTGTCATGCCATCATACCGAATCATACCACCATCAGCAAATGGTTTGCTTAAAATAGGTATATGAAGTCCTAGAGTGAGGAAGACTATGCCCTTTTATGGGAATGTAAAACATGGTTCCTTCTGATCCTTCTGCATAAATGGTGTAAATATGTCAGTCTCGGAAGGGCCAGAGCCTCTAAACCCAATTCGTTTCTCCCAGTCTCATAGACCACATGTTGATCTACTTGGTTATGGGTCAAACATGTCAAAACTATTCAAAACTAGGTAAAGCCGAGAAAAAGTGAGATGGTTTCCACACTCCAGGCACTTGCTTCAGGCATCAAATTCTCAGCTCTACCACCAAAAAATCATGGATGACTGTCCAAGAAAGTCATAGATTTATGAAGCAAGAACTATACATTCAAATCTTCTGAATCTATGGATCATACCTTCTGGTAGTTTACCAGTTTTTTCCATGGAAGATGTTGGAAAATCACATGGAAATAAGAGGTAGTCGTCATAGCTTCCCAAACGATCTGGTAGGCTTCCATTACGGTACCAATCCACCAATCCCAGGGTTGCATCTATTGGCCGAAGGGGATGCTGCTGGAACGCAGCAACATGATGCCATGTCTGTTGACGATCATGCTTATTTGCTACTAAATCTACTAAACGACATTGTTACAGATCAAACACATTTAAACTATAGCCCTTGCTATTAGGCGTAATAATATCAATGATGGTAATGATATTCATGATAATTTATATAATAGTACAGAAAAAATGATAAGCATCGTGCAAACAATCACAGCCATCATCCTAACAACAAGGATTAGGGAAAAGAAACAAACATGACTAACTCCTCTGGTAAAGAATTGATCTTATCACATTGTGATATTCTGGTTCAATCTACTCAATAATTTCTTACAATGACAATTGTGGATATAATGTCGATCATATATTACATATGATAATGACCGTATGATCATCATAATCATAATCATATCATAATCATATGATTATCATATGATAATCATAATCATATCATACCATCATACCATGTTTCACCTTAACCGTCTTAACCTCCTACCATTGGTGCCCTTCGTCGAAAAGACGTTTCTGCTTCCGGCTCCTCCGTGGAAATCTCAATGCCAGGCCGCCGAGCCCTGGGGAGAAACCCAACGGAACATTCCAATGGAACAGCCCTGGAGGTGTCAATTTTTTCAATTGACATATGGAAAAATATGGAAAAATAGATAGGCACCATTTTTCCAATTAGATTCCAATAGGTGTCATTGGAAATATCATCTAAGAGGTACCATATGGAAAAATAGTTTTCGATTAGATTCCAATTAGACTCCAATTGGATTCCATAAGATGATGGTTTCAAAAATGATGTGAATCACATGATGTGAATCACATGGTAGGCAAAGGTTGTGACCGGCTGGAATGATTTAGCATGTGTTTTTTTCAAGAAGCATGTGATTCAAGTGTCAAAATTGATGATCACCTTGGTTATCAAGCCTACAGCTGTGCTGCAATCATTCTTGTTGGCAGCCCTTATCATAGGTACTTGACTCCTATAGCCTCAAACTTGAGATTATTTGGGCACTCTTCATTTGGGTCCTGTCCCAATCGTAAAGAGACCTCCTGTCCAGTTCTGTTCGTCTTCCAGGTGGGAATACCGTCCAAAACTGGTCACACAAACGGCGTTTGTTGTATTATATATAGTAGGACTCGGAAAAAAAAACTCCATCAAAATGGCGAGCAAAACACATTCATACATGTATATACATTTCCACCTAGTACCAAGTCTGAGCATGATCAACGATATCTAAGAAAAAACACCGCCAAATCAACATACGCAGAAAACTAGAAAGCAACGATTGGGACACCCTGGGTGTTCATGATCTACCAGTACATTCATAGTGGGTTTTACATCTCTCGTTTCTTGTAATTTACCCTTGCTATTCCAATGAATGCCCCATTTGCAGATGGTTAAATCCATCAATTGGGCGTAAAACACCAAATTCACCAACAATTCCAACAAAATACCGTTGATATCCCAAATCATGAAGCCCTCATCTTAATCCCCGAATTCCATCGAATTCCGCCAAATTCATTCACCTCCAAAAACTCTGGGCCCCAGCCATACAGCAGCTCTGCATGCGCCAACGGCCTGCACAGGACCAAGTCGGACTGTCAAATTGGGCACCAGATCGGACAGCGATGTTGGGCTACCAATTTGGGATTCGGTCGTTTTTTATTCTTGTAAGATTCTTATTGATCATTTATTGTAGTTTACCATCCCAAAACGAATAAGGATCAAGAAATTTGAGCCAGGTCCAATCAAAATCGGAAAGTTGGAATGGTTCCCAAATGAAAATCTACCTGCCGAAATTGACCTTCCGGTGCATCGTATGGGGTCTCAGTTTAGTTTAGACCGATTCGATGTAGATTGTGATTGTGTGTGTGTGAGTTTTTTCCTCGCAGCTCGTAGGTGAGTAGGTCTTGCACACTGATGGTGCTAAACGAAGATTCCGAACTGCGATTGCAGCTGATACAAGAATTGATGGCGATCTGCTTGGTGATTTAACTCTTACCTACCTATTCATACATATTCTAGTAAGTGAACGATTGAAGTCTATGAAAAATGAAAAGAAGAAATGCTCAACTCTGATGCTATGACTTTCGACCTTAAACAATTCCAGACTCAGAAATGGCGTCCAAACTCATCGCTCAATGGTGCGCTTCCACTTGTTGCCTCAATGAAGGGCAACAAGTCCCTCTGCCTTTCTATTGAATCTGCGTTGGGAAGCCATGATGGGCGTGTTGCTCTTTTAAATTCTTATGCCGTGTGCTTGCAGTATCTATATTACAGTTATATACATACATACATTACAGGGGCCAGATGTAAGTATCTGATCCCATCATAAAACGCTTTGCGATTGGGTCAAACATTCGAGACAACCAAACTGCTGGTCCCTAGCGCTTCCACCAAACGACTGCTTGGTTGATAGGAAGGGATTCACTGGGATTCGATTACGAGCCAGTCCCCATCAAACCACTCACTTAGTACAACCCTAGTCCACCCAGTATTTCTCGTTGAACTCCCCATTTCTTGCTGAATCCCCTTGTTTTCATGTAGAAGACAGAAAGAAAAAGACTGATGGCAGCTGAAGGAAGCTGTGGAGAAACAGGCAGAGAGTTGGAAAGCACCGTGCACATCGTTATAGCACCATCAACATCCATCATTTTGGGGTTTCTATATGTCTATATCCATCATCTTTTGCTTCAAATTCGATGTTTTAAGGGCTCGGCTATGATACACCCTTACAACCAGCAGACGGCTTTTCGTTGAGACGGGGTGCCTAGTGAACTTCATGGACTGTTGGTGAACTCAGTTGGTGAAATATCTCCCTGGTGGTTGACCTAGCCCTCTGAAAAATATATGAGTCAATGGGTTGTCATATGACATATGACATATATATCATATATGAAATGGAAAATAAAACATGTTTGAAATCACCAGCCAGATATCTCATTAACCACTATTAACCACTATTAACCACTATTAACCACTGGGATGTTTGAAACCACCAGCCAGCTCCACTGAGTTCACTCATAACCAAGCCCCCCAACTCCACCGAGGAACCGTCTGGGAAGACGATGCCGGTGCCGTCCCACTTTCCCTCGACGTTGGCTGGGCCGCCCTTGGAGCTAAAGTCGAAGATCAGGGTGTCCTGTGGGTCGGTCAGATCGGTCAAAAACATTCGATTTCATCAGATGTCATCCATACTTAATCATATTTCATGCATATCTGGGACTGATATTTGATTGATGTTAGCTAAGTTGGTGAACATAACTCATATATGTCACGATATTTCAGTAGGGTTTATGGAATGTTTATGGTAGATATAGGGGTGAAACGTGGTGAAACCTTTTTGCTGCTGGCTTTCAGGAATCCGGGCTGAATATGGGGTGGGGTTATTGGGTACCCCTAAAATTGGATAACTGATAACTAAGACTAAATCCGCCGAGCCCGGCCGATAATTACTACAATGTATGGAATCATACTTGAAGTTGGCAGTTGTTGAATATATGATTTCCATGACAAAGCACCGTGAATCATGGTGAGGTCGTCTAGTAAGGTCAGCCAGTAGAAGCTTGGAAGTTTGACGCGGATGGTAAGGATGGTAGGGATGGGAAGTACTTGGAAGTCACTAACCAGTCTAAACTTTATAACAGCAAGAACACTCATTGAAGGAGCCCCTTGGGGGGTGCCCACTATAGTGGCACCTCAGAACACTGAAAAATCCACGCGTACGCTGCGCTCCTTGCCCGGCTCGTAGGTCGGATAGATTCCTGAGGTGCCAACTTTACCAGCTTCGGCCAGCGGCAAAGTACCAAAAAAAGAGCAACCGCTGCTATCATGAATCTATCATATCTCTACATGCAAGGTATGTATATATCAACCTTCCTATATCGAAGACATTCGAAGACCCAAAACCTATCAAAGTATTCAGAAAATATGAAGGATGAATGACCAACAGCTGCCCAAACGATCTGCACAGCTGCAGCCCAGACTCTGAAGGCTTTCACCTCAATCACACTCACACTGTTGGTAGACCAGACTAGGGACAGTATGCTCTGTTCCACAAAGAACTGGAGGTCTATGCATCAGCAAATCGCGGTAAAACTGGAGATACAAATTGAAATACTGTACTTGGAGGATTGTCCCACATTTAGAAAGTGGTTATCCCATTTACAATGTGGGTGAACTAACCACTTACGTTCGCCAGTTATTGAGTGGGATGATCCTCCAAGTATATAGTTGTGTTCACCGTTTCTCATTGATACATGAGACATTATAAGACTAAGCCTTAGACTTGGTTCCACGCATGCTCTGCCGCCTATAAGCAAGTCTTCCAGATGTGTGTGTGTGTGTCCTTTGAGGAAACTACACAATTGATGACTACCCTCAAATGCCCATGTTACACAATCCAAAACCAATGGATTCCCAAGTGTTCTAGCTGTGTTTCCTCTTTTTCCCAAACCTGAAAAAACCACTGGTGAACTCTGGACGAAATCACCGTTCAAGGCCGGCCAAAGCACTGGACCTCGGCCCAGGCATCCAGGATTGCCATCAGTTCCAGTGACCACCATGGGGCCGTAGCCATCGTATTCGATCTTCCGCGTGCAGCCGGGGTGTTGTGGATCGCCTCAGAAAATTCATGGTGACAAATGCGACAAATATCATGTTATATCCCCAACAAATAGCGATTTTACGATATACCCAATGAACCATCTAAACTCTGAATATCATTGATATATAATGTAATATATATATATAATTATGTATTATATATATACATAATATAACGAATGATGATCCGGTCATTTCACACCGTGCGAACTGGGAAATGGTCTGTACTAATAAATGATTTATACCATTCAACAATATGGAAACTGTATGTGGAACTGTTGTTGGGGATACTCATCCTATGGCTGATATGGGTTGAAGATAGAATGATTTAAAAGCCACCAAGCAGTATATGATAGTGTATGTTATTGGCGAATAATGATTATATTAATGGGTGATGATGATGTTCATCCCACTCTGAGAATCTGTGATGAAATCAGGCAATTCCCACTGTTGCCATTGAAAGGGCTCCATTAAACATTGCCATAGCGGCATACCCCAATGTCAAAACTCATGTCCAACTTCTTGGTGTTTCAACTAAAATTGGAGCAAACAATCATGGACCCAGGAATAGACGTGTCAAACAAATTGAGAAAATTTGAGAAAATGGAATCCCTTCTCCCAAGTTCGGGAAACACTAAAATGGATGCCTGTGGGTGTCACGGGTGTTTTTTTTTCGCGAAATTATTTCCCACTTGAGGCATGACAAAAATGGTGGTTTTTGGTGATTTTGGTGTCTAGCACATCCCACTTTAAGAGTTTCTCATATGCCTGGCATGCCATGCGAGGTCACCCAGTTGGTTGAGTCACCCATCTCAAAAACTTGAGTCGTTCGGGGATCATCATGTGAATTGTCCGTTTTCATTGTACAAAATCCCAAGTTTCTGGGTTTTTTTTCGCCCACAGCATCTCAGGTCTTGTCCATTCTGTAGGATCTTGGGAAACTAAACACCTACGGACCTGGTCGGGAACAGCAGCCCATTCTTGTACCAACCAGCCAAACCCAGGTGTAAATTCTCTTCAAATCCACCAAAATTCAGTTGTGGGATGGAAAAATACATCTTAGACACATGTTTTTCAGGGATTTTTCAGGGTGGAGAACATGCTGGGTGATTACAATTCCCAAACCCATCAAAGTTCGCCATTTTGGGGTGATATATATATATATACATAAGTATATATATATACATACATATGATATCATGTGATATTCTATTGTTGATTTCCCATGAAACACCATTGAAACCATCAATCATGACTGATTATCTCAATAGTATTCCATCAATACAGATTGTTGGTTGCGTCTATTCCATTATATTCCATTCAACTCCAATTGACCAACGGTTATCATGTAATTATGCAGTAGCCAAGACAATTAGTCTTAGTCTCGCATCATGAATTTCCCATTCGTCCTCTTAAAATATCCAACTAATATCCCATTCTCATCATTAACTGTCATTAATTATAATTAATAGTATTCATGCGTTATCATTAATTAGTATTCACCAATTATCATTAATTAGTATTCATTAATTATCATTAATTAGTATTCATTAATTATCATTAATTAATATTAATTAGTATTCATTAATTATCATTAATTAGTATTCACTAATCATCATTAATTATCATTAATTCTCATGAATTAGTATTCATTAATTCTCATTATATAATTATCATGAATTATCATGCCTTATCATGAATTATCCCCGTGATTAATGCTTAGCCCTGCCTGAAATCCCCAACCACTCAACTCCCAGTCACTAATGGTTCATTAAATCTCCATACTACATAGTCGTAGTACATTCATGTCCCATTTGTATCCCTCAGTTCCCATGAAATCCTATTAAAGATCCATTAATTAACCATTGAAATCTAATTATTGAAGTTCATTGGTTAAAATCTTGTACATTCATATCCCATATCCCAATCATATGAAGTCCATATGAAGTCCCCATTAATTACCCACTCAACTCCCAGTCACTGTAGTAGCCAAACCAGTCATCCGGCGAATCCCCGAAGGCCCGTGCCGACTCTGCGCCGGCCAAGCCCAGCGTGGCGGCCACGCCGGCCACGACGTTTCGGCGCGTCGACTCGTCCTGTCAGCAGGAGTTCACCAGCAAAACGTAGGGAGTTCAAGGGCAAAAATGCCAGCAAAAATAGGGAATGAACCAGCAAAAATGAGTGATTAAACATGATTAACCCAGATCCAACCAGCAAAAATAGGAATTTCATCATCAAGAAAGGGGATTGAAGAAAGCATCAAACACGAGTCTCAAAAAGAATGCGCTATACATTTCCCAAATGATGGATTTACCTATGGGAATATGGAAATCTAAGTCTGATGGTCCGAAAGATTTACCCAATCTTGGTCCGACGGTCACCGTGGGATCCCCGAATCAGAAAAACTCAGTCATTGTTTCAGATATTTTAGTCCCATTCAACTCCAATAGACACTGCATGCTTGAGTTAGTTATAGTTAAACAGTTAGTTATGTCATACATCCCATGAAATATGTCCATAAAATGGTTGGTTTCCCTGGTGAAATCCAACAATGGTAAGCTCTCACCAATGGTTCTGTTTCCCCACCTTTGGTGCTCCAGGCAGCATGAAGGATACGCCCAGCCGGGCGCACAAAAATCCAACCTGAGACCGCTATGCACTTCGAACCCCAAAACCTGAAACAGGATCAAACCTCAAAACTGCCAGAGATTCTGGTGAATTCACAGACTAAACTGGGAGATTTGGGATGAAGTTCCAGAGAATCCTTCATATCGCCCCTCACTTTCAAACATGTACACCCCAAGTTAAGCGGTTCAAAATGTTTCGTTCTACTGTGACTGAAGCTACCTGGCAAATGATGTCACCTTACAGGGTGGTCTCAGAGGGTACTCACTTTGCATCATCTTCCTATGCCATGGTCAAAACATGGGAGAAAGATTATAATCATCCAACCACGATTAAAATTCTCATCTTAGTCATCATAATTCCTTACTGGATATTGATGGTGCTATGACCATCGTCCAATAATCTCATCCAACTTCTGACCATGGCACTGCCATGAGGTTTACTGATCCCAAAAAAACAACAAGGCGAAGAGTCCAAGGGTCCAAGTGTATGTCTACAATCCATCCAGCTATGATTTGAGTATCTCACCAGAAATTAAAAATATTCGGCTTTATTGGAGTTTCATTTTATGAAGTCTCTTCATCTGTCAAAAGTTCTCGGACATTTTGATACATGTTGGCCTGCCAAAGTGATGTCTCCCTCCCATCAAGCAAGAGTCGACCAAGACAGCAAGCTGGGTTGATCTCCTCTTCACATTGGCACGACTCGCTGTCGTGGGACCGACCATGATGACGAGCCGCTGGAAGCAGCGCGGATTTGAAGTGTCACTCTGAGCCACAACTGATACCTCTGCCCTTGTGACCACGGCCAGGAGTTGATGGGGTTGACAAGGGTTCCTGTGTTGGATGAGGAGATACTGCACATTGAAACAGCTGGGATAACCCCATGTTGCGCCATTCACCACCAGTCATTGGGGCATTACTCGAGGAGGTACGAGAACTGGAAGGTTGAACTACCATGAGCAATCACATTTTTGGACAAAACCATCTCTCAATTCACATCGCACATCCATTGTTCATTGGTTCAATCCCCATCAAATGGCTGGTGAAAGAATCCAACTGTTCAGATACTCAATATTCCAGCATTGGTTGTATATGCCCACGGCATTTCCTCCAAAATATACACCATGTCTGACGGCTTCATCTAAATCCCCATTCAGGCTAAATAAGACACTGTGGATGGAAGAAATCCTGCACCAGTTGACAAACGGTTTATCCCATTATTTCAAGGGTTTCAACATGGCTGGGTGGTGCAGGATTTCTTCAATTTTTTTCCATCCACCGTATTTTTCATGCTTAAATCATTAATCATTCCCAAAAAAGATAGCAAAATATTAAACACGATATTGAATCACTAATCATTCCAATATATCATATCCATTAATCAGATATTTTCATATATGTTCGACATAAAAACACCAGCTTAGGATCTTCATTGGGGACGGGCTACGGGGCCAGCTACGGGTCGCTACATCCCGGAGAACCGAGTCGCCTCGGCCACCTTGGCGTTTTTCACTTTTCTTCCCCTCAGAAGATTCGAAGCGGCGCCGGGAGGGAATGGATGGAAAACACTATCACAATACAAATATACATATATATATATATATACATATATGTATTTATGTTTATGTATATGCATATGTATGTGTATGTATATATATATATCAAAAATATATCAATATGTATTTGAGTGGACAAAACAATGTGTATGTACGCACCCTGTATGTACATAATATTCTATTAAAATCCATGATATGCAATATATGTACATATATCCCACAACTTTAGTGGCAAGTGTCTTTTCTATCTTTTGAGGGGTTCCTGGATACCTTGTAACCGTCAAGTTAATCTATCCCATCCAAGTGGATCATCATTCCAGTGGATACTGGTGGAGAATGACGACATTCTTCCCATCATGATTTTTTTACTATATAGTGTTGTTATTGTTATTAAATGTTGCTGTTGTGATTATTGTAATTAGTGTCATTATTGCCATTGTTATTATTGTGATTTTTGCTATGATTGTTAAGACTGTTATTATTGTTGTTTAATGTTATAATGCTATTATTGTCATCATGATAAGGATGAGGATGAGGATGAGGATGATGATGATGATGATGATGATGATGGCGGTGGTGGTGGTGGTGGTGATGATCATGATCATGATCATGATCATGATGATGGTGGTGATGATGATGATCATGATGATGATCATGATCATGATGATGATGATGATGATGGTGATGATCATGAGGATCATATGATCATGATGATCATGATGATCATGATGATCATGATGATGATAGCCAGGCCACCACCCCCAACTCATTATAAGTATCGTTTTGGTTATCACTAAATAATGACAAGTATTGTGATTGTTGGCATTGTTTCCACCTTTATCATAGTGGTGCCCAGCAAGTCAACTGGTTGACTTCAACGAACTGCACCACCTCGCCGCGGAACATCGACCATTCGAATCACCATTACTCTCCCGAATGGTAATTTGTTACATAGCTATTAAAAATGGCCATTTATAGTGGATTTACCCATTAAAAATGGTGATTTTCCATAGTTATCTTAGTTTACCAGAGGGTAGTATAGATGAACGGTTGATTAACGCCATTTTGTAAGCCACCCCTGACCATCCAAGATCATCCCAGACGCCAGGGCCATTGAAAGGCCGACGTTGGAAGATGTTCTGAGCACGTCGATGCCTGCGGCCCAAAGGGACCCAGGAAGACGGGTGCTATGTCGAGCCTGAAGCCATGAAAAAACGACAGAAAAAATGAGACAAAACAAGCAGGAATGGGGATTGAACTACATCTATACATAATAGCTTCTTAAACAATTCATGAGCATTGTTGAAGCAAGGAACATGGAGTTAAACCATGTTAAACCAACCTTAAAGGGTGGAATCTAAATGATAGAAACCGCAAACCCCGCGAGAACCAAAGCAAAACCATGGTTCCTCACGAGGTTGCGCACTGGCCATTCTTAAGATTCGCAGTGCAACTTGGCTCATACTCTACGACGTTCAAAAGAAAGTTGAAATCACATGAATCTAAATGACAACAGTCCTAGTTAATTCTGTGGTTGGTTAGGATTTATTGGTCAAGATTCGCCCTTCATAAACCAACACATTGGGTATCTGTGAAAATAGCTACCAGAAATCTCCAGAAATGGCATTTTTTTCAGCAATCCCGGGTGAAATTCATCGGATTTTGACGCCCCGTGCCTGGCTTTTCACCAGCTCCTCTTCCCGAAGCACAGCGCGAAAGATCTGCGGTGCAAGGGATGGTGGCCATGGTTTAGTCGACCTGCCAACATCCATAAACATCCAGTACCTTGGAGTTGAGTAGCTTAACATTTTTTCGGGTTTATGGATGACGTTATATATAATGATAAATATATATATATATATCATGATATTTATCGAACTAGTTCATTTTGATTCATGGTGACTAAAGAAACCAACTTACAACTCATCAGGGACCCCAGCTTGTGAATCAATGTGAAGATACCCAAATTAGCCCGGAGAGTGGTGGATGTTTGTCCCAGATTTTTATCGAGGTTTTATACACTTTGGGGGATTCTTTAGGGTTGCAGTAGGTACTCTTTATTGAGGATTCTTACGGTTTACATGAGGTTGGTTGAGTGTTTAGTCAGGGTTGATTTTGGTTTTTAGGTGTTTTTTGAAAGGTTTCCTGGTGTTAGTTTACAGTTTACAGTAGGGTTTATTTAGGGTTGGGTTAGGATCTGGTCCGTTGTAAGTTTGATTGATTCAGTGCTTTTTTAGGGCTGTTCGGGGCTTTGCCGTTTGTCGAATAAGTTTTAGTTTAAGCTCAAAAGATTGCAATTGACAGAGAATATGTTCAAGGCATGCATTCAAAGAATTTCTTGGCACTGTCTTAGGTACGCGCAAGAGTGCAACGACGCAGGCAATATCAGTATTTTGAATGTTTGAAGCTCGCAGAAAACATTCGCCGCATGTGGGGATTGCTACTGTTGGATACTTGTTGGTTATATAAGTCATTGTAAGTCCACCACTATTCCCAGGATATACCCATAAATATAACCCGTCCAGAACAACCCTTAAAACCGACTTAAGCATCATCTTGTCTCATAAATATATACATATATCATATACATATAAAACTAATACATACATAATCATACATACGCATATAATCACATGTATATATATATATATATATCCCGTCAAATGTTCCCATGATCTTCCCATGAAATGCCGGAGTTTCTCCATGAAAACAGCTTATCTTGCCTCTAGCACCCCGTCTGCCCCGCGGGGCAGCAGGTCCACCAGAAGCGCCTCGCGAAGCAGATAAGAATTGGACAAAGGTAGTGCTCTTCAGTGGTATAACCAACCATAAATATGGGGATAATATGGGATAATCATGGGGATAGGGATGGTGCTGTTCAGTGTTCTTTTCAAGAGTTGTTTTCAATGGTGTTTATTCTGTTTAATGTGTTCTTTTCAGCATAAAAAATGGAAGCAAAGAGTCTAGTTTGCAGATTTATGATTTGAAGTAGAAACAGTTGGTATACCACCAACATAAATGGATATATCATAGATCATATACGACAAATGGAATCCCTGAACCGTCAACATTGCCATGTTCACTTAGAAATCATCTTGGCCTCCATGACCTCCATGTTTTGGGGTTGCCATGTCAGCTTCTACTGGGGTAATGAAATGTGTGATTGGACTCGGACTAGTATATGGAATGCATTAGTACCACCTGCCCAAAAAAAAAAGGGGATTGTAGCGCTGCAACTTGCCCACATGCAACTAGCAGAGAAAGCCTACCAACCCTGCTATTACTCAAACATTCACCCAAGTCATGACATCAACCATTGCTGGAGGGGAGAGACAACGAACAGCGGTTCGATTGAACGATCGCCATGAAGCACCCACTGGTACAACCCAACAGAACCCCAGCAAAACTTCAGAGTCGCCAAGCGGAAAGTGAACCAAAAATACCCCTGCACTTGGATAATCCTGGTTTTTTTGCAGTAAGTGATTGTTCTGGGTGACTTTATTATATATATACATACATATAATATGTATATATATATAATATGTATATATAATGTATATATTATATATATATTATATCCTCAAGGTAGCACAGTATCCATTGGTCATTTCGCATCCTCCCATCGGCCACTGGCCACTGGCCGCCTGCTGCCACTCGGCCCCGCAGGTACCTTCCAGTTGGGCGAAGAGCTCCTCGCGACGAACAAAACGAACAAGTCGATGTGGAGTTATCACGGTCAAATATGATGTCAATCATCCAATATTGTGATTGGGTAAACAATTAACATTATCCACGATTTCTAGACTGTGCGCATCTATATTTGTTTACCCTTGGGTGAGTGTATACAATGGTTCTAAATAAATAATATATTATATAATATATGTATATACATAGTCCTCCTGGAGTAGATACAGTAGCACATGGAAATATCTTTGAAAATTCCGTATTCTATCTAGTTCAGAATGATTGTGTATATATAAATATCCCCGTGTGCATTCTGCAGAGAAGTTGTGCCCACTAAACCGTTTACAAACACAGCCTTATACTACAAAATGATGCTTGAATCTGAACCAACCCCCCTTGCTACAAAATGGTTTGGGGG
>Ga0126342_10005243_pt1 | contig 22526 bp, 25 predicted proteins | sample Cyp1metagenome_FD_92528 | JGI IMG/M metagenome (GOLD analysis project Ga0126342, IMG submission 92528) | Coral microbial communities from Lord Howe Island, Old Settlement Bay, Australia - Cyphastrea 1 metagenome | ecosystem: Host-associated > Invertebrates > Cnidaria > Coral ...
AATTGTGGGATGTGTTTTTTGCTGTCCATGAAATTGGACTTGGTGAACCCTAGTGGGTTAAACGTTAATTTGACCAAACAGGTCTTGCTGTGTCAAAAAAGGTGTGAAGTGCCCCGAGTCTTTATATATATATATATAATTATAATATTATTATAATTATATAATTATAATTATATATATATATTAGAGTATTTATATGACATCCATATATATTCCAAGTATTGTTTCCGGATGTTTCGGGTGGCTCAACCGCTTCCAACTTGCCAGGTTCGAGGCACGGCACCTCAGAGGTGAATTCTCGCCCTTGAAGGGCAACTCCAGGCGCGCAGCGTTGGTGCCGGGGGTTGACAGCTCAAGACATTTATCATAATTTGATATGTTTTGGACTAAATTTGGACTAAATTTGAACTAAATTTGAACTAAATTTGAACTAAATTTGGACTAATTCAGCCTGATTTCTGGTTTTCTATTGGGTAATCTCAGATAGTGCGTCCAGGAAGTCCAGGAAAAACTGAGGTTTTGCATCCTGCTGATGCTACGTAGAGTTTCTGAGAAACTTGTGCGGCTACATGTGTTTGATCTGTGCTGCCTTGGGATACTTTATAACTTACTAATCTATATCTGATCTAAGAATCTATTTCCTTTCAGATCATTCTGCAACCGAAAGTTGGGGAAGCAAACGCAAAAATTAGGCATCTCGCTGGTATGTTTGCCATGTTTGTACTCATTTGTTTGCTTATATATATTTAATTATATATATATATTCTTATTCATTTGTGAACACACACATGGTTTGGCATCTGATCGTCAAAGATGATCGCCTGTTTTGATCATGCAACTTGTTTCCAATTTCAAGTCTTAGGCCTGGGTACAGGACACTCACAACGGTTGTTATTTTCACTGACAAAATTGGACGCCCTGCTAGGGTGTTGGGTCCTTCACCCTTTGGCCTGGATCAGTTGGGTGCCACAAGTGGCTGGGCGAAAACCGGTGAAGGGACAGGGTTCACCAGTAGATTGACTGACCAGTACAGGTGTATGCACATGGTGTGAGAGAGCATTTGATGATGTTTGATGTGATTGTGTATGGTTGTATCATGTTGTATCTGATTCACTCCCTGAAAAAGATCAAAGATAAAACGGCACGAAAACATGACAGACACCCTTGCATGCAAAGCACATTGAGACGAAACACGAAGCATGTGGAAGTGCCATTGGAACATCGCACAGTCAGGGTAGGCAGGGTAGGCAGGGTTGCACCCACCCACGAGCTTCGCGCTGCAGGTGCCGGTGAAACCTATTCCAGACCCAGAAGTGCTTCAACGTCGGCCATCCCAGGCATCCGGCGTCCAGAAACGAGCACATTGAATGCACATTGCTGCCATTGCCAGTGTGAATATTTGAACAGGTCCCCAAAGCCGATGTGGATTCGGTTGGCTTCACGATCGTTGCAACATTGCGTCAGGCAAGGGTGATGACACACTTCCATCTTCGGATGCTCTGAGGGAGACGTGGAAGGCAGGCTCCCTAACATTCGATACCCCCCACTACGGGTCTCCAAGGCATGAACAGATCCAATACAAGTTACTGTAGGATTTCCAATGGGGTAGTCAAGATTGATTGGAATGCCCTACAAGCCCGCACCAAAACCCTCAGTGACTTTCAGCCAAATCCCAAGGGACAAGTCAGATTGAGCCACAGGTGTTGCGAGATGCATGGGAATCTGGTAGCCTTTTTCAGGGTGAAGTGAGAGAAGCCAAGAACAGCGACACAGGGGGAGCCTTGGTAGATTTGGGATGGTTTGCTGCGATGGTGCTGCTCTACGCATCTGTTCTTGTTCCCCTTCACAACCCAGCTCAATGCTTCGTGCTTGTAGAATATCAAATTCATAGCCGTCATAGCCATATAAGCAATATATATATACATGTTACATATTTATATACAGACATCGAGTGGGTATAGTACTTCATCCTTACTTCATATTACTTCATCATTTTCATCTAAATAAGTAGTGATAAGTAGTGCATCCTGCCCTTGCTCCTTTCATCAATCGGTCCCGGCTGCCCAGGTGCTGACGACACGTCAAGCGATGTGCCGCAGGAAGCCGATGGCCACGAAGCAGGCGAGACCGCCACCGGACGCTCAATGGACGGTCGCATGATGACATCTATTGAGTGACCCTGATTGTACATCATAGTACCCTCAAATTCACCATGTTTCTGTGTATGATCCTGTTGACTTACCTTTAATTATTGAGTTGGATGTCATCTCAATCTCCATCGTTGATCATACACATATCACACAATCACACATTGCATATATGTGCACAGAGGGGTGAGAGAGAGAGAGAGAGAGTGCGTGTGTGTGGGAGACCCGTGCAGCTCTCAAGGTCTGTTAGCATGGCCCGTCCGAGGTCCATCCAACGACAAGGACGGCAGCCAGGTGGAGATACCGTCCCTGGAGAAAGCTGCCGATGGAAACCGTGGCTGTCACATTTGGCAGGAAGAGAATGAAGAGACCATGGAAACGGTTGATCCATCCAGCTCCTGCCTTCACGGCGATAGCTCTGCTGAGTGCTCTGCGGCGCTTGAGCAGGATTGCAGGGAATTTGCGGGAGATGTTCCAGATGGGATGGCCAAGCATATGGTTGTCATGGTCATGGACCACCCAAAGCCACCGAGTATTGTACTGTATATTTTTCTTTTTCTACCATCACCCACTGTATCCCCCTGCAGGACTCAATCGCAGACCTCAACCTCTTAGAGTCACACCAGCAGCCACCAACAGAAGTGTCGGAAGAGTCAAAGGTCCAGACTGAGACAACGACACCTCTGGATGAAGGCGATGAAGGAATCGCCTGTGAAGGTCAGACTGATCGGCCTGGCCAAGATCATCTACCAGTGGTGGAGGCTGAAGCCCATGAGTCCCATGAGCAGTCAGAAGCCGTTGAAGCAGATGGTTCAGAATCAGATGAAGATGTTCCAATGCCAGAGAACTGGGGCATGCAAAGGCAGGAAATGGTTACTTCACAGCCAGAAAGCGTTGGGTTTGCTACCCTTCCATCTTAAATATGTTACGTATCTCTACCGTATCTCTACCAGCAGACTACGGAGGGAGGTTTAGCAAATTTTAGTGACATTTAGGATAGATTCACAGCATTACATCAAATTACCTTGCAAAATTCCGGGCAGTCAAAACCACCTTGCGTAACCCTTCTAGGCAGAAGAGAGGTAGCTTGATCCGTCCAGTGCAGCTGCCGCAGCACTTGCTGGAACATGCCCGGTTGGCTGGATATGGTCTGCGGCCTCAAAGGGATCTGTAGGGTTTCGTTTCCTTTCTATGGTTTGGTGGGGCTCTGATACCCAGGCTGCTGGATATTCAAAGTCTGGAAGAAACTGGATCATACAAGCCGAGGACAGGTGAACATCATTAATTAAACGTCATTAAACATCAGATTGGTTTGGTGATGACCAGCTGATATTTCCAGAAGTTCCCAGGTGACAACAGCTGTGATGTCGTCGAATTCCAAGTGGCACATCACGAAGAAAAAATCGGTCGAAACCTCAGTTGGCGACACGCCAATGACATGGGAATGGGTCAAAACTTGTCATACCATATGAATCCATATGATACCATACCCATAGGATCCATGTATGCTATATATGGTAACATTTACCATCAATATACCCCCAATGTTAGCATATATACCATACATGGATCCTATGGGATATGGATGTAGGATTAATTTGTCAAATTCATGCAAATTCCATCTCATAACTGTCATAACTATGGGTGTATCTGAAAAAAATGTTGGTGCATTTTTTTCAGAGCCAGGTCGCCGCTGGGCAGCAGGGTCCTGCAGTGGAACTGGCCAAGGCATCGCCTTCCGCATCTTGCCGCCTGCTGGCCATCTGGTCGTGGAAAGGATTACTCCTGGAACCCCTGCAGAGGCGCTCCACTTGCCCAAGGTGCACGCAGAGTCGGGACTTGGAGCGTTCATGGCCTTGGTGCCCATTCATGTGATTATGCATGCATGAAGATCATAGACCTTACTGCTAGTGTTTTACTGGAATTTACTAGATAGATTCGATAGATAGACAGATAGATCGATAGATCGATCGATAGATAGATAGATCATGATAGATAGGTAGATCGATAGCCAGATAGACAGATAGACAGATAAACAGATGGATAGATAGACATATGGATAGATAGATGGATGGATAGATAGATAGGTAGATAGATAGATTCACGGTGATTAACGCATATTTATGTATCATCAACAGTATCTAACTTGGATGTTTATCTGATCTTCATCATCTGTGGCTATTCCATAGAACCAAAAACCATCAAACACCCATAGAATCTGCATTGAAGTCATAGCCTCTCAAGTGCTTGGAACCTGGGCACGAAGGCTCCCTGGCACAACTCGCTGCCAGGGAAGCAGGTTGCTGTGCGTGAATGGATTGCATACTGGCTCGATCGAGGCCCTGTGGTAAATCCGGTCCCGGGGGGTGCCATGGTTTCGCAGCCAGTCCTGTGGTATCCTGTGGTTGCTGGTAGGGTTTTGTTTTCCATCAATTAATAAGAAAATGCAGCACACTTCCATAGCCTGGACTTGGGATCAAGAGAGATGGAGATGCTAATCATAGCACTTCACTTCCACATGATTTTACCTAGACCCATGGGAAAATACATCAGTTGCACTGACAGTTGCCATGAGGCCGACAACTTCTTCAACTTAATGAAGCAACGGCCCCTGCAGCTGCTATTCTTGTGCCCGCGTGGCGCTCCGGGCGAAGTCGCTGCCCCACCGTGATGGTTAATGATGTCCCAGGGGGATGGTGAAACAGCCACCCTCCAGGATGGCTCCAAACTGGAGAATCGATTTTCAAGTTGACACATGTTGGCACCCCGAGAAAACGGCGTTCTTCAAATGTGTGTTCGAAGAAGCTTCTGAAGTTCCCTTGGGTGATGCTGGCGAGCTCCCCGCATCAGTCCTTGATGATCTTACTACATGTACACGGAGTAAAACAGTGCAAAACTCTGACTGTATCATGCTCATGCAGATGGTACCATTCATAATTGTCAAACCTTTGCTTTAACTCTGATTCCATACAGTATGGCTACCACGTCATTGGAAACTGTTCTTGAGCATGATCATATGATGTCAGGGGTCCCCGCGGCCATTGCGGCACAGCTTAGTACTTGTGCAGCCGGGGGCGAAGAACCAACCCTGAGGCAGGTCAAATGCTGTCAAACTTCAGAATGTGATTGCGATAATCTGCAAGTCACTTTGCAATCTTTGCATCCTTCAACACCGTAGTTTGAACTGGTTTGAATCTATTCCAAGTCCCCCACGTTGCGTGCACTGACAGCTGAAATCAGCTGAAGCAAGCTCCTGGGTCCTGGACTACTAAGAAGATTAAGAAGTGATGATTCTGAAACGAGCATCTTCAGCTCCTGTTGGATATATCCAGCCGTACCTGTGTCACGCAGGCGGCATGGCCAAGGTCCAAAAAGTTGGACGGGAGGCCAGGGAATCCAGGATTTGTTGATCATCGGTGCGAAAGGCGTGTAATTCAGGTTGGGTCAGGGACTCGGACGGCAGATGCACATAGAAAATCATAGGAAACGGAGAAAACCGCATTCAATCATATTCATATTCAATCAGTATAATATAATCAATGAATTTTCAGGCTCCATCAGGCTCCATATTCAAACAATATGTCACAATATGTCAAAAAAACAGGGTCGAAAAGGGTCAATTTAACCATCGTCGGCCATGACTCGTTCCCGAGCCAGGTGCCAGTTACAGCCTGGGTGGAGCGCTTGGGCCTCGGATGGTTTAACCAATCAATTAATATTCAACAGACACGATGTTTAAACATTAAATAGATGAGGACTTACCAGCAATAGATGACCGTTATGAGATGTGTATAGAATATATATATATATATATTATTTATGTATTTATTTATTTATTTATTATTTATTTATTTATTTATTTATTATTTATTTATTTATTTATGTGTGTGTATTTATGCCATTGATATCCATTGGCAATGTGGTAAACATTTGTGAACCATGGGGAAACATGGGGAAACAGATCACATCGTCACTTACCATGTGGGGGTGAAATAAACAATGGTATGAATAGCACCCAATTGCAGTTGATTGGTGGTTTTAGCAGGTGGGTAGGAAAACGGCCAGTTGACCACTTGTTTCAGATGTGTGTTATGTGCAATCCCTATTAGGGCTAAGTAATATCAATAGCTGCCCAAGTAAGGTAGTTTCCTAGGGATGGGCTTACAATGACCAACCTGAACGGGACACAAGTGCCACAACAAGTGCTGGACAGCGGGGATGGGTTTGAAAGATGGATGTAGTACAGTAGTGCATACATGGCATATCTACATATCTTGTGTGATGGGCCCAGACCAACACCCGCAAACACATAACTCAATAGCGTGAAGACAGAGATGTCATGAATATAGCTATATAGCCCAGGTTTCTAATGAATATAACCATTTGAATCATTTTGAATCCATTTTTCATGGTTGTTTCATGGTGGTTTCAGGTTCTATCGCAGCTTGAGGTTGCCACCTTTCCATACCCCCATCCCGGTGGGGTTTCACCGAGGATTTCAGGTGGTGGATGCTGGTAGCGGACAAGATGTCCTCAGTAAAGGCCTTGATGCCGTGAAGGCCAGGGTCTCCTTGGCCAAGACTGGGCAGCACGTGGCAGGGAGCCCTAGTGGAGCCCAGTTAGTGGATCTGGAGATATCTGGAGGGGGATCCAAATGGCCCTAAAATGATAGGGAAAAGGAAAAGGATGGGGAAAATGATGAGGACCAGTGGACTTTTGGGGCTATTTTCAGGCAAACTTATGTATAATTATATATATATATATATGTTTCATGTGACACAAAGTGCATGGAAATTGGAAGAGACAATCATGCTTCAGTATGTGATATGATATGCCTTCAGAGGGGAGTTCAGAATCAAACCGCATGAAGCTCGATCCCTTTTCCTGCGCCAGAGATTTCCGGAGTAAACTGTGGTCGAGAAAGGATACCCTGCTACACAGGAAAGAACTGCTAGGGCTAACGTTCGATGACCCTGGGCGGCTCAGGAATACCTTATTCGGGTCTCTTTCGAAGGACAGTCTGCAACCTAGTCACCACGGATCACCGCGGTTTGAAGTTGGGGTCGCATAGGAGCAAGACTGGAAGTCAAGCACAAATAGCGGCTGAAGCAGCGCTACGGTTGCAAGATGTTACAAGGTGTTACAAGGTGTTACAAGATGTTACTCGTACAAGATGTTGCAAGAATTCCAAGAGGCGACAGCATGGAACTGACGATCCCAAACACTGAGGTCGTGGCAAATCACGAAGCGTTACAACGAATTTGCTGCATTATACGAGGCGTGTACCCCAAGGGGAAGGGCAACCGAGGTTCCAGAGAAATCCTTTTGTGACATGTGGCAAGGGTGATTCATGGAGGGGGTTCCTTCACGACTCGTCTGCTGTAGCGCTGAGAAGGGGCTGTTCATTTTGGGTTCAGCCAGCAGCCTCTGTTCACCTGAGGTGTTGAAGAAGAGACTTGCGTCCATCCCAATGATGCCCGCCAAGTTGGGAGCTCAGAAGTTTCCTGCAGGGCCTTCAGGCACACCAACTTCTCTACCGCGTCCCATGTTTGGCCAGGGAAGTGATGAAGCGTGGGTTTGATTCGGCTTGACCAGCCTTGCGAACTCCAGCTGGCTGCAGCTGGAACTGCCTGAGGTCAGTGGTACGGCAGTCCCAAGCTCAAAAACCTTGCGCTGTAGCTGTGGATGTTGGAGGTTTCAAGCTGTTCGGGTCTGTACTGTACCAGCTGTGCTATGCTGTGCCCCTGTAGCTCCTGAGGTTTGCGCCTGAATACTTGGAACAAAGGAAGAACGGACTCAGTGACTTCCTGAGGCAAGTGTGCATAAGGCCACCGGGGGTGCAGGATTTTGGGTGGGGTCCCAGCGTCCCCTGGAACTTGCGCGGAGAGGATTTCCTGCGGGATGAGAATCCAGATCAGACACGGACACAAATTGCGAAAAAGATGCACGGTTTTGGAATGTTTTGGACCAGGTTGCACAGTTGGTTAAGCTAGGTTGGTTTTCAGAGTGCATCAAAGACTCAAAGATCAGATTTTCGCAGGCAAATCCTTAAATTTGTAGCCGACTGCGTATTTGTATATATTTATTACGAGATACGCGGTGTGTGGTGACCGCAGCAGGCTGGTGTACGAGGTGTACGACGACTGCTGTGAAGAAATCAATATCCACTCATAGTCTCCTGATCGGGTTAAGTTCTATGGTCAGGTCAGACGCGGTATTGATATGCGGGAATGAGCCATGGATGTAACTTTTGGTTTTCCAACTGTAACAGAGGCATATTCCCGCTGCTGTTGGTTTACATCCCAATTTACTGTTGGCCAATGCCCCAATTTGAGCAGCGACCAACACCGTTGGGGGTCCATTTCCATGCCAGGCGGGATGCCGTGAACTGCCGTGAAGTTCAAGATTTCTTGCTGTTGAGACAACGTGTGACTCAGTGGCAATCAGCATGCGATAGCATGCGATAGCGGCATTGGAAGAGTTGGACTCAGGCAGCAGTAGCATTAATACTTTTTCTGGGTCAAACAGAGTCAAACTTGATCACACGACATTCCAGACCCAGAATTAGGTTTCATTAATATTGATTAGATTCTATAGATTGATTAATACTGATTAGATTATATAGCATTTCGAACGATTTAGATCTAATCAGTATCAATCTATAGAATCTAATGTGGATTTTGACTGAGGAACAAAAAAGCGGCCAAGTCGTGCAAGTGAAGCTCCACTGTCCGCTGAGGTTCCATATTTGGCCCACCCAGATGCATCAGAGCCTGTCGGAGGCCCATGTCCAGTCGCGATGAAGCCCATGAAGCTGAAGTTTGTCACCCAGAGCCCCAAAGCATAAAAGTAGTTGATGCGTGTTGATGCTTTATGTCAGCCATCACCCCACATTCCAATTTAAGCCATGTTGGATCCTTTTTTGATCGGCCTTAGGTGCAGTCAGCCGAAGTGCAGGAAGCATCCTTTGGGATTGCCCACTTCGACTATGACCCGGCGCCTTTAGACATGGTGTCATGGGGATCCCACGGCCATATATTGGCATAAAGTTATGGTAACAAATATGCCGTACATGAATGTTGAGGAGACTTGGGGAGCTAAGAGGGTGCTCTATGACCATTATGACCTTTATTAGTCTATGATATGTGAAAGACTTATGTATGGTCACTAGGGTCACTACAGCAAAGACGCGCACGCAACGGTCTCGCTTTTGCTAATTGATAAAGTGTGCCATGGTCAAGAGTTGGATTAGATGAACCCATATATTTTACCACCGCTGCAAACAGGAATGATGCTTTACAGTAGGGGTCAAAACAACGGATTCCAATAGAGGGTAATTAGACCTGGTTGAAGTGAACATTGGCAAGAAAGCCCCGTAGTTCCATGGTGTTTTATCAGGGTATCCAGGGTTTACTTATCCTACATTTTCCATGAAGCACCCTTAGACCAGCTCGTCGAATTATCTCAATTCTGCGTAAATCAAACCCTTCAAACATCCTTGAACATATAATTTACGGTCTTTGCATTTATATAAACATCTCTGGGACATTTTAGATTCCCAAACTGCACAGATCTCTTCGCCAAAGGTGCAAGGCTTGCTATTGATGGGCTCCAGTGATTTTTCCTGGGCTTCTCGCAGGGCAGCCTGGTGTCCGCTGGTGTCCGAAAATTGGGGGTTTCCATAGGGAAAATCATGATGAAATTGGGATGTTGAGGCAATTTTCATAATTAGGGAAAATGATGACTTGCCATTGGATTTAGGGGTAAGCAGCTTGCCTTGCTCATCATCCCATGAACAAAGAAAGCATGGCGAGCAGAGACATGAGGTGCTACCCTATTTTCAGGCAAACGCATATACATATAATCATATACAACCCTATGGTCGTTAAATGGTTGGTTGTTGTAACTATCTATTTCATTGGGTTGATGGTTCTTGACCACTGTATGGTGTGCACATCTGAGTATGGATGACTGTGGACTGATCAGGATATCACATGCCGTTGGTCTGCAGAAACAGTTTCAGCTTTTGAGGTGTAGATACCAAGATCACGTGCTTCTGCCATGGGTTCCTTCATGGCAAGCGCAGGGTGGGACGGAAGGTGAAGTTTATCCTGGTGAGGCTGTTGCTTTTCCATGCTTCTGCCCCAGGTTTCGTGAAACGAGGAAAAGATCTTGTGTTGTAGGATTTGTTCTACTCGAGTATCTCGAGATATCTCGAGTCACAGTTGCCTCACAGACCCAGTGAGCCAGGAATATCAAAATGCCTTGGGAGAAAAAAGCTCCAAACTTGCCCAGTTCTCAAATGTCAGTGCCTGCAACTTAGCACAGTAGTGTCCTGGGATGCAGATGTGCTGTGATTTGGAGGCAGTATATAGCTCCGACAGAGAATGTCATGCACGTGGCACGTGGTCATCTTCCATGCGTAACCATCAGGATCATTCAGGATCGCTCATCAGTTAAATTGATATCAGCAGAAGCCCAATTTGCTTGTGATCAGTCATCTTCCACCATGGCTGAGAGATGATGCGGCGCAATTCTCACCATTTTGATACCCTTTTGTTGCTCAAGTTCAGCTGATTTCTCTTTGAGTGTGCACTCCTCCGGCACAATGCAGTTGCCTCAAGGGGTGGTGGAGCACATGGGCAAGGGAAGCGCAGACGAGGAGGCTTCCCCACACTGTTCCAGATGCAGTGTGCTTCCTTGCAAGATTCTGGCAAGGAAAACATGGGATTATCAAAGCCACTGGCTAATATCCCATTAGTATCACAAAAATGATTACAAACATGTCCCATTTGTAGAGGATTTCGTCCATAAACTACAGATATACCGTGACCCCCTGGTCCCAAATCCGGCTCCCAGGTTCCAAGATAAATATGTCGGTGGCCACGACTCCGGCTGGTCGCGGTCTCTTGGCGCCGAAATGGCCCGGGTATGACGTTTTGCCAGGTGGAAACTGAACTTGCAACAACGATCTCATTTCATACATCATACATATTCCCGCATCATATCTTTACGTCTTTACATACTTTTTTTTGGGGGGGATACTTTTTAATTTAAGGTGATCCTCAACAATCCCCAACAAGACATACAGGCAAGATGTTAATATCGCCATCATATGACCGTTGCGAGTAAATATACTTTGCTTATCCTTCGATATCACAAATCACTACTTGGGAGTGTAATGGAGTGTACAAGCCAATACACAACCATAGTTGCGCAGTTGTATCCCAATTTATGGGGTTTACAACCATGGTTGTATCCCGTATAATTAACCTCAATTGCACACCCAAGTATGAACCATGGTATGGTATCTGGATAAACAATTATAGTGACCTCACTGGACAAATGGCTTTATTTTAGCTATTTACAGGTTAGTAAACATTCTTAGTCATTTCTCCAGTGGCTAGTGAATTACATGCCATCAGGTGATTCATTTCATCAATGGATTGGTTTCGTTTGGAAGATCTTAACCGGAAACCATCGATTTTCCCATTGAATATAGGGGTTTTCCCTAGTTTTCCCTGTAAATGTTCCATAGTTTTCCTCTAAACCAGTCCATTGATGTCAGAACTTTCCAGGTGTAGCCAGATCTCAGGACAGTACGCCTGGCAGCCCTGGTGGTTGCTACCGGGGCGGTGGCCTTGACGACCTGGAGCCTGTGGCCTGATAGCCAAGAGGTGGCTCCATGATGGTCCATGATGGGCCATGGGAGCCATGGGATTAACATTCCATGTTAACATGTTATGATTAATCCATATTAATCCCATGGTCTATGATTTCCCATGGTAAATGATGTTAAATGGTGGCATGATAGCCAAGAGGTGGGTCCATGATGGTTAAATAACCATTTAATGATTAATGGGATAATCCCATTTGCCATCTGGTTATTTACCATGGTCTATGATTTCCCATGGCGAACTGTTAAAATAACCATGATTTGAATGATAATCCCAGTTACCATCTGGTTATGACTAACATAGCCATGGTATAGATGGCCCATAGAAATAGATGGTTTGTTTACCTATTAGTAGCATGGTGATTTTCCATGGCGAACTGTTAAATAACCAGATGGTAGATATTTGATGAGTGACTATGCTTCAAGCGATGATCAATATGGATGATTGACCCGAACTAATGACCGGATGATATTTTGATGATCACCCCAACTAATCCCATTCATGGATGATGTACTATGATGACACGCCGTGATTTTTCCTGATATTCAATGGCTGATTGACTGGAGGACTAAATGTATGATGATGGACAATATACATGATATATATGGGAGTATATATGATATATCAGTCAATTGATATATCATGACTCATACATATATGATATACAGTCATATTGCAATATCATGATGATGGATGACTCCCAATATGATGGGTTGTTCTGCTAGGGATCATATTGGGAGTAGTCCCAAGGTGGACGCGACGGGATCATGATGGATGATGGATGCTGGGGTGATCATGGGCTTGCTGTATTGGGACTGTTGGATTGTAACCCCACATGTAGATATTCCAGTTGATTAGGACAAGCAGTTGATCCTTTTTGTTTGAAATCCACTGGGAACAAGCAGTCAAAGTGAAACGCTTCCACAAAAAACCAACACTCAACTCCGATCAAACTTCCCAGGCCATGACTGGCGGACCCGGATCCCCCTGCCCCTGGGGCCCCGGCAGGATGAGTTGCTGGCGAAAGTCTTGAAAGAGCTGCGCAGAAAGCTCTTTTACATTGCACGTGATGTGGCGCACATTGCCAAGGCCTGGCCGTGGATTGAGCTGTTTTTATGCTGTTTTCGGGTGGCTCCTCAAGCGGTTCTATGAGCTTCTCACTTTTAACTGGTCCCGGAGCAGTTGGGCAAGAACCGTAAACAGAAAATCGAAGCTGGTTTCACGCAGGACGTGCGGTCACAGTTGCAAGCACAAGGCGTGCGGGTGGACGACGAGCAGCTAAGACGCTTGGCGGCAGCTGTAGGTCTGACATAAGGGAACGCATCAAAGACACAAGAAATGACGTCCAAGACATGTCAGGAACAAACTTCCTAAGTATTATTGCAACGAATAGATGTAATTATATAGGCGCATTGTACGGTTTCACGTTTTTTTTTCTGGCAAGAGTGGTGATCACCAGAATTTTTTATCATGTTCTATTGCATCCATTGGCTCATATGAGCAGCAAACATCAGCAGGGTATGGCACCCTGTGCCTGTCCGCAACAGGACAAGAACTTGCGGTAGAATGCCAGACACCCGGCTCCATGCTTGAGGCTGCAACTGAGAACAGGAATGCTGTGGCATAGTGGTGATCGGTCCCCAAAACATGCAAGGGTTTAGACTAGTGACTATTATGGTAGACCCCAAGGCGTCAAACATAGTGAAACAATTTGCTGGAGGAAGGTAGAACCTAATGAAAGATAGTATTGGGCCTCCCAGTAGTTGGAGCTGATTGATTCACATTGAAATCTCGCTGTTTGAGTTTGTTTTGGCCTCTTCACTAATATGGGGTGTGTCTGAAAATAGGGAATACCTCCAATGATAGCCATTGAATAGGGAAACGCATGATTAACCATTGGGTTTTGGGCTACACATGGGCACACTATTTCAGACAACCCTATATCTTCACAACATGACTTGTGGCATTGGTGCATCCCACTCGAGGTCGAATCGCAGAGAGGTTCAAGGCTGTGCAGGTCGGGACAGCACCCACGATGTCGAACTTCTTCAGCCTGGGGTGAAAATTTACTTGTGGCCTATGCTTCAAAGAACGTTAGAGTATGTTAGAGTCTTAGATAGTCTTAGAGGTTCCTAGACTGTGGGCATTCACTGAAAAGATGTTTCCTGGCGGAAAAGGCGGCCTTTCTTGACCACATTGCCACCACAAGCGCCACTGGTAACTGCAGAAGATCGCACCACTGAACCCGGCAAATCATTTGCCACATATTCTAGGAACCGACCACTGTCTAGTATTCATAGCAATTCATAGCTGTCGAAGAAAAATGGAATGAGTTCTAAGTTCTAAGGTAAATTGCGGTGATTTCAAAATTTTGTTTGTTTTTCATGGGTTTTCCATGGTTTTCCTATGAAAAATGTCTGTTTTCCATGGCGTTTCCCATGGCTTTTCCATAGCTCGGCAGGCCGAAGTGCTCACATCCTTCGGCTGCAGCGAAGAGACCATCGCCTGCGTCACGGACGAGAGCGCCGAGGAGGTGAAGCAGCACGCAGATGCACGGCAGATGGGTGGAAGGTGAGGTGTATAGATAGTTGATAGTAATGGAAATGTCATGAAATATCAATAAATTTAATAAATATCATTGGAATTAGTGTCTTTATACATAATCATATGTAATCCTTCTTTCACAACTTGATATGATAGTAATTGATGGTTGGGCGTGTCTGAAAATGCGGAATTATCCCCAAAACTGGGCAGTTTGATCGGGAAAATTACGCTAACATCGATCAACATGATTGTTGAATCTAATTTCTTTGCCCCCCCGATCATAGGAGCAGAACTGGAGCATATCCAGCTCCTGTGAACGACTTGATCCAGGAAAACTGGCTCTAAATCGTTGACCCATATGGACCCACACCCCGCATGTTGGAATGGCAACATATTTCAATATAGATATGTTACCCTATGTCCGAGACACAGATCCAAGCGATCCAAAAGTACCATCATGCTTTGTCAATGGTATTTGCTTGTGATGATGAGCTCAGGAAGATGTCCGGAAGATGATGAAGGAAGCACTTGGAGGTAGGCGCAGCACTTGTTTTTTCCGAAAATTTACAGGAAAAATCCCCAAATCCACTGGTTCATCATAATTTTTCTCTATCAAAATTGACATTTGAGGAGTTAATCCCTGCTTTCACCATTTAAGTTGGGTTCAATGGCTGAGTAGGGAGGCACGTGAAAGACAAAGATAGGGGATGAACATCCTCTTGCCAGCTAATTTGATGTAAAAACCATGGGCATTCATCAAGAGATGCTGTTGTGGGCCTTGGGCCCAAAAGCTCTGGGCAAGTGAACTTGTGTTCTCAGTTGTTATGACATGCTGCGCCTATCTCGGCTTGGACGCTCAAAGATTTTGTTGTTGAAAGAAGTTTAAATAGCAGCGGTTGTGGGATGCGCCTTGTCCTTGGGTTCACACATTCACACTAGTCATTTTGGATCGTTTTCCAATTTGTGAGCTTAGAATATGTTAGTGTCGTTGGGTACTGGTTCATCTCTTTGTTTACTTAGCCCCGAGTCGCAGGTGTGCAGCCTATGCTTCCGGGAATTGAAATTCCTCCAGAGTTGTCGGAGGACCGTGTGTCGGGCACACAGTTCTAGGTCCAATGTCGTCCATCCTGGGATCATGTGACAACCGAGGCACTTTCGTATTCGAGGTTAGTACATGTTAAAACCATGTTAAAACATGCATGTTAAAATTGTTGAACCAACTATTTGTATAGATAGGTGCATGTTAGGTAGCATCAAAAAGCGACTTGGCATATTTCACCAATCTATGCCGTGCAAGTTGTGAAATAGAAGGTAATTTGCCACGATACTTGTTGCATCCAGAAAGACTTGAAGGTGCTCAATGGTTGAAGATTCACCAAGTTATGCAGTCTCGAACCTGATAGTAGCCCCAATCCTTCTGATTGTGGATCCCACGTGACTGCATGAGACGTTGCAACTTGTGAACTGTGAGCTGATTGTTGCAATCGTTGCCGCAACCTCCCCTCATTTTTGAATAGCAAGATAGTAGACATCCATAATATGCAGAGGTTCTTTGGGGACTGACCATTCGTGTGCACTCGGCTGAGGCTGGAGGTATATAGCGAGATGCAAACGCTGAAACTTTGGTTGCACCGCGCCGTACTTTTACTGATGTGGGGTAAGTCCAAAATTTAAGGGCAAAGAAGATGTCCAGAATTGCCCGATTTGACCTTTTCTATCTTTTCTTTCAGGCGTCCACACCCCATTCATGTCGTTGTAGTTTCTCTGCGTAGCCTTGGACCACACCCGGTGTTGTTTTTGGGTTGCTGTCTCCGAGGAAGATTGAGAAAGCCAAGAAACTCTCAATCCAAACCCGCGGCTCCTTGCACCGCAAGTTGTGTAGCAGGAAGGCTACCCTTTGCTATGCACCGAAAGGTAGACCAATGGAAGATGTTGTCCAGCGTGTTGTCTAGCATGTTGCATGCGATTAAGGTAGCTTAGAACCCAGACAGGAAAGGTGTTGAGGGATATGGGGAGATGTGCATTTTCTGGAGATGTGACAGCCTTAACACCCAGAGTACAACAGAATTTGATGGTTTTGAAGCGATGACAGTCCCGCCTGGTCAAATGAGTTTTTCTAAGGCTAAGGGAATGCATTTGTTCCCCCCACAGATCTTTGCAGTCCTCATATATTTTAACCCACGCTCCAATGAAAAGATTGCAAATGTTGCATGTTACCACTTTGAGGGGTAGCAGGTCAGTAGACGCAGTAGGAACACGAGCGATGTGTCAAAAGAACCCCGGTGCGGGGATTGCCACTATGGGATGGATCACCACCAGATATCATCAGTTGGGATGATATTCCCACTGTATTCCTATTGTCGTTGGTTAAATCCCATTAAATCATATTAAACCCTCACCATATTCCAATGAAATCCCCATTAAATCACCGCTAAATTTACCCCACCCATGTGTTCAACAACGGGCGGCTCCGCATGTCGCGCACCTCTCAGGTCGCCAGTTCAGCAAGGAGGATCCACACGGGCCTCGTTGAATTTGTTTCCCGGGAAAGAACATGGCATAATAGTGCACACATATATTAATATAATATATATATAGATATAGATATGATTTATTACATAATTATACAGTTAAACTATAGATGATATAATGATGAAACCGGGTTGCCGGTAAGTTTGTTCCCCCTCGCCTTTATTCAATTCCGGAATATTACCGATTTAGAACCCTGGAAACTCCAGGATTTACGAACGTCCACCAATCTTCGACGTGAGGAGCTTGCTTCTGCTATAGCCCTGCTTTCGCAAGCATCGGAACAGGAGGTGCTGGCAAAATACCGTCCCTTGGATCATCCTGGATCATCAAATTCCTTGGGTCATCAGAATGGGACCAGTGGAGATGGATGGAGATGGACTCTGATCGATCCATGAGACTTTGCGCTGAGTAGTGGCAATATGTGGCAATCACAGCGCAGCTGTGCTCCGGCATTCACATTGAAACCTCCCAGCCTGCAGCTGCCTACATTTTCTTCGATGTAAAATGATGCCGACCATAGATGCATGGTGCAATTCACACGGTCACTAGATATCACACTGCTAGCGTATGCATAGATATTACTAATAGATATGGTTTGCAATGTTTGAACATGTTTGAACCGTTCATTTGTCACATTGGCCCTTTGACAAGAACCACAGTGGAGCCAGCCGAACCGTCTTCCTTCGTTGCTTTCCATTCCTTTTTGATTTGTTCCACCTGTGGGCCAAGTACATCCAAGCGCCGCAAGGTGACTCTTTAGGAGAGCCCGAGGTGTTCTTGTCTGCCGTGGCACTCTATGGACAGTGTGGCTCCCGATTTTTTGTGAAGTGTGCTCTGCCTGGAGCCAATGAGGTTCCAGGTTGGCTCAGCAAATTTGGTGAAGTGAAATAGGTGGGTGCCGGGTGGTTTTTTGCCATTTTTTGGGCGGTTGAACTATGTTGAACTTAAAAGTTTTATCGGCGGTTTGTTTTTCAATCCTATCTGGGAAAGTGATCCAGATTTGTTCAAACCAACAGGGATCTCTTCGTTTCTGATGTTTCCAAGCAAGAACCAGCCTAGCTTAGGTCCAAAGATTTTCAGCTGAAGCTGTTGAAGCTTGATGCAACGCATCGAAAACAGATGGTAGAAGCCTTTAAAGAGGCAAAGTAAGGTATGGCCATGGCGATTGAAACAGTCGATCTTGCCGACAGCCGAATGCCTGCGCGCAATGCTGTCAAAGCATTCTTAGTTATTGCCAGCAAGGGAGTAGCTTGCTGAGTGAGCAGTTCTTGGAATGTACTGGGCACGCTATGTGAGTTGCAGCATTCACAACTGTGCATGTCCACGAATAATTTGGGTAGTTTGCAGCGTTTTCCTGTCTAAAGCATTGCAAATATATTCCAGGACTACACGACAGAAATTTTGTTGCGTGTGGAACCTAAACTTCGCTAGTTGAATTGTTCTATAATTCAAGTGTGCTGCGGCTTCTGGATCCATTTCCTTTCCTGCACTGCACAAGTATTCACAACATTTTACAGCAACTGAGCGTTCCAGGGATTTCAACCTGCGTTCCTCAGCTACTTGCTGTGCCGAAATTTTGCGACACCAGGGTCAGGACTCCCTGCTCTTTTCAAAAGGGAAAGGCGCTTGTCCGTTGTTGACATGCAGGCAACGTTTCTGGCATTCCAAGTGGAGGAATCATGCAATCGAATTCTAGTACTGGCACCTGCCAACACCACTTTCCAAGCTGCAAACGGATGTCCAAAATATACTGCAAGGAATATCAAGGAATGCTGGTGCTGCGCTGTCAACATCGATGAAATTGTGAGTCCTTGCTGAATGCTGTGTTTTAATGCGGATGCTTCATGCTTGCTCCTATGTGGGCCACGTGGAACGGAGGTGATCCCATCATATCCCATGCGAAAAGGGACCATTAGAGAGAGCAAATCAGTCAGGCCACCGGTACCATGTTTTTTCTGCAGGCCCATGTGGGTATGGGTCAATACCTATTAATACCATTTTTAGTGGGATGAACATCCATAAATCCCAGCTATGACTTGGGGTTCACTAGGTACCAGGGTTTTGACCCATCCCCATGTGAATCATTGTAGTATTTGTAACTGCAAAGTGTTGCACCAAGTCTGAATTGTCCATCATGGATTGGGAAAAAGGGGGGTGGCCAAGGTGGCAGCAATCCCCGGCAGAGTTGAAATTTGCCATGCAGAACATGTTGGGCACCTCAGAGATCCTATGAGATCCTATGAGATCCTCCCAATCTGTCAATTTCCTTCATATTTCATTCACATTCCATGAATTTTCCATGAATTTTCCGGTGCAGTGGGGCAGCCCATTGGGACAACATGGGACAACTGGTAGCCCTTCAGGAACCGCTTTACCTCGCTGATCTCATGTGTGGTGATGGCCAATTGCAGGGACAAGGCCCGCTCAAGGATCGGATCTTCACAATTCTTCAATATATATATATTCTCATGTTTCATGTAGTTTCATATACGTACATGTGGTTGATTGTGATTGTATATCTACAGTAGGTGTAGCAGTAAAATCAGTAAAACACACACACGCGCGCACACACACACATATATATATATACTGTATATATAAGATAGATACGTGTGCGCGTGAGGGTTTATTAATCTGCTGATGCATGCCATTGGCGCCGCTTCATCACAAGGCCACCTGCCTTGCCGGGTTGAGCGATGGCACTGTAGGTGCGCCGTGGTAGAGAGCCTTAAAATTAACATTAAATGTAGAAAAACATGAAGCACGTATTGTTTCTAGCCAATTTTAGCTTGTTTTAGTTGGTTTTAGATGATTTTACATGCTTTTGATGATTTCAGATGATTTTAGATGGTTTTGTGTCAATGTTGTATAGTTGGATTATGTTGGATTGTTTTTCTGGACACAGTTTTGGCAAGTTCGCGATATTGAACATGCTTTCAAAAGAAAAAGGATGAAAAAGGAACAATTGTGAACACACGGCCTGGAGAAGTGGATCAGTTGCAGTGATCCAAGACTTCCTCCCAGAGGCAAGTGGTCAGTAGGCAGCTGCATGGCAGGCATGCTTCCCTTCAAAGCCGAAAGGGGTGCTCCCCGGTCCGTGCCCTTGGCATGCTTGGAGCCCGAGGGAAGGTACCCCCCAAGCCAATCCAAAAGTTGTCACTTGGGCATGTGCACCTAATATTAGAAACAGCCCCAAGAAGATCAAGAAGCCATGGTTTAGTACATAGTGGATTACCCTCTGGTAAACTAACATAGCTATGGAAGATCACCATTTTTCATGGGAAAATCCACTATAAATCACCATTTTCAATAGCTATGTTAAATTACCAGAGGGTAAATCATATATTTGGGCCACTTTGGGACCACCGCTGCCAGGAATCGCTTTTGCCCTTGGTGACCCACACTGCTTCTGCCAGCGGCCTCGGATGGAATCGATGACCGCAGAGTATCTCAGATGTACCCTCTGGATCCCTCTGGTAATTTAACATAGCTATTGAAAATGGCCATTTATAGTGGATTTACCCATTAAAAATAGTGATTTTCCATAGTTACGTTAGTTTACCAGAGGGTAGTCAATGATGTCAATGGAAATACCACTAAATAGCCATTCTTGAATCAATCCAAAAAAGATGGAAAAGGAAATGCACACCGAATTACCAACAAATTACTGTAGGTTTCTATTTGTGTCGGGGTTGCCAAAAACCCAATGTTAAGACGGAGATGGATTTGGTGCACCGTGTGCCGAGGTCGTAGCCCTGGCTGTGGATGAGAGTGAGCAATGGCTCTTTTCTGCCAGCGCAGACAAGGCCATGGTGGATGGATCCACGTGGCATCTCAGTTTTAAAGTGGCTGTTCCAGGGCCATGGCACTTGTCGGATCTTGTCGGTGCGCAACATTAATCAACATCAATCAACATGATCGATGGCGGAGTTTCATTCTGCTGCAACTCGCAATTTGCAGGCAATCAAAGTCTTCGATCTGAAGCACCAACGCATTCAGTGCGAGGTGCACGTCAGTGAGCGCCTGTTTCTTACACGATTCATTGGTGACATGTCTTGGCAGATGCCCATCTCTAATTGTGGAGTGGGTCCCCGGGCAAACATCAGTGGAGCTCTGTTGCACATTGTAGTCTTGGATGAAAATCAGTGACCAGGGGCCCAGAGAGTGAGATCAGGAAATGGTGATTTAAGTTTCAGAAGATGTAAGCAATGACCAAACCCTGGACGGTTTTCAAGATTCAAAAAACATGACAATGAGAAAGGAAGGCAAAGGACCAAAACATACCAAAACCTCTGCAGAATCTTGCAGACTAGGGGCCACCAAAGTGGCCCTTAACGACATCACTTGCCAGGTGCAAGTGCCTGCGCCTGCGACGCACATGATTCACTGCCAGGACTTGGGATTATAGGTAGAACTTCCAGCCGGGGCAGCTAGAGGTCATAAACCTAGTCGCAGGCTGGCATCATTTCCGGGGGAACATTTTGCAGGCACGTTCAACAGCGGCCCGTTTGGGTCATTCTGGTCCAAGCGAACCGTCCAACCCTCCTGCCACAAGCGCTGATTTTCCCAGGCGGGTTTGCAGGTGGGATCTCTCATGCGGATCAAGTCATACAAAGAAAACGAGTGGCAGATGCCCACATCCACATTGACAAGATATGGGTGGGCTTTGGCGAGACCATGCATAGGGTGCAGCCATGTAACCCACACACACACACACACGCACATATACATACATACATATATATATATATATAATATGTAATCTATAATACACACACACATGTATATTTTTTTTTAATACACTATTGACCATTGTATAATGTCTAGGTGTGATTGCTGGTTAACTCCCTCTTTCAATATCAACCAACCCATTAAGATGTCTTGGGGCCATTCGTGACAGGGCATGCACCGTCACGTTGCTGCGCTTTGGGCAGCCCTTCTCATACCGCTGGTTCTCGCAGAGGCGTGAAAGAGTTGCTGGCTTCGTGGTGTCCACCCTGTTGAAGTGGAATAGTTTATAATTCTGGCCCCCCCCCCGGCCCACAAGTTTTGGATATGTAATCTATGTTTTGGGGATTGTTTGGGAATATACATGCATATTGTGCTTTTTTTTGTCTACAGGAATCAACTTTGATCGACGGCCAACTCTCCTTAGAAAGTCAGGATAATTCTAGGGATAAATAAATGAATTGAATACATAAGTGCATGTGCAATGATATGCACAGTGGCACAGTATACATACATCTATAATATGTATATATATAATATGTGGGTATGTGTGTGTGTGCACCCACACAAACACGCATATACATACATACAAACATACATACATACATACGTACGTACGTACGTACATACATACGTACATACATACATACATATATGCATACAGACGTACAGACATACAGACATACACACATGCATACATACATTTATTCGTTCATACATTCATACATACACACACGCATACATACACATACACACACATACACACATCCATACACATCCATACACATCCATACACATACATACACATACATACACATACATACACATACATACACATACATACACATACATACACATACATACACATACATACACATACATAAACATACATACACAT
>Ga0126342_10005244_pt1 | contig 22525 bp, 13 predicted proteins | sample Cyp1metagenome_FD_92528 | JGI IMG/M metagenome (GOLD analysis project Ga0126342, IMG submission 92528) | Coral microbial communities from Lord Howe Island, Old Settlement Bay, Australia - Cyphastrea 1 metagenome | ecosystem: Host-associated > Invertebrates > Cnidaria > Coral ...
AACCCCCCCCAGAAGGTAGGGGGGGTACCTTCTGACTGGTTTTCTTGACCACCCCTTAATAATAAGCAACTCTGAACCATAAAACTTTGGATATGGCTTACGTCAATTAGATCTTAATAGAATCCCATTGGATTTGTTAAAATTTCATGGATCAGAATGGTGGTTGATTAATCAGGGGCAAACCCTGGTTATTATTAATGGGGGACACGGGCTCATGGGGGGTACCCTTTGGGATCTATCCAAACTGATGATTTTCATCAAGATTTTACTGGGAACTCGATCATTTGGGGAATAGACGTTTTTTGAAATTTTCAATGATCAACTTAAACCTGAAGAATAACACTGATGATTAAAAAAAAAGTACAAAACAATTGGACATAAATCGAATTGGAAATAAAAAATGTTGGATAAAAAAATGGATTTCAGCACAGGGGGTTGATTAATCGGGGGTAGGCCAAAGTGTTTATTAATCTGGGGGGGCCACCTGTTTTCAAATTGCATTTTTTTTGGGGGGGAGGAGGAGGTTGATTAATAACAGGATGTTGATTAATCCTGACTTGACATTAATCATATTCCTGGGATATTGATGGAATATACCCTCTGGTAATTTAACAGTTTGCTATCGAAAATGGCCATTTATAGTGAGTTTTCCCATTAATAGCATAGTGATTTTCCTTAGTTATGTAAACGTTTACCAGAGGGTAATCCCTTGAGCCTTAAGCCAATCATATTGGATACCTAGAAGTGGACGTCAAAAAATGAAGAGATTCAATACACAAACCATGGTGTTGTTTGGGGTGATTCAATAGAATTAAGCATGGGCATATCTTGATGATATTAATCCCCATGTCAGGATGGTTGAACCATATGAGGCTTTCCTAAGTCATAGGGCTACCCCTAGTTATCATCCAGCTATTAGATAGGATTGAGGTACCCCAAATCATCATAAATCACATCATAAATCCCTTTTTTAGGCATCTATTTTAAGAGGATTGTCCAAGAAATAAACCATCCAGCTATTGGGGTACCCTCTTGGTAATTTAACAGTTTGCTATTGAACATGGCCATAGAAATAGTGAGTTTTCCCATTAAAAATTGTGATTTTCCATAGTTATGTTAGTTTACCAGAGGGTAAACCTCCATTTTCCCATGGTTTTCCTATGGTTTTCCCATGGTTTTCCTATGGTTTTCCTAACATTTTAGGGATGATTGAACCATCACAACTCGCTGTGCGTCGGGCGTAGGGCAAGAATCCAAGGCTCAGTCGCTAGCGATGATGTTACCGTTCTACATTGGTAACATGGATTTTCCCCATGAAATTTAAGGTATAATTTTGGGACTTCAAGAATATAATATAATATAATATAACATAATATAATATAATATAATATAATCATATCAGAATACATAGATCAACCGAAAATTTCCATCATTTTGAGACAGAGTCCCCGTTTTGCAAACTTTTCTCACTGGTTGGTATCATCTGGTAGAATATTCATTTGTACATCACCGCCAAGACCGGGGGTAACCCATGATCAGCAAGCCAATATTGGTAACATGTTGCAAAATACTTAGGATACCTATAGTTCATTTCTAACTTCAGGACCCATAAGATTATATACCATCTAGTTATTCAACATAGCCATGGCATAGATGGGCCATAGAAATAGATGGTTTACCTGGGTTTACCTATTGAAAATTGTAATTTTCCATGGCAAACTGTTAGTGACTATAGAATTAACCAGAGGGTAATTCTAATTCCATGGATCTCTGTGCCACCAGAACCTTGACGGCAGACACGATGGGCTAATCATATGAAAAAAAGGACCGGTTGAGCAGTAGTGATTGAGTTCAAGCCTTGTTGGTTGATGATTATAGTTGAGAATCATTATGTATATATATACATATTATCATGTTATTATAGTGATTCCTAAATATATATATATATACATTTATATCAGATCATATCAGCTAGTTATTATTACTACTATTCTTTGTTGTTTTATTGTTATGATTGTTATACATATAGATTTATTCGTATTATGATTGCTACAGTGATTCCCATATACACATATATATATATATCAACATATTATCTCAACTAATAGTGAGTTGATGGAGAAAAACATAGATGTAGATGAGCAGTGTTCAAATCCCCTAGTGGTTTATGTTTCTTTTTTAACAGAGGATCAAAAACTAGCCTTATTTTAACTGGTCATTATCACAATCCATGAACTCGGAATCTATGAACTTTAACCAGGATGACTTTGAAGACCTAGCGTTATTCTTTTGATATAGAGTTACCAAGACTAACATTTATGTAACCTAATACTAATAATGTGGTACAATACCTAGATAATCTATTCTCAGTTCATTTTTGTTACTAGCTCGTGGGTTTCGTTGTTCATTGGAAATTCTTATGATCCACTACTTGGATGTGCATTTCAGTTCGGAAGTTTTATACGCCCTGTTTTATATGGAATAAACCCACATATCCCCACTAGATTATATGGATGAAATATGGGCTATACATGGATTACAAACCACGGATCCTAAGTGGGATCACATCCAAGTAGTCACCAGTGGTTTATATACATTTGGCTGTTGGAAGCTATCATGACGATCCAGAATGAGAACCCCCATCAACCAACAAGAATAAGGGGATTACAGAATCCGAGTGAATCATTTCCCCATTGGTGGAGCAAAAGGCGCTGACAACTTGGAGATGCAGCTCTCTACAATCTTGCAAGCGCACGGAGTGCCAACCCAGATTGCAGAGGAGAGAACTAGAGAAGTTCTGACCAAGCTGGGCATACCAAGTACCCCCCTGGAGACCTTGACCCAGCACTGCCAGTGTCAGGACCTCAGGGCCCCCTTTTTGTGGTGCAACACACTCCAGGAGAACTTATCTTGGAACCAGATGCAGGGACACCATCACACAGCAGCAGTTTGTCGCTAGCAGACAAGAAATGTTTTCCCAATTCCAAGACCTATGGCATGAGAAATGGGATAAGCACAGACATACGGAGGTCTCCAGATGGCAAGCTTTTGGTGAGTTCATTGAACAGGCACTGCCGCATCCGCCGAATGAGATGCCATACTTGCCCATCACCCAGGAACAGTGGCGTCAAGCCTTACAACATAAAAAGAGCCGTACGGCAACCGGACCTGACGGTATCTCCAAAGCCGATTTGTTGCGGCTTCCTGCAACCTTGACACAAAGCCTCCTGGACATGTTTTGGCAGGTTGAGCAGGGCCGGCCGTGGCCACAATCCATGCTCACAGGTTTGATTACGGCAATCGAGAAGAGACTTCATGCTGACAGACCTTCTGAATTTAGACCAATTTGTGTTCTCTCCCTCCCCTATCGGGTTTGGTCTTCCATTAGGACAAAACAGATCCTTGCATGGTTAGCCAATTTCTCTCCTGATGGGTTACTTGGAAATAGGTCCAAAAGGGAAACTGCGCACATATGGTGGAAGATCTCAGCCCTCATTGAACGATCCTGGTATGATGACAGCCCACTCGCGGGGGGCATTAGTGATATTGTGAAGTGCTACAACTGCCTGCCACGCACTCCCATTTTTCACATTGCCCGTCAACTGCGCATTCCAGAACAAATTTTGCGACCATGGTTCTCAGCTATCACTGGCCTTGAGCGCAGATTCGTAATAAATGGGGGAACGGGCCCCGCATTGCGGGCGACCACAGGATTTCCTGAGGGTGATCCACTTAGCGTGACATCAATGTACATGGTGAACATAGCCCTGTTCGCCTGGCTCCACCACGCCACACCACAGGTTCAGCTCTGGAGCTTCGTCGATAATTTGGAGGTGACATCCCACCACCCAGAAGGCATCGATGAAGGAATCCGCAGCATCAAAGCCTTTTGTCGGGAGCTTGACATACAGCTCGACGAATCCAAAACAGTGACGTGGGCGACCTCTACCCACCACAGAGATTGGTTGCGCAGAGCTGGCCATTCCGTCATCTACGACACCAAAGACCTGGGTGGACAAATGACCTTTTGCAGACGCCACACCAACAAGGTGCTACGGGCCAGAGCAGAAACACTGGCTGACTACTGGCCACGCCTTGCCAGAAGTCCTGCACCACTCCGACAGAAACAGATCAGCCTCAGAGTAGCTGCCTGGCCAAAAGCATTGTATGGTATCAGCACCACCATTTTTGGCCAAGATCACATCAACAAACTTCGTACCAGAGCATTACGAGGACTGGGATGGAGCAACAAAGGGATGCATCCCATGCTGCAGCTGTCATGCATTTGTGACATCCGTAGTGATCCTGGCTATTGGTGCCTGTGGCAAACTGTTTTCACATTCCGTAGATTTGCAGACCCATTGCCCTCCTTTGAAGTTTTGGACAGTTTGACTGACCAACCAGACCGACGCATCGATCCAGGACCTTGTGGGGTTTTGCTGCAGAGGTTGCACACCATAGCATGGGCCTGGATTGGTAATGGCTGGTTTTTGGACCACAAGGGATTTGCAATTCATGTGTTTGACAGCCCAGTCAAGCTTTTGAAGCTCCGTTTGCAACAGGGATGGTGGACACTCACATGCGCCAAAGCAGCTGAACGCAATTCCATGGAAGGCATCGCCACCGCTGATGTGGCATTGACCATGGCATCTATGGAAAAAAATGAGTTATCCGACCAGGGGTTCATCCGATATGCACTTAATGGAAGTTTTTTCACAAATGATAAACTTATCCATAGTGGACTGGTGGACCACACCAAATGCCCATGGTGCCCTGCAGAGGACTCGGTCATTCATCGCCATTGGCACTGTCCTGCTACAGCAGATTTACGGGCCAAGATTGACCCCAAAGTGATTTACCAAATCCGCCAAGCACCCATGTGTACCAGACATCACGGATGGATAACTGAACCGGAAGCTTTATTTGATTTTCAGCGCAACCTCCAGAATTTGCCTGATCTGACCAAAGTGTTTCAGTGTCAGGAATGCCAATTTCCAGTTGCTCATATCTTTACAGATGGCAGTGCAATTGATCCAGCAGACTCCACCACCCGAGTGGCAACCTGGGGGGTAACCATTGCCCAACTCCCTTCCAAAAATTTTGCCACCCTAGCCCAGGGGTTTGTCCCAGGGTTATTACAGACAGTTTTGCGAGCAGAGATTTTAGCATGCATTGCTGCCTTGGAATGGGTTGTGTTGCACGACAAACCAGCCATCTTGTGGGTAGACAACCTACGGGTTCAGAGCACATTGGAAGCCTGCCGTACAGGCGAAGCATCCTGTACCAACACATGCAATGACCATGACCTTTGGCAACGCCTTTTTGATTTGTGCCAACAAGCAGTACGCCGACAACTGCTCATCAGAGTTGTGAAAATCCAATCCCATTCCGACACAACAACCTTGAATGACCCGGTTGAACGATGGGCCGTAGGAGGCAATGAATCAGCAGACAAAGCCGCAGAAGAAGCCCGCAGCCTTTTTTCCCCCAATTTTTGGAAAACCCGAGACTGCCTGAAAAGTCAAATTCAGAGTCGAGTGTTGATCCGAGATACAATTCATTGGATTTTTGTGGCAGTAGGTCAACGTGCACAGCTGGCGAAGACCAGTACACCTGACAGTGCCATTCCAACTCCATTGCATGCACCACCACCTGAGGACGATCACCCATGCCTTTTTGTCCCTTTCCCAGACTGGACTGACAGGGATCCCGCTGTTCAATTGGGAGATAGTGGACAGACAGTATATGATTGGTTGCAGCATTTAGCAAACTTGCCAGGTGCCACACCGCAATGGCTTTCATCCTACCAGATGGTTATCCATTTTCAACAACATAGTGGAAGTGCTGGTCCAGTGTGTATAAATAAGCAGTGGCTTACAGCTGAACAAGGCTTGCCATTGCACCACACATACAGCTTCGCGCAACAATCCACTTGGATGAGTCACTATGTGGTACGCCTTGCTAAGGCGTTCGGCATCGAGGTTGGCCCCACAAGACGCCGCCCGGCAGGTTCATCATTCCCTATCTGGACACGCTGCTTCAAGATCAAGGTGCCACCAGAGATTGTCACAGGGATGGACCATATTTTTCAGAGATACATCGGGAAACCTATTCGAAAGATAGGTAAGGATCTAGAGGGAATGCCTGCTCTAACACAGAGCAGATGAGATCCCATTGGCGAGCTCAGTTGTACATACAGCCGAGACTGCAACGCCGAATGGGAAACGGGAAAAGGGGATTACAGAAGGTTTTGCGCAATGCTGAAATGTACCTGTTGCACAGCGCAAGAGGTAGAAGAAATGAGTTTTGGAGCCTAAACAAATGGAAAGAAGCACGACCACTAGGAATTAATGTCCCAGAATCAAACATGGCAAGGGACACTTGTCCGTTTTTAGCTGGTTTTCCCACTAAAAGCTCGTTGTATTCTGGATTTTCCATTGCCATGTTTGATAACCCGAGGGTGCACACTTTTCTGTACCAAATGTAGGGGTTCGACTCAACTTGCATCTTTAGTAGCGTTGGAATCAACAAAGCAATTTTTAATTTTGCTCATTTCAACAGGTGTTTAAAATCAAAGGTCTCAAGCTGGTCAAATCAAATGAAAATCAAATCAATGCCGAAGATGCTTAACCCTTTCAACTACCATTTTTGGTATTTTTGGTTGTAGGCCCGAGCAACCTCAGAAAATGCCTAACAAAGAATGCACGTTGCCCATCATGTCCTTGTCGTGCCATCCGTCGCAGTTTCTACCCCTGGGTTCTGATCGACCCCGTCGCATTCAGAAGAAACCCGGGATTCACGTGGCGCAGCAACAAAAAAACAAGTGCTGGGTTGCTGGCTACCGGAGCTGCTGTTAATGTCAATCCCGGATGAGATTACCCTCTGGTAATTTAACATAGCTATGGAAAATCACAATTTTTAATGGGTAAATTCACTATAAATGGCCATTTTCAATAGCTATGTTAGTTTACCAGAGATTACACACTGATTTTTTAGAAAAAGGGACTAACCCGCAACAAATGGTTACCCATGGTTACCCCCGAGGATTGAAATGGTTATAAATGGTTAACCAAATGGTTAACCATGGTTATATTGGGTTCATAACATGATTATTTCTATTAAATTATAAATTGCGAATAGTTGAAATGGTTACCCATGGTTACCCATGGTTACCCCCATGTGATTTGTTCTTTCCTGCGGGTTCACGGTCCTGGGTTAACATTGGCGCAAAAAAAACGAGATGGTGGTGTGCTATGTAGCAACCCCCAAAAAGATAAAAAATAAAATGGAAATCTACAGTATAATAGTATAATGTTTGGAGAATACATCTTCTATACCATCCAAGAAACACTGTTCTATCCTTGTCAAGAGTTACAATATAGAAATTGGAATGGAAGCGTTTGCTTTACTTGAACACTCAGATTGTGCATCTCCGGATGTCCAAAGCCTGCTGGTTGACCGTTACTATGGTTTGTAGGATCATGATCATGAGTATATATTCCGTTGATTCTCTTCGTTTTTGGTATCAACCATCCAACTTTAGGGCTAGGGTTTTCATGAGTTTCATGGGATATCTAATTTTGACCCATACCCATATATATATATATATTCTCAGATTTTATGTGAGTAACTTTTAACTAATTGTCAGTTTTATGGCAGTTTCCCAAGTTTTTGAATTTCAAATGCATTGCCTATTACTACGAAAACCCTCGCATGGTGAGGTTCGCAAGTCATTTCTTGCCATACATTGGTACTATGTGTATATATATATACACAGCATATATCAGTTTTCAGTATATCAGTATATATATATATACATAGATATTGTGTAGTGTAATATATATATATTATCATACTCACATTTTTTTGCAGGCTATCTAAGAGTGGCCATGTTTATTGGTCTTTTTGGGCCACATTGCCATAAAAAGACAGCACCATCTGCTCCATCGCGGAAATTTCGCGCAGATGAGCCCCAGAAGTTTGCTGGAGCAAATTGCATTCGACATCCAGGTACCGGAACGCTTAACTGAAGTTTCACGGCCAAAATGATGAGTTTATGGGGTGCATATATATATATCAACTAAAAACATATTAAACCAATGAATAAGTATATTGGCTGTAACATATATATTTTTTAAATATATGTATATACATATGGGATATAACTTGTAACTGTTAATGGGTCTACAAATCAACCTATGGGGAAGCTCACCTCGTGGGTCCTCCGAATCTTCTGGTTCTGCTGTGAAGCATGAAATAGATGGCATGATAAACCTAAAGATGGTAAACATATCAAAAATTGATATCTATAGGTATTTTATATCGTTAAAGATGGTATTAAAATGTCGAAAAATGCCTATGAAATGAACAACTCCTATAAGACCACTATCATCTACTGCAGGTGGATTTTCCATTGCTATGTTTGATTACCAGAGGGTATACCATTGAAAAATGACACCTCTTCAAGGGATTCAAGAGGTGTTTCTGGTCATGATACATGGGGAAGTGGTGTGCCAAGACGGCTAAATGATCATCATCAAGCCTACGAAACATAGTGAAAATGGATGAAAATGGGGTTCAACAAGAGTTAGGTTGGCTGTATAATGATACAAATCATAGTCAGGAAACATTCGGTGACCGCAATTGACGATGGCGTTGGCTATGGACCAAAACGCGGCTCCATTGAGAAAATAAGCAGCACTAATAGGTCACTCGCCCATGGCCGGTTGTATCTAGGCCATCAGGAGACGTGAAACATCGGCGATCGGTTGGTTAAGAACTAACTAGGGAGTTACTGTATACTATGTTGTACTAACCCATAAATAGTAACTAGGGTTAACTAGGGTTTGTTCAATAAATAGTTGATTGGTTAGTTCACTAATCCCGAGTATACTAACTAGGCTTTATAACGGGATTGTGAACTAAACCATAAATTCTGGAATATGCAGTAACATGCAGTAACCAACCAGTAAAGCTGGGATGGGATAAGGCTATGTCTAATGGCTCAGATCACAATCAATGGTTCATGACACCATTGGGGAGCCATACATAGATTTATCTGAACATATTGTAGTCCCAATCCAAATGGATTATCATCGTTTTACAATGCTTTACCATGTGTACCGTGTACCTATTAGATAATTAATCAAAATGAACATCATTTCTATTAATTTCTAATTAGAATATCTACCATAACATATCTAATTAGAATCATTTTTTCACAATGCTCTACCATGGAATACCTGAAGATATCCACTACTTTCAGACGCACCCACATCTTCAAGTCAGAGATCAATGATTCGATGATCTTATGATCCCAGCCACCGAAAAAAGGTTGCTTTATAACCCCGTCCCCCATTTTTTCACAACAATGATAATAATGATATATGATCTTAGTAATATTCCAAAAATAACATCAATGGATAATGATAATGAAAATAATGATATATGATAGTGATCTTAGTAACCGTCTAACTATACATCTAGCCATCTCCACCACAAAGCCTTTTTTACAGTAGCCTAGTAATAAACCAACTTACCCATCACTACATGCGTTGTTAGAGGTCCAAGGGTTCACAAACATGAACACCTCACAAATCTTGGTGCTTCACCCCAGGATCTGTGGGATGGTTACCCTCTGGTTATGACTAACACTTTGCCATGGAAAATCGCAACCTTTTTAATGGAGGTTTATAGCTGGGAAAATCATCTATTTTTATGGGCCATTTTCCATAGCTATGTTAAGTAACCAAAGGGTAATAAGTCATAACTGTCAGTTTTGGCGGCACTTGGACACTTGGATAGGTCTCTGTGTGATATGGCCCTGGCTTCGTGTACCATGTCTCCTCTGTTACAACCAAGGGCAGCCACCATGCGATTTGACATGCGCCCAAGCACGACGTCAAGCCTACAAGGGATCTCTGGTTATGAAAGCGAGGCATTTGCTCCCTGATTCATTGATTGGATTGGTTTAAGGGAAATTTTACAGGAAACCATAGATTTTCCCATTGAATATGGGGCTTTCCGGTTAAAAATTTCCCTTAAACCAATCCATTGAGATTCAGGTTCGACACCTTGGCATCGATGTACTTCACATTGAAACTCCAAAAAAGCCAACCCGCCACACCCTGAAGCAGAAGTTCGAGAGGACAATCCAGCGACATTGCCCCTACTTACCCATGGGGTCAGAATGGTCATAGTCCACTTACGATTCCTGGTGCACCACCCAGCATTCTCCTGTAAACTAGCAGGTCCTTGTGGAGAAGCCACTATTTTCGATACCCTCTGGTAAACGTTTACATAGCTATTGAAAATGGCCCATAGAAATAGTTGATTTACCTATTCCAAATGGTGATTTTCCATAGTTATGTAAACGTTTGCCAGAGGGTACTATTTGTAACAGGGGAACCATTGGCTTTTCCACATCACACTAGAGCAGTTCCCTCAGGGTACCCTCTGGTAAACAAACAGAACTATGGAAAATCAATGAAAATCACCACTTTTAGCAGGTATATCAACTATTTCTATGGGCCATTTTTAATTGCTATGTTAAATTACCAGAGGGTATAAACCCCCATAAGTTGGGATATAACCCCTATAATCATGGTATAGATCATTTACCTATTATAAATGGTGATTTCAATAGCTATGGACAATCCCAATTTTTGATACTTTAAATTACCAGAGGCTAGCCGTTTCAGGACGTCTCCAAGTGCTATGCGGTGCAAGTGGAAGACACTCCGCAGATCGAGGTGGTGAATTCGGCAGATTGAGTGTGTTTTTTTTCCATGGTAGAAAGCTAGTTATTTATGGAAAATTTCCAGCTATATATACGTATGTATATATATATAATATAATATAATATAATATATAATATAATATATAATATAATATAATATAATATATAATATAATATAATAATATATATATATATATATAATGTCTCTTATATGTGTATATTACTGTACATGTATAAGGCTCCAAACAGCTTCTGAGACTGTATTTGGAGTTGGTTTTTGGGGTCTAAGCACCTTCTCAGAGGGTATTTGGAGCACTACGGACCAGGGATATTCTAAAATCGATTTCATGAGTAGGATGCACGTCCAGGTCGTTTGTTGTTTGGAATACCTGCATTTCTATGTGGTCAATTTGAGATATTCGGGTTTGGTTTGGTGAGCAACCATTGTACGGTGACCGCATCAGTCAAAATCATACAAGGTGGTACCCCCTACTTATAAGTTGGTTTAAAACCCCATCTAACTATGGTTATACAGTAACTACCATAAACCCTAGTTATCGTAGTTATTTGCACCAACTTAGCTATCGAACGGGGGCCCCACATTGTATGATTACGATTATAATCCATTGGCAATCTGGTGGAAATGGTACAACTCCCCATGGTGCAGTTTTCATTGGTTGCTTAAAGACACCTTTCCGAGCCGTTTTCGCATAGATGACGATCACTCCTCATGGAAAAGCCTATGGGTAAATATGGATCAAAAGTAGCCTGTACTTCATCCCACAATCATTGTAAGTTATGGATGTTCCTACAAATATGAAGGAGGTGCCATTTTATATATGTTCATCCATGACCACTCAATCCTTGATGATCATTTTAGAATCATATGTTGGGGGCCCCAATGAACCTGGTGAAATCCCAGTGAAATCACAGACAGAAATCCCATTCTCAACCAACCACTATTTATTTTTCCATTCAGTTGGGAATTTCATCATCCCAACTGACGAACTCCATCATTTTCAGAGAGGTTTTAGATACCACCAACCAGTATAGGTATCTATGTTAGATATCCAGGTTAACCTATATCAACATATTTAACATATTATGGATGTATGTTAGATACTAGGTCAAACGACTGGATGGGTAGAAACTAATCCTGCTATGTCTTTTGGTATGGGATTATCTACGTTCACTCACCAGCTAAGAAAAACAACAAATGCAGGGTATCTGGCAGATTGGCCATGACTATAAAGATCTACCCTCTGGTAAACTAACATAACTATGGAACATCACCTTTTTTAATGGGAAAACTCACTATAAATGGCCATTTTCAATAGCTTTTTTGACATAACCAGAGGGTATAAAAGGGATGATCTGATTCCGCAATGAAGCAATTAGTGGTCAGCACTCAACTGGCCTCCGCAGGAGGCCTCGGATTTGGGTGTCATTTTGGAGTCGCCCCGCAACCTCTGTGGAGGAGAAGAAGCGCTGCTTGGGCTTTTCGCAACTTCCCATGGGGAAATGAGCGATGCTAAATCCAAGAGTTGATTAGTATGATATACCCTCTGGTAAACTACCATGTTCAATGGGTAAATCAACTATAAATGGTTATATCCCAACTTATGGGGGTTTATACCCTCTGGTTATTTAACATAGCCATGGTATAGATGGCCCATAGAAATAGATGGTTTAGCTGTTAAAAATGTTTTTTTTTTTTCCATGGCAAACTGTTAAATAACCAGAGGGTAGTATGATTAGTATCTGGTTGGTGGTTTGGAACATGGGAATGTCCATCATCCCAACTGACGAACTCCATCATTTTTCAGAGGGGCTCAACCACCAACCAGGTATGATTAGTATGATTAGTATGATTAGTATGATTAGTATGATTAGTATGATTAGTATGATAGTATGATTAGTATGAGTTCCGGGGGTATACTAACAGTTAGGATGATATTATATGATGAGGGGCTACTAACAGTTACCAGTTATCTCACCCAGATCCAAACTCCACCAGGAACTTGACTGCCTATTTTTTTGGTCTACGTGATCACGTAGCTTCGCTATGTTCGTGTTATCATTGAAGTGTGTGTGTGATATTTTTTTGCTGTTGGTGGATTAGATCCGACAAATTCAACCATTTGCGGAAGACCTTGTTGGTGCAAATAACTCCAATGACTATGGTTTTTGTTGGTGATATATCTATAGTATTCATGGGATTGTAAACCAACAAACATCACTGGGAAAGCACCGCCTTGTAGTCATTGTTTGACGAAGCCCTTGACCGTTTGACGAAGCCCAGATTCACACCGAATGTCGGTGGATGAGGTTGATCCATGCCGTTTTCCAATGTTTGGACTCACCCATGTGGGCAAAACGTAGCAAAGTCAGACCATTTCAGATAGGAAGTGAAATGATCTGAATATCACCTGATTTATGTTGTACCTGGATTATATATATATATATGATTATATCATATATATGTATATAATATATCATGTTTCTTTGCCAGTTACTGCCAGTTACCAAATGAGGCGGTCTTCTTTGGAGAGTCCAAAACCAAGAATTGTCCCAAATTCAAGACTGTAGTACCCCTCAAAAAGATGCAGAAACGTCATTAGCTACTATTTTTTTGGAGAAATGATATCTATTTTTAGAACCTCCAATTCATTTTCATTATGTTTTTGGAGGTTCTAAAAATAGATATCATTTCTCCGATCTGAGAATGGTCCGAAAATTCTTCTATCTATTCCAGCCAGTGACAATTCCAACGATAGCACACACTCCAGGAGGGTGTCTGGCAAGTCGACCGAGTGGTGTCAGTGTAGGCGCGTTTTTTTTTTTGTTTCGACACCGCGTTGGCTTCGGGTCAGTTTCCTAATGGCTTCCCTGATGGATATGACAAGATGGGGATCTACCATGATGCACCTGGATGGGAATTCTTGGGAAGAACATTGGGATCCAAGATGATGCAAACATGTGCAAAGCTGGTTGGTGGTGACTGGAACATGAATGGATATGAATGGATTATGTTTCCAGAAACAGTTGGGAATGTCCATCATCCCAACTGACTTTCACTCCATTTTTCAGAGGGATGGCTCAACCACCAACCAGAAACAATCATGGCCATGTCATTAAACAAAATGATTGATGCTGATGCTGAGCTTGGCCTTTTTTGCAGCGATTCTGGGCTCCTACGCGGAAGGAATTTCGTGGATGTGCTGATTGTCAAAATTCACACTCCCTTTCAGGATGAGTGTTGCAATCCTGCTATATAAATATATATATATATATAAATAAATATATATATATATATATATATATATATAATAATATGTGCTATATGATAAACCAGAACTCATAAACCATCATAAACCACATTAAAAATCATCAATAATAAACAGTAAGCCACAATAGTTCGGACCCAGAATTTCTTCATGAAGTTTATGCAGATCCACTTGACAGCCAGGTTTGGAGAACGGGGATATCAATCCCTACGTGCGGAATCCCAGCCTGGGGGAACCAAAAAAGCACCCTGCCAGGTTATGAATGGACATAACTCCTGCAACTAGTTGGTGATATATATATATATACCATGAAATAAGCCAGTGACAATACCATTTCTAGTATTTTCTGGTGGTATATCACTTAAATGATGAAAGTACACCCGTTATATTTGACAGAATTGTTAAGGGCTATAACTGCAGGAATCCGTTGGGTCGTTGGGTAAAAAAAGCACACACGAGATACACCGTCTATAAGCCACGGATCCCTACGGTTGCTATCCATGTAGGGGTCATGATAAACATCATCCCATACCCATATGCTATATATGGTAACATTTACCATCAATATACCCCCTTTGTGTTAGCATATATACCATACATGGATCCTGATATGAACTAGGGTATCCCCTAGTCTATGAAGCAAACTTGGGATATGGCATTACCCAAATTCGTTGGAACTCTTTGTGGAACCATCGTCCAAAACAGCGATGAGCCGCAGATTCAGCTGGATTTATGGCTTCGTGTTCTACCCATCATATGGGTATGGGTCAATACCTATAGATACATTTTTAGGGGGATGAACATCCATTTACCAGCTATTTTGATGTGAACTACAGGGGTACAAGGTTTTGACACACTGCCATATTGACTACAATGACCAAGTCAGAATCTTCACTGAAAATTTCTGGCCCAACATGCGCCACCAGTAGTAGGTCCTTTCGAATCTCTAAACGGTGCAGAGTTGCTGGTGTTGCTGGTGTTGCTGGTCCCAAAGTATGCGCTCTGATTGTTGCAATGCGACCAACACGGCAGTTTGGCCAGTTCGGCTTGATATGGGTTTGTCTGACAAAGATACGCTTGCGAAAATTCAGGCTTCATCAGTGCATCATCATGGGTGACTCGCGGGGGCGCAGGATGCTGAATGGTTAAAGGCCAAGCGTGAGGAGGATGAAGAGGACCGGGGTGCCTCCCGAATTATTGATGGGAATATCAGTCGGAATATCCATGGGATAAGTGTTTGAAAACTAAACATCAATACATCAGTTATAAGTGACTAACGAATTAAGCAACCATCAGTAATCTCTAGAAGCCCACACCTTTGCACACAAAGGTTTTGCTTGTACCGCCTGCTTGGGACTGTGTCTTGATCTCTTCTCGCATGATGATGGCTTTTGTAAGATGAGGCGCCGGGTTTGGCGTTGCCGCCTGTAAATCCCAGTCATTCACCTTGATATTAAAAGGCGAAGCTGAGACGAGAAGTTGACGATTGAGACATGCGGAAATGCTGCAACACTTGACTAGTGCGCAAAACATGTGATTTTGAAATGAGGACATGGATCAGGGCAGTATGCTGGGGAAAAGTAAACAACAAAACACTTAAAAAACACATGTCAGAAACCCGGTCAGCAAGAGCGGCAAGAGTTTACAGTGACTGCAGTTGCTGTTTCAGCAGTGCTGTCCAGCATGACTGTTTAACGTATCCTCATAATCGTTCTCGCATGATGATGGCTTTTGTAAGATGAAGTGCCGGGTTTGGCGTTGCTGCCTGTAAACCCCAATCATTCACCTTGATATTAAAAGGCGAAGCTGAGACGAGAACTTGGACGTGCTGAAATGCTTGACTACTTGACAAGATTTCAGAGCATTTTTCTGTGAATAATGAATGGGTCTTGGCAGGACAACCACAATTATTGCAAATAACATGTTCAAATAACATGTTCAAATACAAGTCCAGCAAAAGCTAATCAAAACACAAGTTTGTTGTTTGTGTGGTGCTGTCCGGCATGACTGTTGCATGGCTCCTGGCTCTTCTCGCATGATGATGGCTTTTGTAAGATGAAGTGCCGGGTTTGGCGTTGCTGCCTGTAAATCCCAGTCATTCACCTTGCCATGATATTAAAAGGCGAAGCTGAGAGGGTAAGTTGAGCATGCTGCGATGCTGTGATGCTATGAGATTTTGCGGAAGATGGGTTGCAATGCTTGGGTGTTGAGAACATGTAAGTGACGCACAGAGCAAGCTGAAGCAGACACAATCTGGCAGTATCAAATGTTGTCTTGTCAGGAAATCTCATTGCTCACAAACACAAACAAGAACATGATTGGTGGTTTGGAACATTTATATTCCATAATATATGGGATGTCATCCTTCCCATTGACCAACTCATATTTTTCAAGATGGTTATTGCACCAACAACCAGGAACTCATCCCCAGTAGAGGGGGGGCCATGGCATGTCTTGCATGGCTCGCGGTTCTCGCATGATGATGGCTTTTGTAAGATGAAGTGCCGGGTTTGGCGTTACTGCCTGTAAATCCCAGTCATTCACCTTGATATTAAAAGGCGAAGCTGAGACGAGAACTTGGACACAGCATGACACAGCTATGTTGGGCTAACCTTTCGGCAACGGAAGAACAAATGGATGTGCTTCTGGATTGGGTGCCTACCCCTAATCCATGATTTTTTTTTCCGTGAAACATCACCAGCTTTAGATGATTTTGGGGTTCCCGCCTTGACAAAAACTGCCTAAATGATTTGGAACAGGGTGATCTTGGTGAAGAAACTGGGATGCTTGGGTGGTGTCTGGTCGGGTGGCGTATCAAATCATTGAGTTTTGGGGATTCGACATGATTCGACCATTGCGCAGGTGCTGCGCAGAAATAGGCCATATATGGCCATATGATATATATAATTATATACATTGACATATACACAGGATTATGGATAATACATAATATTTGGGTAAATTATAACGACCTCACTGTGACCTGACTGGAAATCATGGTTAGTAAGGGGAATCATCCCAAAATGGCCTTACAGTAATTCAGGGTAGTGAAATATGATAAACATCCAGATAATATACTTATATAACTTATATAACTTATATACATATACAAAGGATTGCACGTTCCTCCATGTTCCTCCAAACTAAACTATGAACGGTGACCTACTTCTGAAATCGACCACAACCGGTACTCGGCCAATTGACTCACCGTGATTGCATGAGGAGAAACTCATGCCGCCATCAGTTTCCCAACTCCACCTTACCCTCTGGTAATTTAACTAACAGTTAGTAAACTAACAGTTAGTTAGGGATTTTATGAGGTTTAATTGGGATTTCATGGGGTTTAATGGGATTATAATCCACTTAATGGAATATACCCTCTGGTAATATAACATAGCTATTGACAATGGTGTTTTTTTTCGTGGATTTACCCATTGATGGCATGGTGGATCTTTCCATCGTTAATTATGTAAACGTTGACCGTTTACCGGGTAAGCCTCTCACACGGGAGACCGGGAGAACAAGATGTGCCTTGGGGTCATCTTTCGGGAATGATCATGAATGATCCCAATTGACTCATCTTTGTTCGGTGGCTCAACACTCAACAAAACAGATCTACAGATCTTCATCCGGCTATTTTTTATGAATATCCTCATCTATATCACGCTATACCATGGTATACTGTATAATATATATATATATATATATAAACCAGCTTCATCCGGTTCCGAAAATTCGCGGCAGTACGTGCTGTACCTCAAGAGTCAGTCTCCTGATGGCGTTCCATTAGTGAAACTGTGACGCTCCTGTCACTGGGCTCCAGACTCTAAGAGGTGGTTGGTACAGACACAGGTGGTCGTGCTTATCCAACGGTGATGGGTCAGGTCAAAACCAACAACGATGTTCCAAATTTTTGTTTGGTGTGAGATGGTAACATGTGAGTCATATGAGGATCCATCTTCTACAGGATGGTAACTCGATGGCACCGCTTCTACATGGCTTTCCAGTCCCAGTCGCTCAACGTGAAACAACCGCTGACGCCTTTTCCACCTTGAGCCCAGAGAGGTGTAGGATGGTAGGATAGGCCAGTTTTTTTTTTTTTTTTACGGAGGTTCCCTAGGTGACTAGTTCGGAAGGTTTCAAGGGTTCACAAGACAAACTGGTCATTAGATGTCAGAAAAGTCACTTTCACCTTGGGCTTGGATTCGTTGATGGTTCACAAGTTCATGGGATCTATGAATTGGCTGCGCCATTTGAAATGTGCCTCAGATAAAAAGCACTATTCCAAGGCCAAAGATACCCTCCGGTAATTTAACATAGCTATTGAAAAATGGCCATTTATAGTGGATTTTCCCATTAAAAATGGTGATTTTCCAGTTCGCTATGTTAAATTACCAGAGGGTAATTGCAGGATCGTCTTTGTTGGCTTTGTCCCCCCACTTTGAAGTATCATCTCATTGCATTTGACTCCTTCCCGCTTCTTGGTCACTTTCCCCATCTCGGATCATGGAACATCATAGAACATCAGAGCAACGCAAAAAAAAACATGCAGAAATATGCAGAAATTCAAAACACCCAATCCTGAAACTGTGGTAAATTTATATGATTTTATATGTTCTATATCATTCTTCGATATTCTTCGGGGTTTCAAAGCTACATGCACCAAAAACACTGGCTCTTAGCAAGAACTTGCTGCGGAGTCTCCTTTTCCATCGCGCTTACAGTAAGTGCCCTGGTCGATTAAGTCGCCAGGGGGCCAGACAGATGAGGGGATAAAGGTGGCGCAAAGAACGGTGAACTGCAAGGTATGGTTTATAGAAGGTGGTACCCCCCCAGTTATAAGTTGGTTTATAGATCCCCAGGTCTAGGTATATCTATCATAAACCCAAGTTATTACAGTTTATAAACCAACTTTGCTAACATATCCGGACATCACCTTGTAATTTCTAGCCAGTTTAACCATCACTTCCCGTAGGAATCACCCAAATGTCCGCAGATGTCTATGAGAATACGTGAGATTAAACCAACAAAAATATGGGGATACAATAAGAACACATTTCCGGAAGATAATGGGGATATAGATGGATATAGCCGCTAGCCGCTAGCCTATATTATTGAAACGTTGGATACGTTATAACTAACTCACTGCAACGTCACATTTGAAATGATGGTGAGTCCACTTCAGGAGAATCATCCCGATGCCGAACTTTTCAGATATATTGTGTTGGAAAAACAGACATCTGATATTCCAACCATGTTTGAACTAATGTGTTGTAAACATCCAAAAAATGTGTGTTGGAACATGAACACATGATATCCAATTTTATTGATGGCATTAACGTCCAAAACATCAGTATATAATAGTATATATATATATATATATGTATATATAACCATTGATGTTCCAACACATGATATATATATATATATATATATATAAATGCCATCATTATATCCATGTTGGAAATCCCATCAACGATGTTTTTTTCTTTTCAGGTTTTGAAGGCCATGGGCGGTTTTTCGGCTTTTCCCTGCTACGTCCATGACTGGGTGATGGGCTGGATGGATCGATAAGTACTCAGAAGTTCATGTGGCAAACCCAAGAATGAACCATCCCAATGTGGGTTCATATGTTCATGAAATTCAATTTAATTGGGATAAAATTTCGATAAATATGGGTATTTTTCCCAGAAATGGGGGATGTCGCTTTTTTTTAACATGACCACCATGCTTGGTTAATGGGATGGCTTTAAGACTTGCCCCCTTCGAACTTCGTGTCATCTGTGTTGTGGCTCCAGAACAGCTCTAGGGATATCGGCGGGCTGGAAAGTCCAGCATCCCCTACCTTGGAGGGTGCTGTACTGACAAGCAGTCGCTGACTTTTGAGATGCAAAGACCAACGACTCAGCAAAAAAAATCTCTGAAACTCACGGATACAATGGCAATATCAATCATCAATCAACTTTTTCAAAAAAACTGTTAGTGATGAGCACGTTTACATCATTTTACACCTACAATCATCTAGACTGTCATATACATGACACATGGTAACAGTTTCATCTCACAGTGCACCATCAAAGAACCTCGGTGCCCAACGCCGTTTGCATCGATGGCGGAGGTGGGGGCGGCTGAGGGATGTCAAACGCCATTGTGGGGATACCCAGACCCTCCAAAAATACATCCCCCAAAGATATCAAAAACTTGCTGGTGCTTAGTAAGTAGGGAATTTTCGGGAATGATCCACAGTAACTATCAATAACTATCATGTTTATCATCCCAGCAACCCCCAGCAACCCATTCATTCCCTACGTAAAACGCATCAGTAAGTTTTCCATATACCCTTTGGTAAACGTTTACAAAAAACTATGGAAAATCACCATGCTATTAATGGGTAAATCCACTATTTCGACTGGGCCATGGCTTCAATATGGTAAAAAAAATCTAAAACGCACCGGTGTAAATGGATGGCTCGGAGCATACAGCTCAGCTCAAGGAGGCGACCGCGACGGCGGAGGACGGGTTGACGAATTAAAAGCACTGGGTGAAGAACCGCTGTGGGGAGGTGCAGAGACATGGGACATCCATCATTTACCCTCTGGTAAACTAACATAGCTATTGAAAATTGCCATTTATAGTGAGTTTTCCCATTAAAATGGTGATTTTCCATAGTTATGTTAGTTTACCAGAGGGTAGTGCATTTATAGATCATTTTCTATATATGGAAAGTAGATAATATGTCTTTTCCAGATCTGTATAATATGATATAATGGAAAAGCATGTTTGATAGTATATGCAAGCAACCTTGTGATTCATGTGGTGTCATCGACTTAAATTGGGGGTGGGCCTCCCAAATGGAAATGTACTTGATGTGAGGGATGATGGGATATAGATTGGTATTAGATGGTACAATGATGGTAACTCATTAAATATGGGTTTGCCCAGAAATCGGGTTTAGAGCAAAGTTGACATATTTTCAATAGTGGGAAACTTGTTGTCTCAACCATGAGATCTTGGATTATCCTGTTTCAAACCTGAACTGAGCATATTTGAATGGATGTCAGCCATGCATTTTGCTGCTCTTTTGACACTTCACTGGGTCTACCACATACCCAACTGAAAGTCAAACTTTTTGTAGGTCAATAAAGCACTAGGACATGATGTTGTTACTATGGGATATGGACTCCACGATGGGGGGTAGACTTGCAAGATATCCGAATCCTCACACTTCCATGTGCCTATGGCAATCAAATGGAGTAGCAGTGGACTCATAAGATCTATCATGTGTGGTATATTGTTGATTTTGAGCCCTTGTGGTGTGATTTTCAGGCATACATATTTGAGCTACACAAACTTTAAAGAACAACTGGTTGACTGGTTGGTGGCTGGGGCTGTTACTGGGGCTAAAGGTGTGAACTGGGTTCAAATCCAATCCGGGACAGAGAAGTGGCCTTGTAACACCAGTACTGTAAATGGCCATGGTATGTGATGTCGGGATGAACATCCACGGTAGCTATGTGAATGGTATGAACATGTATAAACTACAGAGTACAAGGACGTTGGATGGTTTTTTCCCATATACTTGGGGGTTTCCTAAAATGGGGTTACCCCAAATCATCCAAGTCATGAATGACCATGACTTAGATATTGAAACCAATGGTGACTTTTGGGTCCCCATTTGAGGAAACCTCCATATCCGAATATATGTTCCATACAACTATTCCTTGAAGTGCTTGCCACCGCTTGACAAAGCAACCACCAGTTAAAAAGACGAGCTCATTCCATGGCGTCAAAATGGGTCAAAACCCTGGTAGCCTTCTGTTCACCCAAAATAGCTGGTATAGCTGGATCTTCATCCCCCCAAATATGTTAATAGATTTGGATTCATCCCCAAATGCGTTGAACAAAAATGCCCAACATCTTCCACAAGTCTTCCAATATCTTCCAGCATTCCCAATTTTATGATTGCCCTCCGGTCATGTGGCATTAATTTTCCCAGCTAGAAACCTCCATTGATAGGTCCAGATTCTAGGGGATGTTCACTGGTCGTCTTTGATCACTGGAGGGTACTTCGATGGGCCATGGAGTTAGTTAACTAGTTAGTAAATGGATTGTAATTGTGAGTTTTTTTGGGGGTAACAACTCCCAGTTACTAAATGTTACTAACCATAAATCGCGAAGCTTTCCCATGGCCCATGAAAAAAGTACCCTCCAGTGATTTCAAGCAGAGATTTTCAGACGCCAAACCTCGGTGTGGAACCATCCAAAAGATCGATAGTTTACAGTTAAAGCCCTAGAAACCAGTGATCTTTAAGTCTTTCTGGTTATACAAGTTATAAAGTTGTTAGATGTTGTTAGTCCATGATTTTCCATCGTTTTTTTTTTTCCCCACCTGCCAGGTGAGGGTTGTTAGATTTTATGTCAGTTGCCTCCTCCTGCCTCCTCCTGCCTCCTCCTGCCTCCTGCCTCGTCCTCCTCCTCCTCCTCTCCTCCTCGTCCTCCT
>Ga0126342_10005245_pt1 | contig 22523 bp, 10 predicted proteins | sample Cyp1metagenome_FD_92528 | JGI IMG/M metagenome (GOLD analysis project Ga0126342, IMG submission 92528) | Coral microbial communities from Lord Howe Island, Old Settlement Bay, Australia - Cyphastrea 1 metagenome | ecosystem: Host-associated > Invertebrates > Cnidaria > Coral ...
AAGGTGGTGCCCCATAGTTAGCTAAGTTGGTTTATAACTCCCATAACTATGGTTTATGGCAGATATAACTATAGTTAATGGGGTTTATAAACCAACTTATAACTGGGGGGCACCATCCTGTATCTCTTGATTCTTAGCTAAAGTACGTGGGAAAACCAATGGTTTCCCAGAGATTATCTGACTGGTGACTTTTTTCGTTAGTACCTCTTAATTTGCTGCAGGGTAATGGTTTAAAAGCTGGCTCGCCCAGTCAATATGATCAAACCCTTGGACGATTTTGGGGTTCCACTTCAAGAAAACACCATATTTTCTATCATTTTCTCAATTTGTTGAGTGGTTAAAACCCAATTTGATGCTAAATTCATAATTTGTTGAGTGGTTAAAACCCATTTTGATAAATGTTGTGCTAAATGTTACATAAAATTACCATGCTTTGATCACAACATCCCCATTTTTCATAGCAAAACCGAGGTCCAGTGGCCGCGGGGCTGGTGCTTCGCAGATCGGATCTACTGGAGCTCTTGGATCTGCCTGAGGTTTCTCAGCGGACACCGTGGAAACCGTTTTTTTTGGGGTTTACCATCTTTTATAGTAACATTATATATATATAATTTTTATATAATAGTAAGTATCATGAATATGTATATATATATATGGGTAAATTAAAACGACCTCACGTCGCGACCGAAACCTGGAATCATGGTTAATAAGGGGAATCATCCCCAAATGGCCTTAATTCAGGTTGGTGAAATATTATAATTTACCTAGATATATAATAGTAAGTATCATGAATAGCAACTACCAGTAGTACCGCACAAGGCGGTGGCGGAAGTTTCAAAAATAGGAAACCTATAGGAGAGCTTGGTTGTTGTGAATCACGGATGGCAGAGCGAAGCCACTGATGGACCGAAAGGTGGTAGTGTCATGAATAGCAACTATCATTAGTAGTAATTGTTTATAGTGTTTTACTATTTGTTACTGGTTTTGTTGGTTTTTACCATCTTTTAAGAAGAGTAATCGTAGCTATTGATGATAACATATTGAGTAACTATCATTAATAATATAGTTCTTTTGTTGATAGTAACGGTCATTAGTAGTATTATTTGGGTCATCTTTTATAGTAACAATGGCAATCCAGTAGTTAAAAGTAACTATCATTCATAGTAACCATCATTGAAGAGTAACTATATTCTTGAAACTATAATATAGTAACATTAATAATAACTATCATTAATAGATCTTAAAAACACCTATCATTAGTAGTAATTAGTTTTAGTAACCATCATTAATAGTAACTATCATTAATAGCAACTATCATTAGTAGAAATTGCTTGTAATGACTATAATAACCATCATTAATGGTAACTGTCATGAATGACAGCTATACCATCTAAATAGTAACCTTCATCGAACAGTAGCTATTGCCACCTTGTACAAGGTGAGGCCAACGATCGCTGTAACGATAGGTGAACATAACAATAGGTTAATCCTATGGTTGATGGTATATCATGGTATATTGAACTAGTTACCCTCTGGTTATTTAATATAGCCATGGACAATGGCCCATTTACAGATGATTTTCCCAGCTAGAAAGCTCCATTTATAATGGATTTTCCATAGCTATGTTAAACAACCAGATGGTAATGGGTTTATAAGCCAACATCACCGGGAGGACTCACCTAACTCCCAAAGATCAAAGAACACCTCTATATAGAAGGGATGGACACGGTTTCTTAAAATATGTTTAGTTACAAAACGGGACTTTGTGTCGAGTTTCTCTTCCACTATGAGTGGAATATGGATGTTTACTTTATGGTTTATTTAAGCATCAACATGTAATTTGATTGACAAATTAATGGTAATTTGGTATATTAATGGATATTATAGTTTAGCTAGATGGAGTAGATTGCTACACACTGAGGTTTTTGAAGTTCTCTTGGGATTCAAGTTTACCATTGATATCTCACTAAAAGTTCTTCACAACTTTTTGCAAATCAAAAGAGAAATCGGGATTTGAGCAGAAATACCCTCTGGTAATGGCTGACATAGCTATTGAAAATCACCATTATTAGTGAGTAAATCAACTATTTCTATGGGCCATTTTCAATGGCGAACTGTTAAATTACCAGAGGGTAATCAGTATTTAGCCTGAAGAACATGCATTTTGAGCAATTCATGGATCTAAATTCAAGACCCAGAAACCAAAGTTATACGCTTCATACAAGAAGTAATCCCAAAAATGGCGAACCTGAGTTCAGTGCAAGACTACTGGTGATCATCATTTCAATCCCACGAATTGGATGATGATCCCACCAGTCACAGAATTGGCAGAATTGGATGATGGGAAAATTTGAACCGGAACCCCCATTATTGGTTATTGCTTAATATAATAACCATAAATCAATAACCAATCATATACCAATCAGTGGCTTATTCATGGAATTGGATGGGAACATTTGAACCGGTTAAAACCCATCCTATTTGTTGGTAAAAACCCATGGGTTTCCGGTGAACATTTTCCCGTAAAACCAATCCATTGAAACGTCGCAGGCGGTGCTTCGCAGAGTGAGACACTGCTCCTTTTCAACCTCGGAGTTCCGCAGTGGCCCAACTGATAGGGCGGGCTACTGTATCTGGGTAGACCCTCACTCAGTGACTGGCAAACTACAAATATAAACATCATAAACACATAGACAGGTTGGTACTAAATCAATCTAGATGATGTGAATGGTGTGTTCACAAGATATTTTGCCATTTTGGTGCAGGATTTTTGCAGGTACCGTGGATGATTGCATAGGTCGAACCGAAACACTCCCAACGTTCGGTGAAGAAACAGTCTCGCTCCCCATATTCGAAGCGAAAACCACGTAACTGACGTATTGACCATGATTTCTAAGTTTTATCACTTATATCCTCTACCTTTTGTCTCTGTGAATAGACCCAGTGACACGTGATGTCCTTTTAGATGGATACAAACAACAATAGATGGATGATCATGAACACTATATACTAAAACAACCAATGGATTCAATAGATGATCATGAATACTTTACTATAGACATTGCTGAACCGGTCCCTCTTTTTTCCCCAACAGGAGAAGCTTTTGGAATCGACCCCATGACACCATGCCCCAAGGTTTAAGAGTGGCCAGTCTGGTTCGATCGGATGGACAAGTTGTGATTGTAACTCGGCTGAGACCATCAGAATTCTGAGATGGAGGTTTTGGAGATTGAAGATAGAATCCCTGTTACAAGCAACATAGATAGATAGATAGATAGATAGATAGACAGATAGAGGGTAGATAGGTAGGTAGATAGGTAGATAGGTAGCTAGGTAGGTAGATAGGTAAATAGGTAGGTAGATAGGTGGATAGGTAGATAGGTAGGTGGATAGGTAGATAGGTAGATAGGTAGATAGGTAGGTAGGTAGATAGATAGATAGATAGGTAGATAGGCAGATAGGTAGATAGGTAGATAGGTAGCTATGTAGCTAGGTACGTAGATAGGTAGATAGGTAGATAGGTAGATAGGTAGCTATGTAGCTAGGTACGTAGATAGGTAGATAGGTAGATAGGTAGATAGGTAGGTAGATAGGTAGATAGGTAGATAGGTAGGTAGGTAGGTAGATAGATAGGTAGATAGGTAGATAGGTAGGTAGATAGGTAGATAGGTCGATAGGTAGATAGGTAGATAGGTAGATAGGTAGATAGGTAGGTAGATAGGTAGATAGGTAGATAGGTAGATAGGTAGATATGTAGATAGGTAGATAGGTAGATAGGTAGATAGGTAAATAGGTAGATAGGTCGATAGATGTATAGGTAGGTAGTTTCATAGGTAGATAGGTAGATAGGTAGATAGATAGATAGGTAGATAGGTAGATAGGTAGATAGATATATGGGTAGATGGATAGACAGGTAAACATATAGACAGGTAATAGAACGATAAATAAATGGATAGATCGATAGATAGACAGATAGATAGGTAGATAGGTAGATAGGTAGATATGTAGATAGATAGATAGATAGGTAGATATGTACATAGATAGATAGATAGATAGATAGATAGATAGGTAGATAGATAGATAGATAGATAGGTAGATAGGTAGATAGGTAGATAGGTAGATAGGTAGATAGGTAGCTAGGTAGGTAGCTAGGTAGATAGGTAGATAGGTAGATAGATAGATAGATAGATAGGTAGATAGGTAGATAGGTAGGTAGGTAGGTAGATAGATCGGTAGATAGGTAGATCGATAGATAGAAAGGTAGATGGGTAGATAGGTAGATAGGTAAATAGGTAGGTAGATAGGTAGATAGATAGATAGATAGACAGATAGATAGATAGATAGAAAGGTAGATAGGTAGATAGGTAGATAGGTAGATAGGTAGGTAGATAGGTAGATAGGTAGGTAGATAGGTAGGTAGATAGGTAGGTAGATAGGTAGATAGGTAGGTAGGTAGATAGGTAGATAGGTAGATAGGTAGCTAGGTAGGTAGCTAGGTAGATAGGTAGATAGGTAGATAGGCAGATAGATAGATAGATAGATAGGTAGATAGGTAGATAGGTAGGTAGATAGATAGGTAGATAGATAGACAGGTAACCATATAGACAGGTAAATAGAAAGATAGATAAATGGATAGATCGATAGATAGACAGGTAGATCGGTAGATAGATAGACAGACCTGTGAGTCCTCCACATGTTTAAGGTCTGTTGTGAAAGGGGGATAGAATCCACCAACCAGTGATTATTAACCATGATTAACCATGATTAACCATCATTACCCTATGATTAGTCCTGGATTTGTTGAGGATTTTTGATTGTCCCCATGGGAATCCACCACTTGGTTCTCCTGGCGATTTAGAAGCGCTGGACAGGTTTGGACGATGTTTTTCCTATATCCTATTTGGGATGATAATCCATGTTGGCTTAATATTTATAATGGACATTAATATAACTATTAATGGATAATGATGGTTATATAATGATGGTGAATGATGGTTAATGATGATTACATGATTTGGTTGGTGGTTTGGAACATTTTTTATTTTTCCATATATTGGGAATAATACTCCAGCTGACGAACTCATATTTTTCAGATGGGTAGGTATACCACCAACCAGTCATGATTGTCATGGGCATTAAAACCACCAAGCATGTACATCAATGCTCTGCACACAGGCCCATTGAATTCATGGATGTTCCCTTATCCGGAGATTCCTTTCCTCATTTCGTATGGCTTTCAGCTTTGTCGGTTGTATGATATGTCCATGGTTTCAGCTTCAATTCCAATTTACATAACTTGAAATCTAGATGTATTATGATGTATTGGGATAGAATCGTGTTGAATCGACATTTGATTTGGGGTTTGATATCTGGGCAAACCTCTGATGGGATCTGATGGGTACTTTTGTACTGAGATTGTACTGTAATACTTTGCCATTGTGATGGACATATTTAGTCAATGGCCATTTCAGGTATTTGAGATTAGCCACATGGGATACACCATGCCACCATCCCCAAGTAATTACAGTAAGCTAAGTAATATACATGCATAATACATATCATATACGATAAACATACATATTACATATCATATGAATACATATAAATGCAGATGTATATATATATATATATATATATACAAGGCACTGGCCCAAAACTCCCCCCGCCGTTTTGCTTTCGGGGTTTTATTGGCGCCATTGCCTGAGCGGGTTTGTGGAAACCCGCGGGTCTACATTTAGACCTTGTGCCTGGTATTCTCGTGCTGGACTTCGTTGGGTGAGGGTTGACTTTTCCCCTGACGAACATCGATTTCTGGCTTACCTGTTGCACGAGATCATTTACAAATTTTTCCTGGCTCTGCGGTGGCCGACAACCGGATTTTGGGTGCTTGCAACATTTCTGGCTCTGCGGTGGCCGACAACCGGATTTTGTGTGCTTGCAACATTTCTGGCTCTGCGGTGGCCGACAACCGAGTTTTGGGGAAATTTGGATTTACAATATTTGGGTTTTGCGCTTTGTGTTTAACTGGTTAGCCCTGACACATTGCGGATTACAACAACAATCCTTTACCTGCTACAGTACTGAACTGGTTGAACCCTGGTACTCGTTCTGGTATTGATTTTCAGTTCGAACAATTTATGTGCTCATTTTTGCTTCTGTTCCTAATTTTGATTGTGGGATTTGATCTTCTTCGCGATTCCACTCCTTACTGGAACACAGAAGCGTCGGGCCCGACGCTTACGACAGGGCGCCAGGCGAGCCTGGTATTTACACCGTATTGGTGTGTCAACTCTGACAGTGCCGGCACTCATCAGATTGAAGCGAATTTTGGGAGCACATCATTCAAAGGATCGACAATTTCTCAAAAAGATGGATTTGCAGATCGAACAGCAAGACCTCTGGCCGTGGAGATGTGGACGTTGTCAGAGGATCAACAAAAAGACAGCTATAAAGTGCGCAGTATGCAGTGCGCACTGGACGAGTGGAACTCGTCACAGTACCCAGCCGAAGTCATCAGCGGGACATCATGGAGATGCAACGCGTTGGCAGGACTGGGACGAATGGTCCCAGGATTGGGACGATGCATGGGGAGACCCACAGGAAGCCTGGAGATGGACAAGAGAAAGATCGCAAGCAAGGTCTCAATCACAGGCAAGCACCAGAAGCAACAAATCAGATGCGTATCAGCACAAAGGACGCAAACAGAAGAGCCAAGGGAAGGGGAAAAACACACAGAGGAAAGGAACAGGCAAGGAGACACAAGGAAATATGAGCTCCTCTCCTTTCTCGCCCTTGGCCACAGACATGCCGCCTTGGCCTCCCCTGGAGAACAGTTCCAACGCTCCCATGCCAACGGTAGCGCAAGCGTCAGCAGCGCAAGTGACAGACACCATTGCGCAGAAAAAGGAAGTGCTGGGAGCATTGAGAGCAGCCTATACCGATCAGTCATTGATGCCACAGGACACCAAGGACCTCATCGCCAAGCTGGAGACAGAAATAGAGAAATTAGAAAAAGAATTCAGCAAGGCCACCACCAAGAACCTGCACTCAGCCACCAAGGCCCTTGGCAAGGCACAGAAAACATTGACCGAGACCTTGGAAGCCAAAAGAATGCATCGTGCAAGGTGGACAAAACATGTGGCCGAGGCAGCCAAGACATGGGAAGGGCAGCTGCACGAATATCGGCAGCAGCAATCAGCCTTCCAAGATGTAGCGGCAAAGGCAAGAACAGACATAGAGAGTGCAAGAAGTGCGATACAAACTCTCTCTGCAAAAGCCACGCAAGCTACCTTGGCTGCAATGCCACCCATCTCGGCTATCAGTGCAGAGACAGAAGACCTGACGGGAGATGCAGACAAGGAAGAGGAGTCGGCGCAACAGCAATTGCAGACCATCCTACAGAGCTGTGCAGCCTCACTAGGCATGGATCTTGCTGTCACCGTCAGTCCACAGATAGCTGCAGATCAGATGGAGGACAAAGAAACATCAGATCAAGCGCGTCAGAAAAGGCCCCGCTCCATGGAACCCTTTGGAGGTGGTGGTGCGCAATCTGCCTCACATGGGGAAGATGGACAGAAATCGTGAGCGGTGGCGGTGCACAGCTAGTTCAGTGTAATAGCTTGCATGGCGCCGACCAAGGTGTCCCGGGCGCTGATGCCTACGTGTGTTGGCCAAGCACATGTGCAGCATGCCCCTGGGAACCGAAACCATTTCTCTATGATTATAATCCAAGCTGGCATCAATATCTCAATGATTTATCCTCAGAGAGTCATGTTTTCACTGCGATTCGTTCAGCATGGGACTTGCGATGGAATGTTTTGAGTGAATTCTTTCATGAGCAATGTGGATATCTTGTTGAAGAACAACAATTAGATCCATTACCAAGTACAAGATCTGACGTAGTAGCACCACAGTCTTTGCCTAGCGTGCTCCGTAGGTCAAATGCACAGTCATGCAAATTGCCAAGTTGCATTGGCAAGATCAGCAATCCGGCAAAACGCACACGCCATGTCAGTTTTGCTGAACAAGTCTGGATCCATATTGGTTTGGAGGATGAAACAGACATGGGAACCACCACCATGCATCATGAAACATTAGCTACATGGAAAGACAAACCATGGTCCAGAAAAAAGAATCGAACCCGACACTCTGTGCCAGTGATGTCACAATTTCGAACCACAGATGCATTCTATGATGTGCCATCCAGATGGGCCACTGCCAATGCCAATGCTGGAGAAAGAGGTATAGAAAATCCAGAAGACGCAAACCATTTCCTTCATGAAGCACCTGAATCTGTACAGATTTTGTTTGATGCATTGCTGGCGGAAGGTGTTGTGGAAGGCCCAAGAATCCATGAAAGCGTTTTTCTGAGATCCTGGTACGTACATCACTTACATGCACCGCAATGTTTTCAATATCGTGTGATCGAAATCAATGGTCACTGGAGACATTGGTACAATGATATTGTAAGTGCATGGCGTGATCGAGTGCTCCCAGGAGAACAAGCCATCTTTGATATTGTACACCCAAACCCGCCTAGATCAGGAGCTCCACCAGAAGGTTTTATGTTTGACATCATCCTTACTCAGGGATTGGACGCACCCAGGCGAGGGGGTTTGATCACAATTCTCCAACGAGATGACATCGCGCAGCGAGCCCATCATGCTGTTGCCGCGTCGTTGCCAGAAGTTGTCAGTGGCTATCAACTGGTTCAAAGTGCAGAATCCACACATGAATGCAACTTTCACCAATGTATCATCAGGCATGGCAGGATTAGATTGCCTTACACCATGACACCAGTGCACCACATGCAGGATGGCGATTCTTTCACAGTTGCCATCCACACCCGTCATCCGGATGCAAATGCCAGTATGGTAAACTCTTCCCATGACATGCATGTGCACGAAACAGAGCAGGGAAATGGTGAATGTACAGATCAGGCAGACGTTCCTTTCCAAGAGGAAGCAGATCATGAACCGGGAGATGAGTCTCCAGTACCATCTCCTAGTGTGGTCAGTTCTTCAGACCTCCAACAGGGAGTTCACATACATCGATTGGGACATCAGCAGATCTTTGGACGCCCAAGATGGGACACAGTGGAACATGCCTTGCGTGATATTGCAGTGTTAATCGGGGAGCCTTTTCACCAGCTCATGCATTTACATCATTTGCAAACAGCACCAATGGATTCGGCAACCCATGAAGATTCAGTCATAGTGCAGCATGTGAACGACATTCCACCGGGATCCACTGAACAGCTGGTTTTGATTGATGTTGAGATGCATACAAGTCAGCATAGCGTCAGTGTGCCTAGAGCCCCGCTGGTGACACGTCAAGTCCACAAAGTTGTACCCACCCTGGTCAGACGCCATCTGTTGCATATTACTAAGACAGCTGCCTATTGTGACTGGCACCCACAGGACTGCATTGTCTTTTGTAATAGAGCCATTTGGCATTTGCATGACCTAGGACCGCGCCGCATCACCCATGGCATGTACTTTCGCATCATTGTACCGCCGCCAGTGCAGGCCACGTGGGAGATCAGCCATGCCATTCGAGTCTTCCACGAAGCCCATGAGCTACTGGACTCTGCAGATGCCTATCGAGTTGCGGAGACTGTTCTCAATGAAGGCCAACTCTGGCCGCAAGGAGGCGAACCTGCACCACAACCGAGTCATCGGACATGTAAAAGTGCTGAACTGGATCATGAAATAGACATTCCCATGATGCTGCCACCTCATGTCCGTATGAGAAGACCCCGACCGGTACATGACGGAACTGAAACCTGGTTGCTGGAGCTGGGTCAGATCTTCTCAGAGGAAGCTGAAGCAGAGACTGTAGATGGTGATGCATATCTTTACATCCAAACATGGTACATTGATCATGCCAGACACAGAATTTGCCGACGTCCCAGACCCTTGAGACTGGAACCACAATCGGTAGTCTGGATCGATGATTTCCGACATGAATGGAGAGATGTGATGGACCGTAACACTTTCTTCTCTATATATGTCATCAAACCAAAACCACCGCAATATCGCCACTTGGGATATGCATGTCATGTGCTCCTAGAGCAAAACCGACCAAGAGGAGGGGCTGCAGGCATTCTCACTGCCCTGTTTGAAGGTCTTCCAAACGATGCCATGATGCAAAGTGCTTATGCCACGCCTCGATTTCTCACGCAACAGGACTTAATTGACTTGATGGAAATCACACATATCTGTGATGGTCGACGATGCAGAGCATTCCATTTCCGGGAACCTGTACATATCGTGCCAGCCACAGAAGTCAGTTCGGGTTTCAGCATTAGTTTACACGTTGATCCGCCTGTGAGTCAGATGCCTATCAGACCCAGTACACCAGGCTATTTCGATGATCTCGTTCTGATGCAAAAGCCGTTGCGTAGTGTCCCTGAAGAATGGCAACCAGATCCCAATATCAGCAGTTCAAGCAACGATTCCATACCTCAGGATTGGATAATTGATCTGCAAAGAATTGTTCAACAACATGAGGATGAATGTCAACAAGATGAGCAAACTGAATTCATGTTCTCAGTACTCACTTGGTTCTTAGACCATCAGAAAGCCAAAATTTGCCGAGAACCCAGGATTGTCTTTCTAGGGGGAGACATCACAGAATGGAGAGAAGATCTCATTCAACCGTGGCAGCACCGCTTGGATCCTCAAGCACATGTGTTCCTTGACCTTGTACAGCCTGCCACTAGGAGAGCCAATCTGGAAGAACATTTAGCCCATGTTATCCTTACCCAGCGATACTCGGAGCAATCTTCCATTCTGGTTTCCATGGAATTTGTTGATGCCACAGAGCCGAGTGTGGTTGTGCGAACAGCAGTCGTAGCCCCACCGACATGCACGACACAGGATATTGTACATATTGTGCCGTTATTGCAGTCCTTTGTCCATAATCAGATTGTTTGGAGTCACCCTGACATCAACAATCCTGATCAGCAGTTCCGCACTTGGTCCGGCCTAGGCATCGCTGTCCAAATTCACACGGATGGTGTTCAGGATCCACCAGCTGAGGTCCATGACCATGCAGTGAACATACCCACAAACCAGCAAGAAGGCGCATTCACATTCAATCCCCAAGCTCTGCCGTTCCAGCCGGGTCTAGGCCTGACAGAAGCGTCGGAATTTGTGCAAGAACTCCATGATCAATGGACGAGAGTGGCATTTTCCTGGGGAGATGAATTGGAGTATGCATGGTTCTTCACATGGTTTGTGGACCATCGTCAGATGTTTCCTCGATGCATGGTAGGCCGTATGGTTGCACTGACTTCTGACTTTATGAATTGGGAGCGTACCCTACAAGAGGCCTGGAGAGATGTGCTGGATCCCACACTCCGTCAAGAAATGCATGTGGTCACACCACAACCGCCAAATCTTGAACCTGGCATAGGAGGTCATGTTATCATGATTCAAGAGCCGCGTGAGACCTGGGTAACCAGCCTTGTTTCGATCTTCGATACATTCATAAGTGCCAGGGAAAACAACATGATGCGCATGGCGATCACAACTGATGAGCATATCAGACTTGAGCAGATTGTCTATCAGTGTGGTTATGCATTGGTTGCAGGACAAATTGATCCAAATGTGCCATGTCAAGGTTGGATTGATGGACACCGTCTCCCAGCAGGCCAAAGATGGCCTGGCCGCTCAGGTCATGAAATCACCTTGCGTGTCTACAGGCGAGTTGTACAGATGCCGGTGTACCCAGATGCGGATGACACGGCCACGTTGATGCAACTCCCTCAAGAACGCAAAGCCATGGGCCACACAGCGCAAACCCTGCAGCTCCATCAATTGTTATCCTTTCAGGAACCGGAAAGTTTCATACGTTTGCAAGCTCAATCAGCCTCCAGTCTGCAAGATGATTTTCTGAAGGCCAGAGAGAGGGAGCACCCAGCAGCAACTCAGGATTATACAACCAAACTGATGAGAGCCATCCGGTTGCTTGCTTATTCTCCGGAGAGTGTTCCGCAATTCATTGAGGTGGAACACCATGCTACAGAAGGAGATGTTCGCTGTGAGTTGGCGTTATGGTGCGACCTTCTTGCAATGCCCACCTGGCACTGGCTGCCCGATATCGATGTCATGCTGTCTTTAGAGTTCTGGCATGAACAATATCACTATCTGTATGTGGACACAGATGATATGCCGTATCATTTCACATTTCATGATGTGACGCATTTGCCGAGAACTGAGATTCAGCATATGAAATGGTTGCACAGTCAGGGACACACCAGAGCAGTTGTTCTTCACATGCAGCCGACATCACATGATCAAGTACAAATCATCAAATTCAAAGACCAACAGCCAAAAGTACCCAAAATCACAGCGAGACAGGCTACACCATGGCCTTCAAGATTGATAAAGAAGAGTTCCATAGCTCCACTGTATCGCACGACGGTCCCAGTCGATATCCATTCCAACTGCACATGGTCTATTGGACTTGACCAGATGCAAATTGACAGCTTTTTTGACTCGGCGAAGCAGATTCTGTGTAGGACCTTTCAAGGTTTGGAACTGCCAACACATGTACAAGAAGCTCTGCGCCATTGCCAGCCTCTAGAAAGACTGGACCGCATTGTTATTTACACAGATGGTAGTTCACAGCCAGAGCATCGTCGCAAACCACCTGCACGAGTGGAAGCAGAAGGAAATGGCGACACATGGGCATTTCTCATTCTTGGTGAGCAATATGTCGATGACACCACCTCCAAGATTAATGTCATTGGCTGGACGGCACAACCGGTGCTGTATGATGCAGAAGCAGCCCACTGTATCGGATCGTGCATTGTAGGGTCAGAAACAGCCGAAAGAGAAGCCATGTTCTGGAGCGGGGCATGGCGCTTAGCTCAGAACTGTGACGTGCCGACCCATTTTTGCACAGATTCACGCACAGCTGGACGTCAAGCTAGTGGACTTGACAGTTCCAATGTAGCAGATACCTCATTCATCAATCTCAGATCCATCTTCCAATGTCTTGAAAGCAGCTTGCAAGAAGGATTGGCTGTCACTCATGTAAAGGGCCATAGTTTGGATCCGTGGAACGACTTAGTTGATCTTCTTGCCAAGCAAGAGAGAGCCAAGAGCTTTTATCATCCAAGGCAAGCACTGGATATGAGAGTTTGGAAAAACTCATTGCGACATTTTTGGACTCAATTTGCCAGCAATGTAGGACTGCCACACTATCTAGGGGAAGCCTTTGATGTCAGACCGCCAGCACTTCCGCAGTCAGTACCAGCACCATCGCCAGTGCGTTACCAATCTAAGTCTGCACAATTCTGTATCAGCCTTGCCACTGCGAATGTCAACTCCCTTCATGCAGGACCAGATGGACATCGTGGAAAGCTGCAATACATTCGAGATCAGATGAAAGCTCTCCACCTTCTGTTTTTAGGCATTCAGGAGTCCAGAGCCGATGAAGTGTGCTCGCAAACAGACGATGTTTTACGCCTGGGAAGTGGAGCTGACAAAGGACATCATGGTGTAGAGCTTTGGATCAACATGCTGCAGCCGTTTGCTTACACTGGAAAAAAGGCACATTTTCTGAACAAGCAACATGTTGTAGTAGTTTACAAAGATCCACGTGTGCTCATTGCCAAAATCTGCCATCCGTTGTGGCATGCATGGATTGTAGTTGCACATGCGCCCCAGAGTGGTATCCCAGAGGACCAACGCCAAGCATGGTGGGCCTCACTTGCCGAACAGCTCATGCACCTTGTCAAAGATGAAGAAGTTTATGTTTTGATTGATGCCAATGCAGAGCCAGGACCCACTGATGGCATTCATGTGGGTCCCAGACAGACCAAGACATCCAAATCCACCAAATTTTTGCGCGAGTTCCTAGAAACGTGGAAGCTTGCTCTGCCCTGCACATTTTCATGTCATTCAGGGTCCCAAGCTACGTGGACAACACCAGATGGAAGATCCCAGCATTGTATTGATCACGTGTGCTTACCGCTGTCCAGACTTGGAGATTGCAAGTTTTCTAGGATTGTGGAGGAACTGGACTTAGGCAATGGACATCTTGATCATACAGCAACGGCCGTTGAGGTGGTCTGGCAACAAGTTGTACAGTTGCCTCTACGACGTAGCCGGATTGCATCCATATCTCGAGCGTCCATCGATGCCGCCATGCAAGCTCCGCTTGCACACTATGTTGTCCCGTCCTGGGAACAAGATATCCACACGCATGTTGAAAATCACAATCAACACGTGCTAAAAACATTGACCACACATTGCGCAAAAACGCCGAATGCAGCCAAGAAGAGTTTCATCACACCTGACATATGGGAACTGAGGGCATGTAAACTTCAGTGTCGACGTGTTGTAAAAGACATTGCGCAGAGGTGCCGACAGGAATTGATCCGTGCCGTGTGGCTGGGATGGAAACAGCAATGTTTGCCGGAGAAGGAAGATATGTCCCACTATGCACAAATCTATTTTCCATACACGGTGGCACTCTCATGTTGGCAGCTCCACCAAGGAGTGCAATTGCATGTCCTAGCAGTGAATCTGAAGAAAGCGCTTAAGTGTGCCAGACTAAAAGCGGTTCAGATCGACGTCATGGCACTGCCAGATGAAGTTGCTGCCAGTGAAGTTCTCAGGACAGTGAAGAAGCATGTAGGACCCACCAATCTCAAGAACCTGAAGAAACCTACACTTCCCATGTTGAAGGACATGTCAGGCCATATGTGTGTGCATCCGGAGCAACTGCGTGATGCCTGGATAGACTTTTTCGGTCAGATGGAAGGTGGGGTTCGAATGACATGGGAAGACCTCATTGACAGATGGAGAAGTTCCCTAGGTCAATTTCAACAGTCGGAGGTCAGCCTAGGTCCCGAGGACGTGCCATGCCTCACTGATTTAGAAATGTCCTTTCGGAGAGTCAAAAAGGGCAAAGCCCTGGGACCTGATGGCATCCCGCCAGAACTATGCAAGGCTTGCCCCACGACTTTGGCCAGACACTATTTCAGTGTTCTTATGAAAATGCTCATCCATGGACAGGAATCACTGCACCATAAGGGCGGCACATTAGTTCCAGCCTATAAAGGCAAAGGACCCACAACTGAGCCTGCGTCATACCGTTCCTTGCTCATCAGCTCGCACATGGGTAAAGTATTACATCGTACCATTCGTCAGCATCAATCCAGCATGTATGAACAATATCTGTGTGCACAACAGTTGGGTGGCAGAAAGAAGGTCCCGGTGACCCTAGGTCTCCATGAAGCACGTGCATTCTTGCGTAATGGGCAGCAACAGGGACTTTCTGTAGGACTCCTTTTGGTAGATCTTACTGAAGCATTCTATCGAGTACTTCGACCGCTGGCTGTGGGCGACCAATACTCGGATGTCCAGATTGCTCAAATTGTCCACAAGCTTGGCATGTCACCTGACACATTGCATGAGCTGCATGAGCACCTGAAACAGCCAAGTGCTGTGGAGCAAGCACACCTTCCATGCCACCTTCGTAAGGTATTACATGCATTGCATACTGATACCTATTTCCAAATACATGGACAGGAGGATTGCTGTCACACATCAGTAGGATCACGTCCTGGTGACTGCTTTGCTGATGTAGTCTTCAGTTACCTCTTTTCCAGAGTGCTCAAAGCATATCAACAAAAGCTTGCAGAAGCTGACCTGCAACAGTGGGTAGCCGACGTTCATCAATTCGACCCTTTTGGCCAGCAAGACAGAAACGATCTCCATGTGCCCTATTTAGGGCCCATCTGGATGGATGATGTATGCATCGGCCTCACGGCCGCCACACCGAGGGGACTCTTGCAAAAAGCCGGCATAGTCACTTCGTTGCTCTTGGACACCCTGAAAGGGTATGGCCTTACACCGAATCTCAAGGAAGGCAAGACCGAACTCCTGTTCTCTCTCAGAGGACCAGGCGTCCGCAAGTGCCAGCAACAACTCTTTGGTCCAACGGCCTCTGGCACCATGGATATTGTGTGTGAACAAGAGGTATGCCAGGTTTCTGTTGTTGGACAATATCAGCACTTAGGAGGATTCTTGCATCACAAAGGAGATCATCGGGTCGAAATGAAACGAAGAGTAGCGCTAGCACATGCCGCGTTCAATGCCAGTCCTTTACCATGATCCAAACATCCCATTGCTGAAAAGGACGCAACTGTTCAATACCTTGATCCTCAGCAAAATGTTGTACGGTTGCGAGTCTTGGGTGCTGCGTGACAGACGTTCCAAAGAGTTCCTGCATGCTGCTATCATGAAATTGTACAGACGCATTTTGCGATGCCCGCATGATGAACACTGTACAGATGAATGGGTCCTATCCAAGCTGCACATGCCATCCCCCACTGAACTCTTGCGTCAGGCACGTTTGCGCTATATTGGCACATTGCATGCCTGTTCTCATGTTGTGACATGGGACCTGCTGAACCAAGATTCTGAGTGGTGTGCACTGATTCAGGATGATTTAGCATGGATGTGGAAGCAACTGTCCAATAGCTCACATCTCCCACAGCCCAATCAAGGCTTGGCAGCATGGAGTTACCTATGGCAGTATCATCGCAATTACTGGAAGGGGCTCATTAAAAGAGCGGTGCAGCATGCTGTGTTCCAACGACACAATGGTTGGGTAGTCAAACAGGGGCATCAAACTGTTTTAGACATCCTCCAGAAACATGGACATGTTGTCGTGCCGCCAGAAACAAGCAGGAGACCAGTACCTTGCATGCAAGCCTATGGCTGTTTCGCGTGTGGTGTTTCATTCAGATCCAAAGGTGGTGAAGGAGCGCACATGTTTCGCCGACATGGGCTGCTCTCCAGCATCAGATATCTGTTTGATCATACAAGATGTGAAGCATGCATGAAAGAATGCTACACCTATGGAAAATTACATAACCACCTGCGCCACTCTCATCAGTGTCGCATCACTCTGCAGCGTCGATTGCCTGAACTCCAGCCACAAGAGGGACACGGTTCTGTTGTGGATAGAGCTCTGGATCGTCAACACGATGGACTCTTGCCGCCCATGGCAAGTCATGGACCCAGTCTGCCAGTGCCTCTGCCGAGAGACATACAGGACTTTGACACAGAGTTCTATGGAGAATGTGCCGAGATTCTGTTGAGTGATCGCAGTGTCACTGCCAAGAATGCAGCGGTTCGCACTATGGCCTGTACCAAGACGTTGTCTTGGACCCAATTTAGCCTGACACTTGACCGCTTCAAAACTCATGTGCAACATGCAGACCTTGAAGCCTTCCACATGAGCATGTCTGATCTGGATGAGATGTTTGACGATTTGCTCAAGGTGGATACCTGGCCTTGGATGAAGCATGACCAAGCAGACTTGCAGGAGTTTTCTTGTGCAGACATGGAATGGCAATGCGACAATGCAGATGCAAGCAATGCAGTGGCTCCGAGGCCGCAAGGTTTTGGGGTTCACAGGTTCATATTGCACGCATTTTCCGGCCGAAGGAGGCAAGGAGATTTTCAATTTTATCTGGACGCTATCGCTGAGAATCATCCGGGCATTATTCTTCATACTTTGTCAGTTGATATCGTTTTGGATAGTTGCTGGGGTGACATCAGTGATGAAAAGGTCAGACAATTTTGGGTCTCTGCCGCCTGGAACAGATGGGTGATAAGATTCCTAGGAGGACCTCCTTGCGAAACGTGGAGCAGAGCAAGGGAGCACCACATTCAAACCAACAGTCGTTGCGGACCTCGTGTCATCCGCACCTCAAAACAGCCCTGGGGTTTGGATAGTCTCTCCTTGAAGGAAATCCGACAGATTCTCGTTGGGAATCAGCTGATGCACTTCTGCATCACTATGATGACAGTGCTCTACATCACTGGAGGATGCGGCGCTTTGGAACATCCTGCGAGACCACCCAATGAGAAGTCTGCGTCCATTTGGAACACGCCATTGATCAATCTGCTGCTACAATTGCCAGGATTTCATTTGTGGGAGTTTGCTCAAGGACTTCTTGGTGCGATCACTGCGAAGCCCACCATGCTCCTGTCGTTGAACCTGCCTTCATTAGGACAGCAAATTTGTGCATGGCGAGTAGTGGACAATTTGCCCAAAGGGGCTAGCATTGGCCAGGGAAGTGACGGGAAATTTCGCACATTTGTGCTTAAGGAGTACCCCCCTGCCTTATGTGGCGCGATCGCCACATCTTTCATGCAGACACTCTGCACGGTGCCGGTGTCTGCTGTACAGATCCCCTGTGAATTTTTCGTGCGATGCTCCACCATGGAATGTAAAGAGTACAGTGAGGAGCTTGGCCCAGATTTCGCAGGTGGTGCCTTCTTAGGCAAGTGACCGAATTGAGTGCCTGGTCGCGGCGGAAGCCCCTGAGTACCATGAGGAAAAAAAAATATATATACAATATGATCCATATGTGTGTATCACATATGGATATTTGCGGATGTACGCAACAAGTTCCACACGTCGATACTGGGAGGTGTCGCCCGATCGATCCAGCTTGAAGATTCAACGAGGTTCCGACGATGAATCATGGGATTCCCAAGCTGTGGTTACAAAAAAACATGACAGCTATGGAAATCACAATGAAAATCATATTTTTCTAGTATGGAAAACTAACTTAACTATGGAAAATTCATTTTTTTGAATAGTATTAAACTAACATAAGTATGGAACATCAATATGAAAATCATATTTTTTTAAATAGGCAAATCAACTATGAATAGACTATTTTCCATAGCTATGATTTATCATACTTATGTTAGTTTACCAGAGGCTAGATTTTTTCACGATAGAAAGCAGGATTTATGTCACCAACCAAATTGAGGACGTGAGACAGCTTGATTCACACATTTTAGGCGAGGGACGTTTATGGTTGTCTCCAACTTTAAGGGCCTATGGTTGTGACCCGTTTTCGGATGTGGCACCAGGATTATGATGATGATGATGATAGCTGTGTTTATTATTGCTATTATTTTATTATTATATTATTATCATAATCATCATTATGTATTATGTATTACAAGGTGGTGCCCCATAGTTAGCTAAGTTGGTTCAAAAAACTCCCATTTCACTATGGTTTATGGCAGATATATAACTATAGTATTCATGGGGTTTATAAACCAACAAACATCACTGGGGGGCACCATCCTGTATGTATTGTGTATTATTGTGATTCTCAGTGTGATTGTCATGACGTCATGATTGCGATTTTCAGCATTGGATTGGGGCTTGGGGCATGCTTGCTGTTTCCTCGACGCCAGCTGCGACAAGAAATGGAGAAGTTGAAAGCCCACAGTTATGGCCCGAAATACCAGTTATGAGTCAGTTATAGCCCCATTTATGGAATAGTAACCACATTTATAACCATTTATAACCAGGTTTAATTGGTAACTGCATGGGTTTTCACATAGAACAGCCATGAAATCGCTGAAGTTGAGCCAAACCGCCCACCTTTTTCAACGGCCATTCAACAAACAGGGAGAAATTTCAAGTACCAATGAGCTGAACTGAGTCGTATCAAATGTTGTATGTATATATATATACATATATATATATACATACGGTATACACATTCAATGTATAAATTTGATTATAATATATTATAATCATATAATGTATTTTGATATATTTTGATAGATACCGTAAATGTACAGAGATTTGACCAGCAACTTTACTTACACGGCGCAGAAAAATGTGGCGATGGTTTTTGCTTTGGCTCCTCTCTGGGCGTGACGGAGTCGTCTCCCAAAGTTTCCAGCCCGGGAGAGAGTCTCCCAGGCATCGACTGTCGGATCCTGGAAACACCGTTGTATCTTTGGGGATGGCTATATTCTGGCTGTATATAGAATATCTTTTTATACATTCATTTTTTGTATCTTCGAAGCTATTCAATTTACATGAAAGGATGTTTGAAGCTCTCAAGATCTTTCAGATGGATGCAACTTAATGTTCATTCGATGTCCACCCCACTTCTTGATTGAATAGAGAATCATTGCCTTCAATGTTCACTACAAGACCTACGCTAGTGGTTGGTTGGTAGATCATCCCACGCTACTTAGGATCCCTGGTCATCCACCCTGTAAACTGTAGTTTGTTTCAAAACCAATTCTTTATGTTCAAAAGAAATTTATTTTTCATGGATATCATGGATACTGGTATCATGGATATGGACAGCATACGTGGTATATAAGAGATCCCCAAGAGGCCCACGAATCAATGAAGGGCTAGAATGGGATACTTAATGGTCTAGATCAAAGGTGCACATCTACAATCACAATCGGAATTCAACCTAACGGTCATATATGTGGAAAAATCGGCTTACAGAGACAGAGTCAGCCTTCCAAAAAATCACCATGGTTTTCAAGCGGGTATACGTATGTGGTTTTCTTTTTTAAGAATGAGTTTAAAGTTATTAAAAAAAGACAACACATCAGATCCATTCAAATCATCATAAACATCAATGGCTCAGCGGCTCGGTGACCGGCGTTATGTGGGTTTGTCTGAACATGTTGGGTATCTCCAATTCCCATGGTTGTCATCAACCATTCAGCAGAAAAAATGTTGTTTTAGCAGGTAATAATAATGGTAATAATGGTAATAACCTGGTTATTGGATATAAGAAAGGTAAAATCAATGTATTGGATGTTATTATTATTCTGGTAATAATGGTAATAATGAAGGTAATAACATCCAATACAACGATGATTCTCAAACACAGCCATTTGCATGAATGTTCTTCCCGGATAAAGGTTTGTTCCGAAAGATTTCAGGTTTCAGGAGACAAGCAGGAACAACAGACCGTCTTCGACGAGTTCTTGGGCGTGAGGGGTGCAAAGAACCAGAAAGGAATCATCAGTTGATGGGAATGACGAACGTTGATCAAGCGTTCCGTGGTTTTTTTACGACTCTGTAAAATCTATAAAAATGAGAAAAACAAATTGCATGAAGATTGGACAATTCCATGGATGTTTTAGATTTTCAACCCGTCCCGCCCGTCCCGCCCGTCCCCGTCCGCCAACGTTGACAGGTTGGTGGAGACACACTTGACCACTGCGCAGAGCCTTTTTGATGATTGAACACCATGGAAATCCGCGGGGAGACACTGTTTTTAATATAATCGGTTAATAATGGTTAATCATATTCAATATGGTTAAAAATGGTCAAGAATGATTAAGAGTGGTCACAAACGTTCAACAGTGGTTAATCATGAGTAGAACACAGTAGAACTATGGGACGTTAAAACCGAAGTTGAGATATGGCACCCCTATAACTAGGGTTATATACCGCTTTATTTGATACTTTCTTCTGGAACTGCAACCCCAATGGCCCAAGTACCCTCTGGATCCCTCTGGTAGTATAGGATGGCGTGCTGGAAAATCATCCATGAATAGTTTAATTATTCCATTCCCATTGGAAGTTTGGACTTTCCAGCCATGTCTACCAGAAGATATTCGTCGTTGGAGGTTCCAGACATGTTTCTACCAGCTTTCCAATCTACCTGGGATGATAATCACTTTTGATACATTCAATCATACCCTCTGGTAAACATACGAAAAACATCAAACAACTATGGAAAATCACCATGTTTAATGGGTAAATTCACTCTAAATGGCAAGTTTCAATAACTATGTCAAATTACCGGAGGGTATTCAATCATCTCTTTCAGATAGGCTGTGGTTTCACAATTCAGCCATGATTTTGCAGAAAACTAGATGGACTCTTCATGCATTTGCTGCAGTCCTCTCCAAGCTGCTTGTATCTGGTTGTTTGGCTTATCTATAGATATGGGGATGGGTCAAAACCTATTAGTATCACTTTTAATGGGATGAACATCCATTTACCAGCTGTTTTGTGGTTCACTAGGTACCAGGGTTATGACTCATAGCCATATTGATGTTTGCCTTTTGTGATGCGTGCCACAGACTCTCAAAGGTTCCAGGTCCAGCAGGATGACACCATCTGAGCCAAGGATCCAAAAGGCTTTGGAGATGCTGCAGCAAGACGACACTGATTGGTATTTCATTCCCTTGCTCTCCGAAAGCGACACGGACCTGTCGAGATATTCAGAGGATGTGAAGAAACAACTCCAGAATCTGGGAGGCTTGGAGAAATTTTTAGAGACATTCTCCATGACAAAGTGACTGAACACCTGGGAAGTCCAGGTCCTGACCTGGGTCTTTCCCTGGCTTCATCACTGTAGCCCAGAGAGGCCATGAGCAATGATAACAATCCCACGAGTGACATAGGACATCATAGGACCTATGATTTATACACAACTACACTACATTAATCTACATTACCTATTTTCATACCATGGCTTCAGGGGGTTGAACATCCATAAATATCCAGAAAATCCCAGTTTTGATGACAGAAGGGGTACGAAAGTTGCTACTGTTTTGATCCATCCCCACGTGAGCTATGGTCAATACTCATGGTTAATAACCATTAATAGGGGCTAGTCATCCAATGGTTCATAGGGATTTATAATAACCATTATAAGGATCCTTATTATGGATGGGATGACCATCAACCAT